>Ga0169931_10013298_pt1 | contig 11259 bp, 10 predicted proteins | sample Kivu_15m_20L_FD_129675 | JGI IMG/M metagenome (GOLD analysis project Ga0169931, IMG submission 129675) | Freshwater microbial communities from Lake Kivu, Western Province, Rwanda to study Microbial Dark Matter (Phase II) - Kivu_15m_20L... | ecosystem: Environmental > Aquatic > Freshwater > Lake... | reverse complement strand
CAGCGGCGAGAAGGCGGTGCCGGTGGTGCTGCAGGCTCCCGATGCGGTGCTCACCGGGCAGCGCTACGACGTGGACCTGATCGTCGATGAACCCCTCGATGGCGCCCTCCTGGCCGGAGGCATCGCAGCGGTGAGTGCCGAGCAGGTGGCGGCGATGCAGAGCCCCTCGCTCGAACTCGGCGCCCTCGGCGGCGGCGGACTGTTCAAGACCGTGCGGGCCCCGCTCACGCCGGGTCTGCAGACCTGGGCGCTGCTGCTGGTGCATCCCCGCGGTGTCGTCACCGCCACCAAGCGGGTGCGCGTCGTCTCCGACCGCCGGGCGCTGGCGCCCTGAGCCGGTGGTGCGTCCGGCCCGCATCTGGGTCGTCGATGACGATCCCGAGCTGCGTTCGATGCTCTCCACCTATCTCGGTGGCCAGGGTTATGCGGTGCGTGCCCTCGCGGATGGCGAGCAGCTGATGGCCCGGCTGGAGGGGCGGCTCGGCGGCGAACGCCCCGATCTGCTCGTGCTCGATCTGATGCTTCCCGGCAGCGACGGGCTCAGCCTGCTGCGCCGCCTGCGCGACGCCGGCGATGACCTGCCGGTGCTGCTGCTCTCAGCCCGTGCCGATGGGGTCGACCGGATCATCGGGCTGGAGCAGGGCGCCGACGACTATCTGGCCAAGCCCTTCCTGCCGCGGGAGCTCACGGCCCGCATCGAGGCCGTGCTGCGCCGCCGCCGGCCGGCCCCCCCCGGCGCTCCCGAGCCGGGTGCGGAACCGCTGCACTTCGGCGACTGCCGGCTCGATCCGGCCCGCCGCCTGCTGGAGCGAGCCGGCCTGCCGCTGCCGATCACCCACGGGGAATACGCCCTGCTGGCGGTCTTCGCGGCCCATCCGCACCGGCCGCTGTCGCGCGAGCGGCTGATCGAGCTGGCCCGTGGACCCGACAGCGAGACCGACAGCCGCAGCATGGATGTGCAGGTGTCGCGGCTGCGGCGGCTGATCGAACCCGATCCCTCCCGCCCCCGCTATGTGCAGACGGTGTGGGGCTACGGCTACGTGTTCGTTCCCGATGGCCGGCCCCATGGGCACTGAGCGGCGACGGCCGGGTCGCTCCCTGTTCACCTATGGGCTGGCCGGGCTCGGGCTGGCCTTTCTGGCCCTGCTGGGCCTGCATCTGCTGCTGGGTCGGCGGCTTCTCGCCCAGCGCCAGCAGAGCCTTGCCGCGGATCTCGCCCCCCGACTGGTGCTGGCGGAGCTGGCGCTCGAGCGCCTCACACCCGCCAGCCTGGCCGAGATCGGGGGCCTGCGCCTGGTGCTCGGTCCCACGCCGGAACCCCGTGGTGCCACCCCTGATCCCGACCTGCGCCGCCAGAGCCAGGATCTGCGCCGCCTCCTCTGCCTGCGGCTCGGCCGCTGCCCGGATCTGCGGCCCGCTGGCCTGCCTCCGCGGGGGGTCTGGGTGGCGGTGGCCTCCTCACTGGAGACGGTGTGGCTGTTCGTGCCGCTGCCGCCCCTGCCGGGCTGGCCGCCGGATCCGCTGCTGGTGGCCCTGGCCCTGGGCATCGGCGGGCTCGGCGCCTGGTTTCTCTATCTCAGCCGCGAGGTGCAGCGCCCGCTGCGTCGCCTGGGGCAGGCGGTGGCAACGGTGAATCACCAGCCCGGTGACGCCCAGCCCCTTGCCCTGGCCGGCAGCCTGGCGGTGCAGCAGCTCACGGCTCGGTTCAACGCGATGGTGGACCGCCTGGAGCACGGCCGGCGCGAGCAGGCCACGATGCTGGCGGGCATCGCCCACGACCTTCGCGCGCCTCTCACCCGCCTGCGGCTGCGGTTCGAGCTGGCCCCGGACCCTGGCCAGGCCGCCGTCGAGCGCCAGCGTGCCCTGGGCGATCTGGAGGCGCTGGAGCGGATCACCCGCCAGTTTCTGCAGTACGCCGGCCTCGATGCGGAGGAGCCTCCGCTGCCGGTGGCGCTCGATGCCCTGGTGGCTGAGCTGGCGGTGCTGGCGGATCCCACACCCCTGGAACTGGTGCTGGAACCCCTGGTGCGGCGGGTGCGGCCCACCACCCTGGGGCGTGCCGTCGCCAACCTGATCGACAACGCTGTTGCCCACGGCCGGCCCCCCCTGGTGCTGGAGCTCGCCGCTGATGGGGAGGAGGGTTTTCTGATCACCGTGTGGGATCACGGTGCCGGCCTCAGCGACGCAGCCTGGAGCAGGGCTGTCGAGCCCTTCCAGCGGCTTGATCCATCCCGCTCGGGATCGGGCCATTGCGGCCTGGGGCTGGCGATCGCGCTGCGGATCGCCCGCGATCACGGCGGCGGCCTCGAACCGCGCCGGGGCCCCCATGGCTTCGGGGTGGCCCTGCGGGGCCGATCGATCGCGACCCGCCCCGTGGAAGCCTGAGCCACGATCGCGCCGGCAGCAGCGGCCTGCCAGCCCGACAGCGGGGCGCCCGACCGTGCAGCCGGTCACATCCGGTCACACCTCGGCCGCTTGCCGGTCATGGTTCGGAAGGATCCGCCGCGCAGGCTGGAGACAGGACGCCGCTCCCGCCGGCTCCACCCCCCATCCATGTCTCCACGATCCCTCTTCCGCGCCGGCCGGCCGGCTGCCACCGCCTTCGGCCGCCCCCTGCTCGCCGCCGCCCTGCTGATGGCGGTGAGCGGAGCCGCCAGGGCCCAGGCTCTCCCCTCCAGCCCCACCCCAGGCGGCGGCGGTCCGCAGCTGATGCCGGGCCCGCGGCTGACGCCGGAGCAGCGCCAGAAGCTCTTCCCCGAAACCCGCGCCCTCGCCGTGCAGGATCATCAGGCCCGCATCACGATCCTGCAGCAGGGCCAGCGCTGCCTCGCCGCCGCCAGCAACGGCGATGGTCTGCGGGCCTGCCTGCGCCAGGAGCGCCAGGCGCTCGATGATCAGCGCAGCCGCCATCGCGAGGCCGTGCGCCAGGCCTTCGTGCGCCAGGGCATCCCCGTTCCCGACTGGAGTCAGCGTCAGGGACGCCGCCGCGCTGGCCCCGGGGCCCCCGGGGGAGCGGGCCGCGCTCCGCAGGGCTGGGATTCGCCACGCCAGCCCCTCACCCCGATGCCCCAGATCTGAGCAGAGCGCCCTGCCCTGCGGCCACCGAGACCGCTCTCAGGGCCGCAGGGCGCTGGCCGGCACCAGCCGCAGCGGCAGCCCCTTCGGATCCGTCAGGCCACTGTCGGGCGCCACGGCAGGCTGGTTCACCCAGCGCAGCAGCAGCGCCCGCAGCGGACCTCCGTTGCTGGCGGCTCCTGCCGGCAGGTTGAAGTGGCTGCCGCGCTCGGCCACCACCAGCCGGCTGGTGCTTACGGGAAAGAGCGCAAAGGGAACCAGTGCCTCGGGCTCGGTGGGCACCACGAAATCACTGCTGCCGCTCACCAGCAGCACCGGCACCTGCAGGTCCTTCACCCCCTGCTCGAACACCAGCCCCTGGGGCGGGCTCACGGCCACCACCCGCGCGATCCTCGGATCCGCCTGCGACTGCGGCGTGGCGGCCGGCAGAAAGCTGCACTGCAGCACCCAGCTCAGGTTGCGCTGCGGGCTGGCGGCATCGCTGCAGGAGCTCCAGAGCGGGGCGGGGAGACTGCGGGCACCTGCCAGCTGCAGCGCCGTGGTGCCCCCCCAGGAGTGGCCGATCATCACCACCCCGCTGGCCTTCACCCCCTCCCCACCCGCGAGGCTGCCGCGATCGAGGGCATCGAGCACCGCCCGCACATCGGCCGGGCGCCGCAGGAATTCGCTCGGGTCCGGAGGCGGCGTGCGGCCGGCCAGCATTTCGGCCTGCTGGCTGATGTCGCTGCCGGGATGGCGGGGCAGGAATACGGGCGCCCCATGGCTGGCCAGGTGCTGGGCCCAGCCGAGGAAGCTGTCTGGTGAGTCCCAGAGGCCGTGGGAGATGACCACCGGCGGCAGGGTCGCTGCGCCCGTGGGCCGCACCACCACCACCTCGAGGGTCTCGCGGCCGCTGTCCAGCTGAAGGCGCGTGCTGCTGGTGCGGATCGCTGCCGGGCCGCTCCGCAGCGCCGCGTCCGTGGCGCTGGGAAGCATGGGGTAGCGGGCCAGCTGCGCTTCCAGCCGCAGCTTGTCGCTCTTGAGATCCTGCAGCACCGGCAGAGCCCGATCGAGGCGGATGGTCACCTTGCTCGCCGGGATCTCCGCCAGCACGTTCAGCATGGTCACCTCCTGCCCTCCCGCACGCAGCCGCTCTATCGCCGCCACCACGGGTTTGGCGTCCAGGCGGCGACCCGGCAGCTGATCCACCTGGACAAGCTGGCTCAGCAGCACCTCCAGCTGCTGCACCATGGCACTGCTCTGGAAATCCTGCTGGGGCAGCGGTTCGTGCACCAGGTTCGCGATCGCCCTGGCGATCCGCCCGTCGGTGGCACGGTTCAGTTCCGCCAGGTCGCTGTCGCCGGCCCAGAGCGCCTCGGCGCTGCGGAGCTCCGAGGTGCGGGCGGTGAGGATCTCACCGAGCAGCGGCAGACGCACCCCCACCACCTCCACGGCGGAGGCCGGTGCGGCCCCGGCGGCACCAAGACCCGTGAGCAGGGCGAGCGCCATGCCGCTGCGGCGCAGGCGTGAAAGCAGAGACACGGTGAGAAGCTGCAGGGCCGGGGGGCGGGTCTGAGGCTAGGCGGAAGCGACACCGCTGCCGCTGACTCATCCAGGGCGCTTCTGGATCCAGGGCCTCTGCCACAATCGAACCGCGAGACACGGTTCCGCCGGATTCCAATCCCCTCCTGGCCGGGCAGGGTTTTCCCGCTCTGATCCTCCATGGCGAACCCGCTGTCCAGCTCTGCCGGTGCACCAGCCCACCGGGCCAGGGGGCCGAAGCGAGCCTTGGCCTGCAGGCTGCCTCTCGAGCGGGCCCTGTTGGCGCTGGCGCTGGCGGTGCCCGGGCTCCTGCCTGAAGCGCAGGCGCGGGTGGCGCAGCGCTACCCCCGCTCGCCAGCCGCAGCCTATGGATTTGCCGAGATTCACCCGGCCTGGCTTCAGGGTGGCTTCTGGCGTGGCCGGCCCTGGCCGACGGGCTGGTACCGCACCACCCCAGCGGGCTGGGCCCGCGAGGGGATGGCCGGTGGCGCCCTGATCACCGCCGCGGTGAATGAGGCCCTGGCGTTGCAGAGTCCGGTGATCGCCGTGCCCGCCAGCACGCAGGTGCTGAACTTCGCCTCGGTGGAGGTGCTGCCCAACAGCCGCATCGTCTTTTTCTTCGGCAGCGGGGGCAGCAGCCGCCGGGGTGTGGGGGAGTGCCAGCTGGGCCTGCTCAATGGCCGGCCGGTGAGCGGCGAGGACGCCCTCGTGCTCAATGCCGCCTGCTTCGTGGCCTTCGGCCGCGGCGTCTGAGGCCGCAGCCGAAGGCGAGACCAGATCAGGCCTCGTCGAGGGCCGCCACGCCGGGGAGCACCTTGCCCTCCAGCAGTTCCAGGCTGGCGCCACCGCCGGTGGAGATGTGGCTCATGCGGTCGGCCAGGCCGGCCTTCTCCACAGCGGCCACCGAGTCGCCACCACCGATGATCGTGGTGCAGCCCTTCGCGCTCAGATCGGCCAGGGTGGTGGCGATGGCGTTGGTGCCGGCGGCGAAGGCCTCAAACTCGAACACGCCCATCGGGCCGTTCCAGATCACGGTCTGGCAGTCGGCGAGGGCGTCCTGGAACACCTTCACCGAATCGGGGCCGATGTCGAGGCCCATCCAGCCGTCGGGGATGGCCTCCACCGTGGCGATCTGGCTGTTGGCATCGGGGGCGAAGTTGTCGGCCAGCACCACATCGGTGGGCAGCAGGAACTGCACGCCCTTGGCGGCCGCCTTGGCCTCGAGCTCCTTCGCCAGCTCCAGCTTGTCTTCCTCCACCAGGCTCTTGCCCACCGCCAGGCCGCGGGCCTTGTAAAAGGTGAAGATCATGCCGCCGCCCACGAGGATCTTGTCGCACTTGTCGATCAGGGCCTCGAGCACGCCGATCTTGCTGCTCACCTTGGAACCGCCCACGATCGCCGCCAGGGGGCGCCTGGGCTCATCGATGGCGCCCTGCAGGTACTGCAGCTCCTTCTCCATCAGGTAACCGGCCACGCTCGGGCGCAGGTATTGGGTCACGCCCTCGGTGGAGGCGTGGGCGCGGTGGGCGGCGCCGAAGGCGTCGTTCACATACACATCAGCCAGGGCCGCCAGCTTCTCGGCGAAGCCCGGATCGTTCTTCTCCTCCTCGGCGAAGAAACGCACGTTTTCCAGCAGCACCACGCCGCCGTCGGCGAGAGCCGCCACCTTGGCTTCGGCGTCGGGGCCGATGCAGCTCTCGGTCTTGGCCACGGGGGTGCCCAGCAGCTCGCTGAGGCGTCCCGCCACGGCGGTGAGGCGCATCGACTCGTTCACCTGGCCCTTGGGCCGGCCGAAGTGAGCTGCCAGCAGCACCCGGGCTCCCTTGCCGGTGAGGTCGTTGATCGTGGGCAGGGCTGCACGGATGCGGGTGTCGTCGGTGATGGCGCCGGCATCATCGAGGGGTACGTTGAAGTCGACCCGCACCAGCACGCGCTTGCCGCGCAGTTCATCGGCACTCAGACTGGCCAGGGAACGCTTCGCCATGGGTACGGGTAGGGGAAAGGCGGGGCGAGATTAGCCCGCGGCCTGCGCCCCCCCCCCTTGCGCCTGGCACCGCCCCGGCACCTGTTCCCCCAGGCGGCTGCCGCCCCTCTGCCGACCGGTCATCGTGCCGGGCCGTCGCCGGCGGCTCCGGCTCCAGCTAGGAAGGAGAACGCCGAGGGACGCCATGTTCGACACCGTTTTGTTTGCCATCGACCAGAGCCGCCAGACGATGGAAACCGCCGCTGTGGCGCTGCAACTGGCCCAGCGTCACCAGAGCCGGCTGGTGCTGCTCTCGGTGGTGGAGGCCGAGGAGGGTGTGATGCACGATGTCGCCGCCGTGGCCCAGCTGCTCGGCAAGGTGCGCGGCAGCTTCGAGCAGGCCGGCGTTCCCTGTGAGGTGATCGAGCGCGAGGGCAAGCCCGCCTTCGTGATCGGCGATGTGGCCGATGAGATCAACGCCGATCTGATCGTGATGGGCACCCGCGGCATCGCCCTCGAGGACGACACCCAGAGCACGGCGGCGCGGGTGATCCAGCTGGCGCCCTGCCCGGTGCTGGTGGTGCCCTGATGGGTGCACCGCTCATCCAGTGGTACCCGGGCCACATCGCCAAGGCGGAGAAGGCCCTCAGCGACAATCTCGCCAAGGTGGATCTGGTGATCGAGGTGCGCGATGCGCGCATTCCCCTGGCCACGGGCCACCCGCATCTGGGCCGCTGGATCGGCAGCAAACCCCATCTTCTGGTGCTCAACCGCCGCGACATGATCTCCGCCGCCGCGCGCCAGGGCTGGGATGCCTGGTTCCGCGCCCGCGGCCAGACCCCCTGGTGGTGTGATGCGAAGGCCGGCACCGGCGTGAAGCAGCTGCAGCAGGCGGCGATCCGGGCCGGCGAGGCGCTCAACGCCCGCCGCTCCGGCCGGGGCATGAAACCGCGGCCGGTGCGGGCGCTGATGCTGGGGTTCCCGAATGTGGGCAAGTCGGCGCTGATCAACCGCCTGGTGCGCCAGAAGGTGGTGGAGAGCGCCCGCAAGGCCGGTGTCACCCGCAGCCTGCGCTGGGTGCGGCTGGGCCAGGAACTCGATCTGCTCGATGCCCCCGGGGTGCTGCCGCCCCGGCTCGACGACCAGCAGGCCGCCCTGCGCCTCGCCCTCTGCGACGACATCGGCCAGGCCGCCTACGACACCGAGGCCGTGGCCCTGGCTTTCCTGCGACTGCTCTCGGCCCTGGAGACTCAGCCTGCATCGGGGGTGGCCCCGGGGGTGCTGGTGAGGCGCTACGGCGTTCCCCTGGAGGCCCCGGCGGCCCTGCAGCCCCAGGGGCTCTCCCAGACCACAGGCCGCCGGGCCCCGGACGTCTCCGGTCCCGATCCGGAAGCCTGGCTGGCGGCCGCCGCTGCGACGCACACCAGCGGCGATGGGCCGCGGATGGCGCAGCGCCTGCTTGATGACTACCGCCGCTCGCTCCTGGGCCCCGTGTCGCTGGAGCTGCCACCGGGGTGAGGCCAGGCCGGCCGCTTGCTGCCCACAGCCAGCCCCCTGGTAATGGAATGCCAGGCACGCAGGGAATCGCTGAGATGATTGGCAACCCTGGCGGTGACCAGGCCTGCGAGCGCAGCCACCAGCACCGTCGCCAGGCAGGTGAGCTGGGCTCCCTGCGGACCGCCCACGCCCAGCACCATCGCCATGGCGGTGAGCGGCAGCCTGTAGCCGCCGGCAATGCCCGCCGCGGCGCCGGCAGCTCCCGCCAGATCCGCCGAAATCCCGAACGGTTCCGCAAACACGCGGCCCATCAGATCACCGATCGCCAGGAAGGGCACGAACACGCCGCCACATCCCCCCGCCAGCACGGCGGCGCTGGTGGCGGCCGCTCGCAACACCGCCAGACCCAGCAGCCGGGCGGGGCCGGCGGGGTGGCTTTCGGCCCAGGCGATGGCGGCGCCCCCCGGTCCGAAGGCCGCCTCCGGAGCGGCCACGGCGGCGATCATCAGCGCCAGAGCCAGCAGCAGGCCGCCGCCGAGCAGCAGGCGGATCAGCGGTCTGTCGCGCCAGCCGCGGGCCCCATAGATCGCCTCGCCGGTGAGTGCCGTGAGTGCACCGGCGGCAACGCCGATGCACAGGCTCGCGAAGGCGGCGGTGGCAACGTGTGTGGGGGCGATCCTCGGCACCACCAGCCGGATCAGCTGCAGGTGGAGCAGGGCGTTGATGCCCCAGCCGGTGCAGCCACCGCTCAGCATCGCGGCGGCCCGCGGCGCGGTGAGCGGCACCTGCCGGCGTGCCGCCAGCTCCTGCATGAACAGGCAACCCACCAGCGGGATGCCGATCAGCGCCGAAACGCTGGCGGCGCCTCCGCCGATCGCCAGGGGGCGGGCCAGGGGGCGCAGCCGCGGCAGGGCGCTGCCCAGCCAGCTGCCGCTGGCCACGCCGATGTGGGCCGCCGGTGATTCGGTGCCCATCGGCGCCCCCAGCCCCACCGTGGCCAGGATCGCCAGCGACCTCAGGGGCGCCAGATGCCAGGGGAAGCGCTCCTCGGCGCCGGCGGTTGAAACCACATCGCCTGTGAGATCAGCCCGGGCGATGTCGTGGGGGAAGCTGTACCAGGAGGCCGGGGAGCCGCTGGCGGGGGCACGGGGGTCCTCACGCGGGGCGATGGTCTGCAGGGGTTGCCCCCTGCCCAGGCCAAACAGGATCAGCACCGCCAGCGCCACGCCGAGCAGGGGCAGCAGCCGCAGCCAGGGGCTGCCGAGCATCGCTGTGCCGGCGAGGCTGACCTTGATCAGCTCGGTGAGCAGCACCGCCGCCGCTGCACCGATCAGCCCGCCGAGTACGCCCGCGCCGGCCCAGGCCAGGGTTTGCAGGGCTCTCAAGGCACCACTCCCGGCTGGGGCGGCGGGCTGGCCACGGTGCTGATGCGAAAGGGAGGAGCCAGGTCGTCGCTGGCACGATGCTCGGCCGGGATGGTGCTGCTGTTGCCATCGCGGAGAGCCGTGTAAACCGGGGAGAGAATCTCAATGCCGCGTTCTTTGCACTTATCCTGGATGTTCTGGTGGAGCTCTGAATAGATGAAGACCATCTGGTTGGGGGCATCCGTGAAAGCATTCAATTGGTAGCAGATCGCATGGTCGGCCAGTTTTGTCTGCAGCACGAAGGGGGCTGGCTGCGCCAGGATGTGGGGGGTGATCAGGGCGGCTTCGATCAGGCTGCTGTGCACCTGGCGCCAGGGTACGTCGTAGCCGAAGCTGAGGCTGGTCTGCAGCGCCAGACTGCGCCTGAGATCGCGCGAGGAGATGTTGAAATTGATCACATTGTTTGCCAGCAGGGTGGCATTGGGAATGGTGATCACCTGATTGGCTGGCGTGCAGATGCGGATCGCCAGAAGATTTTTTTCGATGATGTCGCCGATCACTTCGCCGACGCGAATGTGATCCCCGATCCGGAAGGCGCGCGTGTAGATCAGAATGATTCCGCCGATCACATTGGTGACCACCGAGGTGGAGCCCAGCGAAAGCAGCAGGCCGAGGAAGACGGAGATGCCACGAAAGGCCGGCGATTCAAAGCCAGGCAAATAGGGAAAAGCCAGGGCTGCAGAGAGTGCCATGATCAGCATTGAGATGATCATGTAGGTGGGCTTAGCCCACTCTGAATAAAAACCCTGGATCACAAGGTTGCCGGCCTCAATCGCACTGAAGACGGGTTTGATGGCCTTGAGGAGATAATAACAGAGCCCGCAGATGATGGCGAGTATGAACAGGTTGGGCAGGTAGCTGGCGGCGGCGGCAAGGGCGAGCTCAAGCGATGCGAAGAAGGTTCCGAGAATGCTCTCTCCGAAGGCGCGCGTCCAGGGGAACAGACGCAGGATGTAGGAGGCCCAGAAGAAAAGAATCAGCAGCAGCAGCAAGCCACGCAGCAGCCCCAGCATCTTCAGAACCAGGGAGCTGATCATGGCCGCCGAGATGATCTGCGCCTTGCCCAGCCAGACACCCCAGCTCCGGCCTGCGATCAGCCGGCCGATCCTGGGCAGCAGCTGCGCCGAGGTCAGGATCAGGGCCAGGCTGATGGCCAGGGCGGCTGCGCTGGCGATCAGTGCATAGAGGCTGTGGCGCAGCAGCTGCCTGGGTTTGCGATCCTGGCGATAGCGCCTCAGGGCATGGCTGATCCTGCTCTTGGCGATCGCCGCAGCCTGATGGGGCGTGAGATGAACGGCCCTGGCATCGTTGGCGTTGATCGTGAGCAGCAGATCCTGGCCGAGGCGCAGGTACAGCGAACCATCATCAGGACTCTCCTGGATCCGCAGCTCCTCCACAGGCAGCGACACATCGCCGGCGACACGCTGCAGGCGACGCGTGATCGTCTGCGCCCTTTCTTCGGCGCTGAAGCCGGCGATGCCTCGGCGCACCAGCAGGATCGATTCGCCATCCAGCTGAATCGGAAAGCCGTCGATCTTCTGTTCCGTTCTGGACGGTTGTGCCAGCGGTTCCAGCGGTGGCAGGGTCTCGCTGCGAGCCACCATCGGGCCGGCCAGGCCGAGCAACAGCACGACCGCCAGACACCAGACGGCTGGCCGGATCGGCCGCCGCCAGCCCACGGGCGGGTCTGCATGGGAATCCCTGCCGGCAGGAGGGGGAGGCCATCCGGGTCGCATCCGATCAGGCTCAGATGCACCCGTTGTAGATCCACCCGTTCTG
>Ga0169931_10013297_pt1 | contig 11262 bp, 10 predicted proteins | sample Kivu_15m_20L_FD_129675 | JGI IMG/M metagenome (GOLD analysis project Ga0169931, IMG submission 129675) | Freshwater microbial communities from Lake Kivu, Western Province, Rwanda to study Microbial Dark Matter (Phase II) - Kivu_15m_20L... | ecosystem: Environmental > Aquatic > Freshwater > Lake... | reverse complement strand
GCGACGAGAAGGCTGCCCATTCGAGAGGATTGCCGTTGCCTGCGCACGATATCCACTATCCGAAGAGCGCAGGAAAAGCATCACGCCAACCTCACCCCGCTGAGGGGCAAAGTCTCCATCAATCAAACTAATCAGATAAGCCATTGTTCAGACCTCTTGACGAATCGTCGGGATCGTCTGAGCCGAACATGACACGGCAACTGGTATCTGTCAACCAGAAGACGAGTATCGCTTGACGCCATCAACAATTCTGTTGACTGCCTCAAGGTTTTCACGAACCCTCTCCATGGCTTCAACGGTCTTGCCCGACAACTGAACCTGACCAGTCAAAGGGTCAAACTGAACACGAAAATCCATATCCAGGCCAGCGTCCAGCAAGCCAGAACGAACAGCCGCTTCTGCCATCATCGTCTCAAAAATCTCATCACCAGTGGGCCATCCGACCGTTGGAGATTTATTTGTAGAACTCTTCTTCTTGTTTTCTATTTTACCAGAACCAAAAATCTTTGAAGCAATATCTTTAAATGAAGCCTTTCGCTGTGCAGACTTCTCTTGATCAATAACCTTGTTTGCATCTTGATTTCTGCGAATACCACACCATGCACAGAGATCAGATCCAGGCATTTTCGCTTTTCCGCAAGAGCAACGCAAAGATGTAGCGAATAGACGGGCAGCATCATAAACTTTTCTTTTTGATGGATCAGATATAACATCATAAGAATCTTTTATCTGAGTAAATCTTGAAGGATCGCCTCCACGATCTGGATGATGAAACCTTGCAAGTTCTCGCCAAGCCAACTTAATCTGATCCTGCGTACTATCAGGACTAATCCCAAGAATTGAGTAATGATCAACAATTCCAGACATTACTCTTTCCTCCTCTTCCCGTACAATCTGTTCCACAAATGAAGAAACCCATCTCCACTTCGGCCCCAATGACCGAGAGACCCGTACATGGACTCAAGCATCCGTTGACGCTCTTCATAATCCGGATCATACACAGACGGGAGGCGAATCGAGGGCGCTGGACCCGAAATCATGCGAAGCGTTTGGGGTGCAGGAGAATGGTGAGATGGGCCGGATCGGTGATTATCTATAGATGGAACACCGTTCATTTCTCTCAATGTTTGAGCCGCCAAAGAGACAACAACAAAAACATCAGGACTACCTCCACGATCGGGATGAGTCCGAAGCGCAGCCTCCTTCCATGCTCGCTTGATGGTCTCTGGTGCGAGGAGGATGCCGACAGGAAGGCCAAGCGCACGACGGGCTTCAAGATCGGTCATCAGAGGCTCCTCCACAGGTGGAAGAATAGAGGCAGGAAGACCCGTCCGTGTGTGCGCAAGAAGGAGTGTGGTCCGCACAGCGACCACACCGCGCAGGCATCCTGGGCAAATGCTGGACACGCAGCAAGTCAGGCGGAGAGACCTGCATGGACCTCATTTTGCGATACCATTTATTAAATCCATCCATCTCACCAACCATTGACTCCATATCATTCTTAAAATAATTTGACTCAATTTCAAGCGGATCAAAACCCGAATCCTTTCGTGAACGAAATCCACGAACACGACATTTTGAAGAGCAATAAGAAGCCTTCGACGAATCTGATGAAAGTTTCGCGCCGCAAGCCAGGCAATGCTGGCGAATCTTATCAGAAGTCATCCAAGACGCGCGACGAAACCTCCACAGCCAAGAAGAAAGCCAACCAGAACTCTCGACAACCTGAGAACGAACAAAAAGAATCCAAAGATCACTCTGAAGCATAGAGTAAGATTCAAGAACAACTCGAGAAACAATATCTGAATGAATCAATTTGACTCCTTTGCCAAATTTCGAGCAAATTCGATCATGGCAGCTTGTTCAACGATGTTTTCTCTAAATTCTTTCTTCCCTCTGACGACATTTTTAATGTGATCGTCAATTGTTCCACGAGCATGAATATAATGAACAACCACATCTCGAGATTGTCCATACCGATGAGCCCGACTTGATCCCTGATCCATCGCGGCCTCGGTCCACCAATATTCAGCCTGAACCACATGACGGGCTCTCGTCAAGGTGACGCCTTCTCGAAGAGCCGTGCTGCCAACCATTACATCGTAACGAGAATCCTGAAATTCCCGAACAATGGAGGCGCGCTGCTTTGCGTTTGTTTCCCCCACAATGGAGCAGACTCGAAGATTGCAAGATAAAAAACCTGAAATCAAAGAATCGCAAACATCTGAATGGTAAACAAGAACAATCACGGGACCTTCACCAGAAGAGATCAACTGATGAACATACTCCAGAACAGCATCCACTTTGGCTTGACCGGACTCATGCCAGGCGCGAGTGATGCCGGAAAGGACGGATCCATCCAATGTGTTTGACTGACGAATAAGGCGAAGAGCATCCTTCCAGTTTTGCCGAACAGAAGTCGGAACAGAAACAAATACATCTTTTTCGATTCGTTCAGGAAGATCGAGAAGAACATCGGACTTAACACGACGAAGCTGAAACATACTCAATATCTGGGCAAGACCCTCTCGATCTGAGGCTCCATCGTACTTGACGATCGTTCGACCTCCCTTGATGAACACCTCCGTTGGATTGCAAAATCTATTTCCAAATTTACCAAAAGTAGAAAAATTAACAGGATCAAGAATATGAAGAATTGGCCAAATGTCAGAAGGACAATTGACAAGCGGAGTTCCAGTCATCAACATGGTGCTCTTACAACGCGAGGAAAGAGCGATAAAAGCGCGTCCACGCTGGGTCTGATACCCGGAAGCAAGGTAGTGTGCCTCGTCGGCAAAGAGGGTGTCGGGTTCCCATTGGAAAACGCGATCGAGAACCCGATGAATCATCCCCCAGGTCAAAATCAACACATCCGCATCAACCGGTATTTTGTTGAAATCAGAAACAGAATTAACAACAAATGGAGTCCAAGATTTTGCCCATCTGGAAAGTTCAAAAAACCAATTATAAAGTGTACTTTTTGTTGTAACAATCAAAGCGCGACGACGAACAGGTCTGGCGGCTTCGAGGGCAGCGCCCATCTGAATGGTCTTGCCGAGGCCCATCTCGTCTCCAAGAAGGGCATTGAGACCAGCAGAGGAGGCCCAGGCGCAGCCTATCTGTTGGTAAGGCCGAAGCGAATAGGAGCAATCGTTTTCATTGATGCGCACTGCAGACCAATCTATCGGAGGGATCTCGATTGATCTCTTTTCGATCACAGATCGAATCTGATCCAATTCAATAATTTCATTTATTCCAATTTTATCAAAACCATCAAGAACAAATTTAGAAAATGCTGCTCGATGCAAGCAGTACCAGGAGGTTCCCTTAATGATTGCGCCAGGAGTCGAGCGGAGAGAGTCGAGGTCAACAGACAGAAAAAGATCGCTCGAAACCTGAAAGTGGACAAGTCCATCAACCTCCTTGTAGACCAAAAGGCGGATCCCTGAGTGCGGATGAAGGATCAGGCCAGAAAAATTTGAGGACGAATCGTTACTCAATGTAACACCTGAAGATCGAGCCTGTCGCGCAGTCAACAAGATGTTGACACCGCAAGCGTAACACAGTGAAACGATCAAGGCAAGCGGAAGCCTTGACGGCTGTGGCGGCGAAGAGTAGATGGTTGTCGTGGCCAGGGGGTCTGGCCACGCATCAACCGACAGAACACAGGAAAGCCAAAATGGCTGACAAGACGCTTTTCCCCACGGGCAAGTCCAAGGTCGAGATCGCTTGGGTGGAGTGTGGCACTTCCTCCCAGAAGGGAACGCCCAGCGTGAACTTCAAGCTGAGCAATGGTGAGCAGGCGATCGTCCACCGGTGCTACACGACCGATAAGGCCATGTGGCAGATCGAGAACATGGCGAAGGCTGCCGGGGTGCAGAAGTTGGCTGCTGTCAAGGCGGCCAAAGAGGCGAACGATTCGGGTCTGTTGGCGCTCTTCAAGGGCAAGCAGGTGGAAGTCGAGGTGGTTGTCGACGAGTACGAAAACAAAGATGGAGCCATCGCGGAGGGGCGCGAGGTCAAGTCGGTTGCGCTGTCCAACCCGACGAAGGACGGGGAGCACCTTGCTTCAATCGAGGCGGTGGACTTCTCCAAGTCCAGAGCGAAGGGAACGATCTCGATGGATCTGCTCCTCCGCAGTTCTGATGGGAGCAGCGTCTGGGTTCCTCGGTGGGTGACGGACAAGTCGATCTGGCAGTTGGAGGATGTGGCGATCTGCGTGGGTGTGGACCCCGCGAAGATCGTCGAGGCGGCGAAGAAGCAGAGCATCGTGGGCGTCCACCCGCTGCTCGGAAAGAAGATCAAGATCGTCTTGAAGAGCGAGGATGTGGAGTTGGCGGACGGTCGCAAGGTGGTCAACCAGAACCTGGTGGCGATCGACTCCATGGACAAGGGCATCCGCGAGTACATGCGCGCCCGGCGGGACGCGCGGATCCAGGGCAACAAGTTCATCAAGCCGCCGCCGGCCCCGAGCGTTGACCTGTCCAGCGACGAAATCCCGTTCTGAGTTCTAAAAAATAGCGCCTCGGGGTTAACGCCCCGGGGCGCTTTTCTTTGTTGTTTTTAAATTAAAAGGGAGAATTCATGGGTCGTCGGGACATATTGGCAAGAATGGCTGCAAGAGCAGCCGAAAGAGCCAGAGAAGAGATCGCCAGCCGGGCGGCAAGGGCTGTCTCATCCATTCGAGAACGAATCCGAGAAATTCCCGGCAGGAATCCAGTAAATGTAAAAGTTACACCCGTCGTACAGCCCGAACCGAGCCGGGAACCCGAGCCGCCTCCGAAAGCGCCGACCAGCAAACAAAAGGTGCCCGAACCGGAGAAAGACGACGATTGGTCTGGAGAAGAAGAAGAATGGAGTAAAAATCAGGAAGAGTGGAAAAATATAAGAATTCAACCGAGTGAAAAAGGAATCGGAGACGCGCTGGCAAAGCTCCGCAGTTTGTCAGAACAGACTGCGGAGTATGTAAAACAATTAGAAAGCCTTGGAATGGGGGACGCGGCGCAAGCCGTGATTGGACTGGTCAAGCGGGATGTCGAAGTATCGACAAAGCCGCCCGAAGTGATTCCCATTTTGCCGATAGAGCCTCCACCGAGCCTGACCGGGAGGCAAGGGACTCCACCGCCCGATGGTCCATCGGAGAAACCGCCGAAACCTCCGAAACCTCCGCAAGAGCCGGTGCAGAGAGAAGACTCTCCAGTCCTTCAGGGGAGCCGGTTCTACATACCAATCCAAAAGAGAAAAGACGCATTCCGCGCGCTCTGGGATGAATGGATTCGTGCAGGGATCGGAAAGCCTCGCGTCGAGGGCGTTCAAGGAGATCCCACAGACGCAGCCGGGCGAATGCGCGGCATGGTGCTGAGCCCGGAAGCATTGGAGTACCTTCCTCGCGCTGAGGTCATTGTTCCAGGGCGGGACGGATCTCTTCTGGTGCCTGGGCACATCATGGTTGATGAAGATGCATTCAACAACCTCCTCGATCAGTGGGGCATCGGAGAAAGAATAACGATTCAAGTGGAAGGAATGTATCGAGCAGACGGGCCGGTTGTCACCAAAAACACATGGTTTGCACCCTACAGTGGAGACGATGAAGACGAATGATCAGTGGAATTGTTCATCAAGATGGAAAACTTATATGGTTTGAAGATATTGCAGTATTAAAAAAGGAAGATGTTCCAAGAGGTCCAGCAACAGAAAATACACTGTGGTTCGCAACGGCTGCCGTGTCAATGAAGACACTGATCTCTCTGCTCGGAGAAGAAGACGAAGCGTTTGGCCCCAATCCAGACAAACCGATCGGATGCACATTTACCTGGGTTGGATCTGACGGAAAAAGAAAAAGCATGAAAGTAATGAAATCAACGGTCTGGGGAGTGTCGAGCAAAGATCCAATCGACACCGAAAACCAGTTGATGATGAAAATGATGAGTTGCGCAGCCGATGGCATCCTTCCAACGAGCAGCGCAGCCGGAACGGCCCTGAGCCGATACATGAAGCAATACGACGGGAAGGGTGGGCGACCGAAGACACAGCAGTTGCCTCCTCGATGGAGAGAAATCGCTCACGCGAGTTTTCATGGCGGACCAATCGCCATGACGATGGCAAGCCACCCCGATGTGATCCACATCGACATGCGGGGCGCGTACCTTCACGCGATGCGAGAGGAACTGCCCATCTATGGAACAGACCCGAGAACAGAAGAAAAAATTGGAGGATACCTCACATACAAAGATGCAAAATGGGAGGATGTAAGTGGAAAGGTTGGCTTCGTTGAAGCAACAGTATCCATCAGGAAGGGGCTCTTTGGAGAAGGAGATGTTCCCCCGTTGCCCATTCGACATTTCACTGGCTCAATGCATCCAGTCGGAACTTTTCGCGGCGCCTGGCCCATCTGCATGGTGGATGATGCTGTAGCAGCCGGAGAAGTTGAGGTACTGAATGTCCATCAGTTTTGTTGGGCACCCATCACAGGAAGAATATTTAGTGAAATATCAGACGACTTCCAATTGAATCGTCAAGGAAAACTTCTTTACACAAGATTCTGGGGAAAATGGGCAAGCAAAGGTGGATTCAACGGAGTAAAAACAGACAATCCACCGAACGGAGCCGTGAGGAGTCACGGGCTGTGGTGGACAAACGAGGGGGTAGAGGCCATGGGGCACGATGCTCCTCCAACCTATCGCCCCGATCTTGCAGCGATGATTGCTGGATACAATCATTGTCAAATATACAATGCAGTCAGGAAACTCAAAAAGGGATCAATCATTTCCCTGTATGTGGATGCAATCTGGACATCCGACATTGAGGGCGCGCATCGAATCATTGAAGAAAGTGAAGGAGAATGGGTTCAAAAGGAACGCGGATCTGCAAGGTTTTACGGTCCAGGAGTTTATCAACACAACAATAGAATAGGTGCAGCGGGATACGACACCGGAATACATGGAGAATTGACTCCGGAGAAACTGAAAGCGTGGGCAGCATCTCCCATGCACAAGGGAGGAAACATGGTGACAAACCGCATCTGGACAGGACATCCGTCAAAGGAGGCAACAGCAAAGAGTAAACCCTGCAGGCTCCAAGACAGTGACTGCGTGCCTGCATGTCGAGGCCCGAGCATCCACAGTGAAATATGGACACCTTCAGGTTGGGTTCACCAGGATACAATGCGTCGGCTTGCAGAGTCGGACGCGAGACGCGCGCCGGGGCCGATCACGATTTAAGGAGACTTCATGCGTTTCGTCGCAAAAATAATGGCAATCGAGCCAGCAAAAAAAGTAGAAATAGAAAAAGTAAATGGGTCTCCAAATTCAACAGAAGCAAACTTAACAGAACTGGTTGACCGCATTGAGGCAACGACTCATGCCGCCGCAGCCGCACCCAGAGGGGTGTCCAGCGCGGCATGGAGAGGCTTCATTGAGAAGCATCCAGAAATCGAAGATCCTTTTGCAAGGGTCGTTCAGGCTGCACCCGATATCGCGGATGCAACGGGCCGAACATTCCTCGACAATCTCATCAAGCAGATGGACGAATACGGAATATCAGACGAAGCAGAAAAAATAGCAAAAGGACTCGAGTCGTATTACAGACATGAAGACTCAAATGGAAATCTGTGCGAATACAACCCAAAAACAGGTGAATTCAAATCAAAAACGGGCCTGCCATGCAATCTTGTGAAGGTTGCTGGCGGAGGGATGAGTGCCGTCAAAGAACTGATACAAAAAGCAACAAATGAAGCAAGATCAGAAGTAAAAGAAAAAATAGAAAAATCAGTCCAAAAAGCACTGGAAGAGGTTGTAAAAGGGCCACGGAAAATGTGGTCCAAACTCAGTGACGCATGGAAGGCGACGCTGCTTCTTGCTGGTCTTGCGGCAGCAGCACCGCGTGTGACGGGTCTGAAACTGTCTGGAGACAACATCGAATTCCAAATACCTCCGGGCATTGGTAATTTTAGTGGTGGACTCAAAATTTCAAATGGAAACTTGAAAAGTTTGTCGATCACGCTGCCTCCGGTTCGCATCAAAGGGCTCCTGATTCGCGCGGGTGGTGGATTTGAAGAGGGAGCAGGAGAAGGTCAAATATCTGTTGTGGTGCCCGTGAAGAAAGCATCCGTAAATGTTTCGGTAAAACACGAGCAAAGCTCAACAGATCAAAAAACAACACTTGATGCTGGGGTTAGTCGACCAATTGGTGAAAGTGGAGGCAGGATTCAAGCAGGAACGCAAACAGCATTCCAGCCTGGACAAAAAATACCTACAAACTACAGTGTCCAAATCGCAACACCAGTAGGTCCGACCAAAAATGTGTCACTGTCGGCAGGGGTTGTTGGAACAGTAACCACCAGCGGACAAAGAGTCGAACTTGCTGGAAATCCAGCGGTTACGGTTGGGGTTTCAGGCGAACTGCCAAGCCTCAACAAAAGAATAAGATACAATCAGAAGGAAGAAGAAAGAAGAGAAGAAGAGAAGTCAAATCTTAGAACTCGAGAATCTGTGCTTGTTGCAAGTCTACAGAATATGGATCCAGAAAAACAAAAAGAAGAAATGATGAAAGCGGAAGAAGAACTGAGAGAAGTCCGCAAAGAAATTGGAAGCACAAACAAACAAAAACGAAAAGACAAGTCGATCAACGGAGACGAAATCTTCGGTGTGGGGGCGATGCTGGCTGTCTTGGCTTATGGGATGAGTGCAACCCATAAGCCAAAGAATGGAAGCCGGGTAAAGCGGAACCGGGGTTAAGAAGGCCGAAGCAGCCACGACGGAGGCTCGCGGCGCGTCCACCTGGCCTGGTTGCCCCAGTCCAAGTATTTCCGGGCGAGACAGCGACGATAGGAGGCGCAGGGGTCAGCCTCGTCCCGCAGGTCGGGATCCATCGCCAGCGCGAACGGAGTGAGGGCTCCATCCGGAATGGCCTCAAGCCGTGCAGCAGCCAGGGCCAGAGGAACCTCTGAGGCGTGCCGGCGCCCATAGCGGTGGGTGTACTCCGCGCAGAGTGCAGATCCATGGGCTGCAGCCCAGGCTGCATTGAGCCGAGAGGCGGCAACCCAGCGGACGACAGGGTGCCCCTTGTGGGTCGGGCGATAGGCACCCTCGACCAGCGCAGCCCCCGAGAGGTGAAGAGCGGTCCAAAGGACCTGCGCGGTCTCGACACACATTTTGACCACATGACGGTCAGCCAGGACCGTGGCCGAGCGAACAGGACAAGGGTCCGAAGCGAAGAGGTTCAAGTTAACTCCATACAAAACACCCCACTCAAGGAGTGGGGTGTGAAAGAAGATGCTTCAGTTGGTCAAGCGAGAACGGGAACACCCAGGGCCTTGGCCCGATCAAGCACGAGCCCGGGATGAACGCCGAAAGACTTGGCGATAACATCCAGGTCGAGATCCACCAGGGCGTGCTGCCCGCCCTGCTCGACCCACATGGCGGCAGCAGCGTCGATGGCAGCGTCGATGGCACGATCAAAGTCGCCAGTATCGGGGAGCTCGAGGTAGGCAGCAACCTCGCCGGAGGGCATATTCGACCTCGACCAATCCGCGAGGGCGTACTCTCCAGGCTCAACCTCGAGATCGAAGGCGCCAGCCGACACCCAGAAGGACTCGCCCAGGCCGGCGCCGTCGCACGGCTCAGCAAGCGTCCACCGAGAGCCGTCAGGCGCCGTCACGGTCTGACCCTCGGTGTAAGAATCGGCAAAGAGGGTGGCCGCCTCGACAGCACGGCAGGGCACCGAGTCTTCGGCAGCGATGCGCTCCACGAAGGAGACGCGGACAAATGCTTGATCCGCGATGCGCTCGATGTCGCGGCCGGTCAGGTAGCGCACCCGGGCGCTGTCCCAGTTCTCGTCGGCGTACTCCTCGACCAAATCCCGGACTTCGCGGGCCGCGCTGCGGTTGCGCTCAGTCCGAATGCGCTCCAACTCGTCCTGGTGCTTCCAGGGAGGCGCGTAGTCGGATGCCCACTCGGCGTAGGCGTTGCGGCGGCCTTCCGGGTCGCCCTCATCGTACTCGACTTCGGCGTCGAAGGCGTCGGTCGTGAGGAAGTAACGACCGCTTTCGTCCTCGCACAACTCGTACTCGGCGCCGTCCTGGGTGGTGACGAGGTCGATGCGGCGAACGAAATCGAAGGCGGTGGCGGCGGTGATCGTGATCATTATTCTTATTCACTCCATATGTGTAACGACACTTACTTGAACAAGCACTCATCTGAACATTTGGTAAGATACTTTACAAGACATGACATGTCAAGCATGTTGACAGGTTCTTGACAAATTCTTGACAATCCACTCCAATCGGATCAATTGTAAGTCGAACTACTGTATACACCACTTTAGGTGAAATGTCAAGAAGTATTTTAAAATTATTTCTGATAATCGATCTTAGACCTGTTCAGTAGACAAACTGAAACCATTGGAGAAGTCCCGCCCCAACCGAGAACATCTCGAACAAGAAGAGCGTCGACGCCAACAGATCTGAAGTAGCTCCTCGACCAAGAACGAGACTCAATGGCGTCGTAATCAGTCGTTCGAGAGCGCCAAGCATCAACGGCATCAGCCATCTCGATGTCAGTAACATCGGACCTGCCATGCCAAAAAAGGTTGCTATGCGAACGATCACGACGAATAAACTCTCGAACGATCAGATTGTCTGGGTTGGACAAATCAACCACTCTGGTTGAAGGATTGAGAGAAACTTCAATGATTCGTCCGCCTGGCCTGGACGCATAAGCAGAAGCACCGTCACGATCAGCAAGCCAAACACACGCTCCACCCATTCCCTTATTTGGCCTCAAACGACCATGAAAATAAGATGATGTTCCATGAAACCAAACAAGCGGAAGACCAAGATCCAAAAGAGTCGGAACAAAAGAAGAACGACGACGAGAAGAGGACCCCTTCCCCCCTCTGCCGGCGAGAGCGGCGGCGAAGGCGAGGGTGCCGATGGCCGAGAGGGCGGGGAGGGGCATGGGGGGAGTGTAGCACGGGAGTGGGGGCGCGGGGTGAGGAATAAGGGCAAAAGTGGCTGGAAGGAATAAAGGCTGGGCGCGTCCTGGCAGACAATGGCCCACCGGCACAGCCAGAGGGAGGAGGAAGGGTGCGGAACCATTTGAGAGCGGGAGCCCAAGGCCAGGGGGAGGAGGGCCAGAACATGGACCGCTTTCGACCCAGGGCCCGAAAGAACAAGACCTCAGCCACCACAGCCCAAACACACCCACCAAAGCCCAGAAGTCTTCCAGACCAGCAGAAGAGAAGAAGCAGAAAGGTCGATGAAAG
>Ga0169931_10013296_pt1 | contig 11262 bp, 7 predicted proteins | sample Kivu_15m_20L_FD_129675 | JGI IMG/M metagenome (GOLD analysis project Ga0169931, IMG submission 129675) | Freshwater microbial communities from Lake Kivu, Western Province, Rwanda to study Microbial Dark Matter (Phase II) - Kivu_15m_20L... | ecosystem: Environmental > Aquatic > Freshwater > Lake ... | reverse complement strand
TTTGGCAGTCACCCATCGGGTTCCTCGGTCAGTTCGACATGAAACGGCAGAATACCCCTGGTTTTCCAGGGTCTGGCGCAAATCATGTGCCGAAGATCGAGAGGTCATCTGGGAAATGCGGGAGAAAACAAGCAAACACGCGAGGTTATGCCACGGGGCGCTCTGCGCGTGCAATGCACGACCGGTGGCGTTACGCTATTATCGGTGACCCGCCTGCACCACCCGCCCGCCGCAAGGAGACTTTAGGATGCACCGGCTGCTACTTTCCGTCGCCGTGATAATGACAGTGTTGCCGGCATCGAACCGCGTGTTGGCCGAAACTGCATCGCCCGCTACTACAGGCCAACGGACGTATGACAATCGCCTGACGCCGATAGCCAATCCCGCGCCTCTGCTGGCCGATCAGCCTGACTTTGTCGAACCGCTACGCGAGACAAACCGATTCGAGGCGGCGGCCGTGGTGGATGAACCCGGTGCGGATCTATCGGTTCGAGCGTGGCGTTTTTCGTACAACGCGCGCGGGATCGTCGAGTTTCCGAACCGCATACAAGCGAGGCACACGGCAATCGTGGTCGTACATCCCTGGGGCATTGACGACGCCAACGGTTGGAAGTCGCCCGAGCCGGCCGGCGTCGCGTTGTGCTGTACGCCCGACAAAAATCGGATCTACAACCGGCACGTGGCCGAAGTCGTGAACCCATTCCTTGAGAAGTATCGTTCGCTGGTCGGCATCGTCGGCTATAGCCTACCGAACTCGGAGGATCCGATTCGCAAGCAGTTGTATCGTTCGGTGCGTGGAGCACCTTCGGACACCGATCGCGAAGCGGGAAAGAAGGCGATCCAGGAGCGACTGGCGAGTTTCAAGTATGCGGCCAACCCTGTCGAGTCGACGCTGCTGATCGACGCCAGCCATCCGGCTCGAGACTACATGGCGAAATTTCCAGGCATTGACTCGAGCGCAAAATTCAACGGCGAGGGATTCTGGCAACTGCCGATCCCGGTGGCGTCGGCCATCAACGTCGCGCCGAACGACGTGGTGTTCTATGACGCCGAGGGGTATCCGCTGTTGCGCGACTTCCTGCAAGCCCGGGGGATTCGGCATGTGCTGCTTTGCGGCTACAACACCGACATGTGTGTCTGTTCGACCACGGCGGGCTACGAGAATCTTTCGCGTGACTTTGATGTGTTCCTAGTCGGCGACGCGACAATAGCCACGTTCCCGGCTGTCGATACGCCCAAGTATGCGACACAAACGGCGCTGGCCAAAGCCTCGCTGACGCAACTCGTCACGCAGATCTCATGGATTGAGAAGTTGGAAACGACGACGGGTGACAGCGAATGAGCCGGACTCATCGAACGAATAGGCCAATCGCCCGTCGCACATTCTTGCAGGCGACTTCGGCCGCCGCGATTGGAGTCGCGTTTGCGCGCCGGGCGTTTGCCGACCAGGACCAGCCCGCGCAGATCGCGATCACGCTCGACCTGGAGATGTCGCGCCATTTTCCGGCGTGGGAGGATACACATTGGGACTACGAGAAGGGGAACCTCGACGAACCAACGAAGCGATACGCCGTTGAGGCGGCACGCCGTGTCAAAGCTCACGGTGGGCGGATTCATTTCTTCGCGCTCGGCCGCACGATGGAGCAGCCCAGTGTCGAGTGGTTGAAAGGAATCGCGGCCGAGGGGCATCCGATCGGCAATCATACGTACGATCACGTATACGTCTTGGCTCAGAAGCCCGAGGACATCCAGTTCCGCTTTCAGCGCGCGCCGTGGTTGATTGCCGGACGCGACGTGTCAGAGGTAATCGCCGAGAACATTCGCCTGGGCGAGATTGCAATCCGCGATCGGGTGGGCATTCCCGTGCAGGGCTTTCGCACGCCAGGCGGGTTCTATAACGGCATCTCCGAACGAGCTGACCTTCAACAACTGCTGCTTGCGCAGGGTTATAAATGGGTCAGCAGCCGTTATCCGCAGCACAAAAGCACGCAGCCGGGCGAACCGGTCACCGAGGAAGTGTTCGCCGACATTGTGCGGTCCCAGCAGGACGCCCAACCGTTTGTCTATCCCACGGGGCTGATTGAAATTCCGATGAGCCCGATCAGCGACGTGGGGGCCTTACGTTCTGGTCGCTGGAAGCTGGATGATTTTCTGACCGCGATCCGCCGGGCGGTTACCTGGACAATCGACAACGGCAAGGTGTTCGATTTTCTCGCGCACCCTTCGTGCCTGGTGGTGGCCGACCCGAAGTTTCAGGCGATCGAGCTGCTCTGCGAGCTGGTCGATAATTCACACGGTCGCGCGGAGCTCGTCACGCTCAATCAGGTCGCCGAATCCGTTCGCCCGCAGGCTGATTCATGATGGGTAAATCTTTTCTTTGGCGACCCGTTGGCGCGGCGATACTGGTTGCCTACCTGGTGGCCTGCAGCGCATCGCTCGGCCAGGGCTATTCGCCCGCCGAAGCCATTCAGAAAATGACGGTAGCCGACGGGCTCGAAGTACAGTTGGTCGCCGCTGAGCCGCTGGTCCGCCAACCGGTCGCCATGACGTTCGACGAGCGCGGCCGGCTGTGGGTGATTCAGTATCTTCAATACCCGAATCCCGCGGGACTCAAGCGGTTGACCGTCGATCGCTACTCGCGGACTGAATACGACCGAGTGCCCGAGCCCCCGCCGCATGGTCCGCGTGGCGCCGATCGGATCACGATTCTCGAAGACACCAATGGCGACGGCGCGGCGGATACTGCGAAAGATTTTGTCAGTGGATTGAACATCGCCAGCGGAATGCTGCACGGCCACGGCGGACTGTACGTGCTGCAATCGCCTTATCTGCTTTTTTATCCCGATCGCAATCGCGACGACGTGCCCGATGGCGATCCGGAAGTACTGCTCAAGGGGTTTGGGTTGCAAGACGCCCACGCGGTGGCAAACTCGCTGGCCTGGGGACCGGATGGCTGGCTGTACGGAGCGCAAGGCAGCACCGTGACGGCGACAATTCGCGGCATCAGCTTCCAGCAGGGCATTTGGCGCTATCATCCCACGACACGCAAATTCGAGCTGTTTGCCGAAGGTGGGGGGAACACCTGGGGGTTGGACTTCGATCGGACGGGGCAATTGATCGCCGGCACCAACGTCGGTCCCAATGCGATGTTGCACCAGGTGCAAGGCGGTTACTACTGGAAGAGCTTTGGCAAACACGGCGAGCTGCACAATCCAAATGCGTTCGGTTACCTGGACCACGTACCGTACGCCGACTTTCGCGGCGGCCATGTGACTTGCGGGGGAATCGTATACAGTGGCAATTCGCTGCCGGCACACTTCACGGATCGCTACATCGCGGCGAACCTGCTATCGCACGCAGTTTATTGGCATGAGCTTTCGCCGCAGGGTTCGAGCTTCACCGCAAAATTCGGCGGTGAACTGTTGGTGGCGAACGATGATTGGTTTGCGCCCGTCGACGTCACGCTTGCGCCAGACGGTTCGGTGCTCATCGCCGATTGGCACGACCAGCGCACGGCGCATCCCGATCCGGACGCTCAGTGGGATCGCACGAATGGGCGGATCTACCGCGTGCAGGTGAAGGGCGCTAGACGGCTGCCGAAGTTCGATCTGGCGAAGCTCTCGACCGAACAGCTCGTAGCGCTACTGGACTCGCCGAGCGGTTGGCATCGTACGACGGCACGTCGGCTCCTGGTGGAACGCGGCGACTCGACTGCTGTTGGACTGCTGGAAAAACGGTTGCGAGTAGATCCGCCTCCAACGGCGCTCGAAAGCCTGTGGGCGCTGGCCGGCATGAACGCGGTGGACGAGCCCCTGCTGACCGAGTTGCTCGAACATCAAGACGCCGTCGTGCGGGAGTGGGCGGTCCGCTTGTTGGGAGACAACAGAAAGGTCACGCCGGATATCGCTACGAAGCTTGTCAACCTGGCCGCGGACGGCAGCCCGGCAGTTCGCAATCAACTCGCTTGCACGGCACAGCGTCTGTCGGCGGAGCAGGGGCTGCCTCTCGTGTTTGCCCTCGCTCGAAATGACGCCGACGCGAAGGATCCACAGATACCGCTGCTCGTGTGGTGGGCGTTCGAGCGATACGCTGATCGTCGTAATGAGATTCTCACTTGGCTTTCGCACAAGGCCACGTGGCAGCAGCAACTGGTGCGCGAGCATCTGGTCGAGCGACTCGCCCGGCGTTATGCCGCTCGCGGCGAACCGGACGATCTGACCGCCGCGGCACGTTTGTTATCTCAGGCACCGGACAGCGATGGCCGCGAACTGGTCCTCCGCGGGATCAATCTCGGATTACGAGGGCGGACACTGACTCCAGCCCCCAGAGATCTCTCCGTGGCATTTAGGACGCTGAGTGACGAAGCACAGTCTCCTGCGGTGCTGGAATTCGGTCTGCGTATTGGCGAAGGCGAGGCCCAGAAGCAGGCTCTCTTGCTGCTTGGATCGGCAAATCTGACCGCCAACGAGCGCACACATCTAATCGCCGTGCTCGGAGATACGTCTCTCGAAGTGGCCGCGCCGCATCTGCTCGCGCTATTAAAGTCCAGAGAAGCACCCGAGCCTGTTCGCCTGGCGGCGCTCGCGGCGCTTGGTCGCTCCGATGACTCTCAGATCAGCGATGCGATCCTTAATTGCTACGCAGAACTGCCCGAGAAGCTCAAGGCCGGCGCGATCGGCGTTCTGGTTTCACGGCCTTCGAGCGCGGCGAAGATCGTCAACGCGGTGCGTTCAGGAACGATCCCACAAGCTGACGTGTCTACCGAGCACCTGCGGCAGCTTGCCGCTCATGACGATGCAAAGCTGGAAAGCGCCGTCACGAGCCTGTGGGGCAAAGTCCGCGCGGCCACACCCGAGGAACGCCTGGCCGTCGTGCGGCGTTTGAACAACGACCTGCGAGCGGCAAGCGGCGATGCTGCCGTTGGCAAGACGCTGTTCACCGAGCACTGCGCGAAGTGCCATAAGCTGTACGGCGAAGGCAACCTGGTTGGTCCGGACCTGACGACCGCCAACCGCGGCGATCGAGATTTTCTGCTGGTCAGCATGGTCGATCCCAGCGCAAATGTTCGTAAAGAATATCTCAGCCACGTGGCTCAAACGACTGACGGCCGAGTGCTTACGGGCATCGTGGTCGAAGAGACCGATGCCGAATTGACGCTGCTGGACGCGAACAATCAGCGGCAGCAGCTCGCCAAGGCCGAACTGGAACTGCTGCAGCCTGCCGAGGTGTCACTGATGCCCGAGGGACTCTTGGAGAAGCTAACCCCGGGACAATTGCGGGATCTATTCACCTATTTGCAGGCTAACGCGGAGTCCAAGTAGCCCGTTTCGCGGGGCTCCCGGGGAGCATACAATAGGCGTCTCACTGCCCGCCTCCCGCCTTGACGAAACCATAAGCCGCGACGTTTCCCTCCTTCGATTCGACAGGTACAACTCCATGAGCTTTGCCGCCTCGCTGCGTACGCTTGCCAGCCTGACTTTCCTTGCGCTTTCGAGTGCCACGTGTTTCGCTGCGGAACTCGACACCAAGCCGCTCGCACTGTCGGTCGAACCCGTATTCACTGACGTCAAGTGGCCCGGCTGGGAGAGCATCGAAGAGACCGGCGTCGACCTGCCGCTGCGGATCATCCTGATCGCAAATGCCGGCGACGGCTCGGGTCGCATCTTCGCACCCACGCAGCAGGGCGTGATCTACTCGCTCGCCGGCGCCGATGCGAAGCAGGCGGACGTGTTCCTCGACATGCAGGACCGGGTTGCCTACAGCGACAAGACCAACGAGGAAGGTTTCCTGGGCTTGGCGTTCCATCCGAAGTTCAAGGAGAACGGCGAGCTGTTCGTCTATTACACGAATAAGAAGTCACCGCATCAGAACGTGATCTCGCGGTTTCGCGTGAGCAAGGACGATCCCAAGAAGGCCGACCCCGCGAGCGAAGAGATCTTGATGGTGCTCGACAAGCCGTTCTGGAATCACGATGGCGGCACGCTGGCTTTCGGACCGGACGGCTACTTATACATCGCGGTCGGCGACGGCGGCCTGGCGAATGATCCGTTCGGTAATGGCCAAAACCTTTCGAAGCTGCTCGGCAAGATTTTGCGAATCGACGTCGACAGCAAGAGCGGCGACCTGCCGTATGCGATCCCGGCTGATAATCCGTTTGTCGACAAGACCGGCGCGCGGCCCGAGATTTGGGCCTACGGCCTGCGTAACGTGTGGCGGATGGCGTTCGATCCGAAGACCGGTGTGCTCTGGGCTGGCGACGTGGGGCAGGATGTGTGGGAAGAGATCGACCTGATCGAGAAAGGCGGCAACTATGGCTGGAACGTCCGCGAAGGCTTCCATCCGTTCGTGAAAAAAGGCGCGCCTGCGGTTCCCGACACCAAGGCGCCAGAGGGAATGATCGACCCGATCTTCGAGTACCACCACGACATCGGCAAGTCGATCACCGGCGGCAACGTCTATCGCGGCAAGGCGATTCCCGAGTTGGACGGGGCGTATGTTTACGCGGATTACGTGTCGAACAAGGTCTGGGCTTTGTGGTACGACGCCGACAAGAAGCAGGTGATCGCCAACCGCGAGATCCCGACGCCCAAGCCAATTCCGGTAATGTCCTTTGGCGAGGACGAGAATGGCGAAACTTATCTCACGACGTATGCCTCGGATGGCCAGGCGATCTATAAGATCAAGCCGGCGAAATAAGCATACAGTGAGCTTACGAGACGACTTTGGGGCCACTGCCGACACGTTCGGCAGCGGTGCCGATCGTTTGCCCGAAGCAGGAGCCGACTCAGCGGTCGCCAAGGCTCGTGGTATACTGACCGCACCCGCAGATTTTCCCACCCTCCAATCCTCGGCCGAGGCATAATGCCATGGCTCGCAGCCTGCCGATCACGAGCATCGCTTGGATCGTTTTGCTGTCGATGAGCGCGCTAGCTGCACCGCCCGAGAAGAACAGCGACGAGCTGTTCGAACTGCATATTCGTCCGGTGCTGGCTGGCACGTGCTTTAAGTGCCACGGCGGCGAGTCGACCGGTGGCGGCTTGCGTGTCGATTCGCTTGCGTCTCTGGTCAAGGGTGGTGAGCGAGGCCCCGCCGTCGTACCCGGCAAACCGCAGGAAAGCCTGCTCGTGCGGGCGCTCAGCCATGCTGACAACAGCGTGCAGATGCCGCCAGACGAGCCGCTACCCGCAGAAACGCTCGTTGCGTTCAACACATGGATCGAAGGGGGCGCCGAGTGGCCGGCGAACGTCGCCGGTGCTCCATTTGCCGTCGAGCGGCACTGGGCGTTTCGACCGCTCACGAAGCCTGCGTCGCCGATAGTCGCCGTGCCTAGTCTCTCGCCGATCGATAGGTTCCTGCAAACGCGGCTCGAAGCGGAAGGCTTGCAGCCCGTGGAGCCTGCGAATCGCGCCGAATTGCTTCGCCGTGCATGGTTCGATCTGGTCGGATTGCCGCCTCCGCCGGAAGAGCTCGAAAAGTTCCTGGCTGATAACGCGCCCGATGCATATGCTCGCGTGGTCGAGTCGCTGCTTGCTTCGCCACAGTATGGCGAACGCTGGGTCAGGCACTGGCTCGATGTTGTCCGCTACGCCGACACAGCCGGTGACAATGCCGACTACCCCGTGCCCGAGGCCCGGCTGTATCGCGACTACGTGATCGATGCGTTCAACGCGGACAAGCCGTTCGACGAGTTCGTGCAGGAACAATTGGCGGGCGACTTGCTTGCTGCGTTCCATCCTGCGGGGCAGGAGCGTGACAATGAGCGTGTGATCGCGACCGGCTATCTGGCGCTGTCGCGACGCTTCGCCACGGCGCCGTATGAACTGTGGCACCTAACTTTGGAAGACGCGATCGATACCACGGGCCGCGCATTTCTCGGGCTGACGATGCGCTGCGCTCGCTGCCACGATCACAAGTTCGATCCCGTGACGCAGGAAGACTATTACGCGCTGTATGGCATCTTCGCGAGCACGCAGTTTCCCTGGGCTGGCGGCGAGGAGTTCCAATCGAAGCAAGCGCCACGGCAGCATTTCATTCCGCTCGTGCCTGCAGCGGACGCCGCCAGTGCGAGGCAAAGGGTGCAGTCGGAAATCGAGCGGCTGGAGGCGGCGATCAAGGCGGCCGAGCAGCTCAAAGACGAAACGGCGGTGAAGTCGCTGCGCGAAGAGCTGGCGCCGTGGCAGGCGGCTCGGAAGCTCGACTCGCCACAGGGCGTGCCGGTCGCCTATGCAGTGCACGAAGGGGTCGCTTCGGACGTGCCTGTTCAATTGCGAGGGGAGCCGGAGAACGCAGGTGCCATCGTGCCGCGCGGCGTGCCGAAGTTCCTGACAGGCGAGCATCCGCCGATGATTCCGGAAGGTTCCAGCGGCCGCTTGCAATTGGCCCAGTGGCTCACCGATTCACAGAACCCGCTTACGGCCAGGGTGATGGCCAACCGTGTCTGGCAGTGGCATTTCGGCCGCGGCCTGGCGGCGACTCCGTCTAACTTTGGGTTACGTGGTGCGGCGCCGGATCACCCGGAGTTACTCGACTACCTGGCGACCCGGCTGATGGAAAGCGGCTGGTCGCTCAAAGCGTTGCATCGCGAGATCATGACCTCCCGGGCCTACACGCTGGCCAGTCGCGGCAATGCGGTAAATGCGGCCCGCGATCCGGACAATCGTTTTTACTGGCGGTTCGATCGCCGGCGTCTGGATGCCGAGTCGATCCGCGATGCGATGCTGGCGGTGAGCGGCCAGCTTGCGGCAGAGCGCGGCGGAGAGCACCCGTTTCCGCCGGTGAGCAAATGGAAGTGGACACAGCACTCGCCATTCAAGGCGAACTACGCTTCGCGGCATCGCAGCGTGTACCTGATGACTCAGCGAATTCAGCGGCATCCGTATCTCTCGCTGTTCGATGGCCCCGATACGAACATGTCGACCGACGTGCGCACGAGTGCCACGGTCCCCTCGCAGGCGCTCTTCTTGATGAACAACCCGTTTGTCACCGAGCAGGCTGCTGCGCTCGCCGAGCGCTTACTGCACGCTGCCGATGCTGAGCGCGAGCGAGTTAGTCTGGCTGGACGACTATGCTGGTCGCGCGAAATGACGGCGGATGAAGTCGACCGAGCGGTGAGTTTCTTGAGCGCTGCCCGGCAAGCGGCAGGGCAGGGGAGTGCGGCCGAGGCGGACCATGCGGCGTGGACCAGCTTTGCCCGGGTCGTTTTGGCGTCGAACGAGTTTTTTTACGTGGATTGAACCAGCATGGCAGGTCACTGGCCCATCGACCGAAGGCGCTTTCTGACTGGCTCGGCCACCTTGGCCGCCGGTGTGCTCGGCCTGCAACAGCAGCTAGCGTTCGCAGCACAATTGAACGGCGGCGGAGTGGTGGCGCCCCGGAGGGGGCATCATCCCGCGAAAGCGCAGCGGTTGCTGTTTATTTTTCTCACCGGAGGTTTCTCGCACGTCGACACGTTTGATCCCAAGCCGCGTCTAGCCAAGGATCAGGGGCGGGAGCTGGCCACACGGCAGCTACGCGCCTCTCCGAATGCGAAACTGATGCCTTCGCCCTTCAAGTTCACGCCGCACGGGCATTCGGGCCTGCCATTCAGCGAGCTGTTCGAGCAGCTCGGTTCCGTGGCCGACGACCTGTGTGTGATCCGCAGCATGCACACCGACATCGTCGAGCATTTTCAGGCGACGCTCGCGATGCACACTGGTTCCTCGACGGTCCCCATGCCGAGCATTGGCTCCTGGGTCAGTTACGCACTGGGCACGTTCAACCCAAACCTGCCGCCGTACGTCGTGCTCTGCGAGCACTTGCCGTATGCCGGAGCGCAGGTGTTTGATAGCAACTTCTTGCCGCCCGTGTATCAAGGTGTGCGGATCGTGCCGGGCGACGAACCGATTCCCGACCTCAAGTCGCCGATTGCGTCGGGCACGTTGGCCCAGCTCGAACAACGCATGCTCGACGACCTCAATCGCGTACACGCCGAACTGCGGCCGGACGACTTGAACCTGACGGCTCGCTCGGCCAGTTTTGCAACAGCGCGGGGGATGATGCAGGCCGCGCCCGAGGTGTTCGACCTGGGCCGCGAAACGCCGGAGACGCTCTCGCTCTATGGCGCCGAGCCGGGCGATAACGAGTCGTTTGCCGCCCAATGCCTGGTGGCTCGCCGCCTGCTGGAACGCGGCGTGCGGACGGTCGAGTTAATCGACACCGGCTCGGGCAACAACTGGGACGCTCACGGCGACATGCAGGATCATCGTCCGAAAGCCGCGCGGGTGGACCGTGCCCTTTCGGGGCTGATCCAGGATCTTAAGCGGCGCGGCCTGCTGGACGACACGCTAGTGGCGATCTGCACCGAGTTTGGCCGGACGCCGACCACGTTTAACGGCAAGGGGCGCGAGCACTTTATCGACGCGTTCACCTGCTTGCTGGCCGGTGGCGGCGTGCGCGGCGGGATGAGCTATGGCGAAACCGACGAGTACGGCATGCAGTTGGTCCGTGACAATTGCCACGTGCACGACTACCACGCCACGATCCTGCACCTCTTGGGATTGGATCACACCCGCGTCACCTATCGCTATGCCGGCCGCGACTTCCGCCTGACCGACGTCCATGGCCGAGTGCTCGATGCGATCCTTGCGTGATTGCCGAAAACCCGGCATCAAGTTGATGGGAAACGGGCGGCCAGGGCCTTCAGCCCGTCGCGATAGATGCCGCCGAATAGCTCGCAGACGTGCTCGTCGCTGACGCCCTGCGGTGTGAAGACGCCCGACCAGTCGACGCGTGCACCCCGACCACTGGCGCTCGGACTGACTGCCAGAGTGGCGCGGTAACTTGAAATCGGAAACGGCGACTGCAGGATGGAATAACTGTAAGTGCGGGCGGCGTTGTCGTAGTGCTCCAGCCGTTCGATGATCGCTTCGCCGCTGGGATTCGCCAGGGTTCGCAGGCGGCCACCGTCGCTGAGCTTGCACTCGGGAATATACGGCAGCCAATCGGGGAGCGATCCGTATCCGCCAATCAGTTCCCAGACTTCCTCAGGCGGCAAGGGAAGTTCGACGGTGGCGGATGCCTGGGCCATGGTTTCCATCCTCGTGTGACCGAAATGAGCGGTTCGGGATTATCTTGTGAGATCGAGTAGGGGCGGTCAAGAACCATGAACCTACCCACGGTTTGTGGGCGCGCTGTGGAATTAAATGAGGGACATTGGTGTTGGGTTTGGGTTACTTGGTTGGTGACCCGCGAGACCCTTCCCAGGTCTCGCGCGGTCACGATGCT
>Ga0169931_10013293_pt1 | contig 11263 bp, 10 predicted proteins | sample Kivu_15m_20L_FD_129675 | JGI IMG/M metagenome (GOLD analysis project Ga0169931, IMG submission 129675) | Freshwater microbial communities from Lake Kivu, Western Province, Rwanda to study Microbial Dark Matter (Phase II) - Kivu_15m_20L... | ecosystem: Environmental > Aquatic > Freshwater > Lake... | reverse complement strand
CCATATCCATGGAGCTCAGCGTAATGCGCTGCTGTTGACTGTTATTGATGCGTATAGCCGCAAGGTCTTGACTCACATGCTTCGGTTTAACATCAAAAAAGGAGATGTGATCGTGCTGCTATCGCTACTGCTGATGGAATACAGGATTGAAAACATAACGCTTAGAAACGATAACGGCTCACAATTCATTGCCGGAGTAGTAAGACAGTTTTTAAAAGAGAAGGGTGTGAATCAGGAATTTACCCATGTGGCTACTCCCGAGGAAAACGCGTATATCGAAGCCTTACACAGCAATGTTCAGCGTGAAGTGGTAGAGCGTTATGAGTTTGAATTTATCTACCATGCACAGATGATCTTCGGCCGCTATTACGAGTGGTACAACAACTATCGTAAGCATGGATCGCTGGGGAGAAAATCCCCAGAGCAGTTCTTACTCCAGTACGCACAAACAAATCAACCTTGTAAAACAGAAAAAATACCCGAAATTGTCTCAAATCTTAACCCGTTTTGTCCAAGAATTAAGGGGTCGATACAATCGATCTGATGAAAATTAATATTGAAGGCGGAGAATATGAGATTATACCATATCTGATTGTATCGGGGCATATTAAAAATATTAAACAATTACAAATACAATTTCACAATTTTATTCCAGATTCATTAAATAGAATGAAATCAATTCAGAACGATTTGTCTCTTACTCATATTCAAACATTTAGTTATGAATTTGTCTGGGAAAACTGGGTTCTGAAACCTGAGGTTGTTTAATATTTTTATCCTATGAATCAAAAAACAATAACTATTATATTAAAAGGAGGGTTAGGTAATCAATTATTTCAGTATGCAGCTGCTAAAAATATTGCAGAAAAAAATGGAGCAAAATTATATATTGATGCTCAAACTGGTTTTAATGGTGACCCTTTCAAAAGATCCTTTTCCCTAAATGTTTTCAATATAAGTTCAACTGTTTTATACCCAAAAAAAATTATTAAATTTAATGTCTTTCAAATTAACAAGTATTTCATAATTTTGTTAAATCGTCTTTTTTTTTTAAAATTTAGATTTAAAATTATTGAAAAAACCTATCAATTTGATCCAGCATTCGAGGTTTTAACAATAACTTATCCGGTTTCTCTTGAGGGGTATTTCCAATCAGAAAAATATTTCATAAATATTCGCGATATTTTGCTTAAAGAATTCGAATTCAAAAACCCTCCTAATCCTATCGGTCAAAAATATTTAGACGAAATTTCCAAGTTAAATTCCGTTTCAATTCATTTTAGAAAGTACGACAGTCCAAACACTATTGACACTTCTTCGATAAATGGAATTTGCTCACTTGAGTATTATATTAAAGCAATCAATTTTATTCAGAATAATATTCAAACTCCCTTTTTTTATATTTTTTCTGATGATATTGAATGGGTAAAAAAAAATATTGATACTTCTGGACTTGACGTAAAATATATTTCTCATAATGGTACAGAATCCAACTATGAAGATCTTCGCTTGATGTCTGCATGTAAACATAATATTATTGCAAACAGTAGCTTTAGTTGGTGGGGAGCATGGTTAAATAAAAATCCAGATAAAATTGTTATTGCACCTAAAAAATGGTTGGCATCAGATAAATATGATTACAAAGATGTTGTACCTGAAAAATGGATTAAATTATAGATTTTATGAATAAATATATCCGTCCTCAAAAGATTAACTCTGACATGGGTGGTGATGGGAATCAGTTAGATGAAAGACTTTCACAGGTTTTTGATCTACTAAATTTACTATCTTTTGATGGTTATAAAACCGTTCTTGACATTGGTACAGGTAAAGCACAGATAGCGAAATGGTTCACAAAAAAAGGCTTTAAAGTTAAAGGAACAGGCTTGTCTGTTGACTCCTATGAAATCAATCTTAAAGAAGAAAATGAGTATGAAAATATTGAAATTATTGAGTGCAATATAGAGCAAATGCCATTTCAAAATGGTTCATTTGATATAATTATAATGAGCCATGTTTTAGAGCATTGTTATAACATAGGATTGGCTTTGCAGGAAGTTAGAAGAATTCTTTCTCCTAATGGTATATTGTGCATTTTTGTTCCTCCTCATGATGATTTTGTATGTGCTGGTCATATCTCAATGGGCTGGAATTTGGGGCAGCTGATGTATGTTTTATTAGTTAATGGATTTGATACTAAAGAAGGTAAATTTGCACAATACGGGTATAACGTGTCAGGCGTTGTAAAGATAAATAATTGTGAATTGCCTCCAATTCGTGGTGATAGAGGTGATATACATATAATAGATAATTATGGTTTATGGCCTATTCCTATATTTTCTAGCGATGGTTTAAATGATAATTTTTTTGGAAGAGTTAGAAGTATCAATTGGGATATACAAAAGCTCATAGACAAAGAAAATAATAATAAATCTATTTATCAAAAAATAATTTTGGCTTCTCTAAAAATTTTACCCGTCAAATTCAAGTATTTATTGTCTGTGAAACTATATAGTTTATCAAGAATGATTGCTTTGAGTTTCAAAAATAATTTTCTGAGAAGCCCAAATTAAATTAATATGTATTAAATAATAAAAAATCAATTCACTTTTGATTAAATATTATCTGAAGTTTAAAAGTACTTTTACCTCTCAAATTAAATTTAAGACATAAAATTTTATCAAAAAATTATTTGCTTTGATTTTTTAAGTTCAAAAATTTCAAAAAAGAAATTCTATTAACTAAAGACATAATAATCAAATTAAAAAAATGGAAAATAAATATTACTTAAATTACTTTGAATCAATTGAAAAAGGTTTAGAAAATTCTGAATACTTTGTCAACAATAAAAACACAAATCCAGCTTTATTTTTTACCGAAATAAATCAAATTTTAAATACTCTAAGAACAAGTCGTAATAAAATATTTTTTTTTGGCAATGGCGCTAGCGCTGCTTTTGCAAATCACATGGCATTAGATTTTTCAAAAAACGGTAAAATTTTATCTCGATCACTAAGTGACAGTGCATTATTAACTGCCCTTGCCAATGATTATTCCTATGAAAATTCTATGTTAGAATATTTAAAAATTGAAAGTGTTAATAAAGAAGATTTTGTTGTAACAATTAGTTCAAGTGGGAACAGTGAAAATATTATAAATGTTTTAAATTATTGTAAGGAAAATAATATTAAAACCTTGTCTTTATCTGGATTAAAAAAGGATAATAAGTCAATTTTTCTTGCAAATTTTTCAATTTATGTGCCAATGAAAACATATGGCATGGTTGAGTGTATACATCAAATATTTTTGCATTTAATTTTGGATAGATCAATGGAAATATTTGAATGGGATAGGTCAGAGTTTCAAAACATGAATGCGAAGTATTTAAAATATTAAAAATGAATTTAACTACTCTAATTTCTGTAATACTTCCATGTTATAAACATGATGATTATTTTTCAGTTGCTATAAATAGTATACTTGTTCAAACATACAGTAATTTAGAATTAATTATAATAGATGATAGTCACGATGATTTAATTAAAAACACAATTGTCAATTTTAATGATAAACGTATAAAATATTTTAAAGGAAATAATAAAGGAATTTCATCCGCCCTAAATATTGGAATTGAAAAATCTTCTGGAATGTTTATAGCAAGAATGGATGCTGATGATATTTCATTAAAATCACGATTTGAAACTCAATTAAACTATATTATAAAATATAATCTAGATATATGTGGAAGTAATATAAAACTATTTGGGGCGGTAAATCAAAATAATATTTTCCCAGAAGCTAATGACGATATAAAATTTCATTTCTTAATTGGGTGTCCTATTGCTCACCCAACAGTGTTTGCAAAAGCTAATTTATATAAAAAATATAAGTATAATGAAGAACTATTTGCTAGTGAAGATTATGATTTATGGTGTAGAATGGCATATGAAGGTGTTAAATTCGGCAATGTCCAAAATATTTTATTAGAGTATCGGACTCACGAATCCCAAGCTTCTAAACTAAATTCTAGTCACAAAGAAAGTGTAATTAGAGCTGCCAAAGGATATTCTAAAAAATATTTAGCCGAACAAGATTATATTGAGTTTTCTTCTCTTAATTACGGATTAGACACAAATTATTCAACAAAAGAAGTTTACGATTTATCTTTTTTAATCAAAAAGATAATTGATCAAAAAGGTATTAACTCGATTACATTGAAAAGATATATAAATTCATTGCATATTCGAATTGAAGACGTTTCTTTTAAGTCAATTTTTCTTTATTTGAAAACCATTAAAAAATATAAATTTAATCCTAATCCAATTATTTTATTATATCTTCTTATAAATTGTTTTATAAAATTAAATCCCTTAAATAATAGATTTTCTTTTATTAGAAAATTATTTTAAATTCTTAACTTATGTCAATTTTAATTACGGGTGTTTGTGGATTTATAGGTTCAAACTTAGCTAATTATTTTGTTGAAAAAGGTGAGCAAGTTATAGGAGTTGATAATTTAAGCAGGGGGAGTTTAAACAATGTAAAAAACATAATTAAAAAAAATAATTTTAATTTCTATGAATTAAATATTTGTGATTATGATTCATTTTTAAAAAAAATTAAAATATATCACAATCAATATCCAATAATTGAAGTTTGGCATTTAGCAGCTAATTCTGACATCCCGGCAGGAATTGCGAATGCTTCAGTAGATCTAAATGATACATTCTTTACAACTTTTAATGTACTTGAGGTGATGAAAGATTTGGGAATCAAAATTATTTCATTTTCATCAACTTCAGCTGTTTATGGTAATTTAGGTGAAAGAAAACTTTATGAAGACATAGGGCCCTTATTTCCAATTTCTAATTACGGTGCCATGAAGCTTGCATCTGAAGCTTCAATTAGCGCTGCAGTTGAGAGTTTTTTAGACCATGCTTATATTTTTAGATTCCCAAATGTAATTGGTATGCCAGCAACTCATGGGGTTATTTTCGATTTTATTAATAAACTCAAACAAACACCAAGTGCTTTAGTTGTACTCGGAAATGGGACTCAACAAAAAACATATTTGCATGTAGAAGAGTTGATTAACGCAATGATTTTCGTCAGAAGTAATAGCAATGAAAAATTAAATTTCTATAATATTGGCGGAGATGATAATGGTGCTTCAGTGAGGTTTATAGCAGAAGAAGTTGTCAAAACATTTGCACCAAACGCTACAATTATTTATGGTAATGACAATAAAGGATGGATTGGGGATGTGCCGCGTTTCTCGTATAGTATTGATAAGATTAAAAAACTTGGTTGGGTCCCTCAATTAAATTCTTTTCAATCTTTACAAAAAGCTATCCAACAAATAGCAGAACACTATTCTATTTGAAGCAAGCAATTATTTTAGCTGGAGGAAAGGGAACAAGACTTCGAGAAAGACTAGGTGATCTCCCAAAGCCATTAATTGATATTTGTGGTGTCCCATTGTTGGAGCATCAAATTCTTTTATTAAAAAAGTTTCATTTTGAAGAAATTATAATTCTTGTGAACTACAAATCCGAGAAAATCTTAGATTTTTGTAAGAGTAAAAATAATTGGGGATTAAATATTAAGTGTATTGATGATGGTAACCCACTAGGAACAGCAGGGGCTACTCTGAAAATATTTGATTTGCTGTCTGAAGAATTTTTAGTCATGTACGGTGATACAATGTTGGATGTAGATCTTAATCGTTTTTATGAATTTCATTGCTCAGATTCTAAATCAATGGCAACTTTATTGTTACACCCCAATGATCATCCTTACGATTCTGATATTATAGAAATTAAAGAAAATGGAAATATTATTAAATTCCATAATTATCCGCATGAGGATGGGAATTACATTCCAAACCTTGTTAATGCAGCCTTATATTGGGTAAAAAAAATTGGCATCAAAAAATGGAAAGACAATCAAAAAAATATTGATTTCGCTAAAGATCTTTTTCCTTTAATGCTGTCTGAAAACATGTGTCTAAAAGGGTATAATAGCATTGAATATATAAAAGATTGTGGGACACCTAGTAGACTTGATAGAGTATGTTTAGATTACAAAAGTGGTAAAATTGAACAATCAAGTTTAAAATATAAACATAAAGCAGTTTTTTTAGATAGAGATGGTACAATAAACAAAGAAGTAAATCATTTAAATAATCATAATCAGTTTGAGCTTCTGTCTAATGCTTCAGTAGCTATACAAAAATTAAATAAAAGTGAATATTTAACATGTGTTATTACAAATCAGCCTGTAATTGCAAGAGGCGAATTAACAATTTCTGGTTTGATTAAAATACACAATAAAATGGAAACATTGTTGGGGAAAAATGGAGCCTATATCAATAGAATTTACTATTGCCCTCATCATCCAGATTCGGGATATGATGGTGAAATTGCAGAACTGAAAATTAATTGTACATGCCGAAAACCAATGCCAGGTTTGATAGAAAGGGCAGCTGAAGAATTAAATATTGATTTAAATAACTCTTGGTTGATTGGCGACTCAACTTCAGATATTGAAACAGCCAAGCGAAAAGGAATAACTTCGATATTAGTAGAAACAGGCTATGCAGGTTTAGATCAAAAATATTGGGCAGTCCCTGATTTTATAGTTCCCGATTTAAATTTCGGAGTAGATTTTATACTAAATATATACCCTAAATATATAAATATTTGTTCTGAATATACTGAAAAAATTGGGTATAGTGATCTCGTTTTTATTGGAGGACTATCAAGAAGCGGTAAAAGTACGTTTGCTTCTGTTTTAAAGAAAACATTACAATTAGTTGGGAAAAATGCACATGTTTTATCTTTAGATAGGTGGTTGAAAAATATAGAAAATAGAACCGAAGGGGTAATCGGAAGATATGATATTGATGGGTTTCGAAATTTCATTCAGTGTATTTTAGAAAATAAAGAAAATAATCAAATCTTGAGTTTACCAGGATATCATAAATTGAAAAATCAAAGATTTGATTCAGTGGAAACTATAGAGTATAAAAATGGAGATATTTTAATTATAGAAGGAACAATAGCTTTAAATTTAGATGCTATAAATTATTCTTCATCTATAAATTTTTATGTATCTATAAATGAGGAAATTAGAAAAGAAAGAGTTTTGAAAGAGTATCTTTTGCGTGGAAATAGTAATGAAAAAGCTCTGGAAATTTATAATAAGAGACATATTGATGAAACCCCAATGATAATTGCAAGTTCTTCGAAAGGTATTTTAATAGATTCTACGCAATTTTATTAAAAATTAGAAATGATAAATTTCAATATTATTCGATTATTTAGACTTAAAATGATAAAGAAGCAGTAATAGTTTATCTTATGAAAATATTATTACTTTTTTTAATCATAATTCATGTTTACTTGTGGGTTTTAATTTTAAATGCGTCTAGTAAAAAAAGAAATTTTATTATAACTGGTATAATGAGAATTTCGTTTTTATATGATTTTATTCTAATAATATTTCCTCTTTTCTTATATTTTATTGGAATAGGCGACTACTCAATTCAATTACGTATCTTATTTGAAATTAAATTTTTGTTATTAGGATATTTATATCACTTGATATTTTTGTTTTCATTTTTGATGTTTTTCAAATATTTTAAGTTTAAAGAATGTAGTTATGAAAAAATACAATCAAATATTCCTTCAATATTTGTAAAATTTCTACAATTTATTTCCATTATAACTACTTTTATATATGTAACAATGGCATTGGGTTTTGAGTTTATTGGAAATCCATTTTTCATTAGTGTAATTACAATTTTCTGGTATTCAGGCTTTTGTTTCATAGTATTTTTAGTTTATAAAAGTTCTTCCAAAAAAAAAATATTAAATTTATTTTTGTTATTCGCTTGCATCTTAAGTCTTTTTATTATTGCTATAAAAACAGGAGTAAGAGGCAGAATTTTGTGGATTCCACTATTATACATTTACATTTTTTTGATGACCAAACAAAAAATACTTTTTTCAATAAAAAAACTTCTAATCATTAGTTTATTTATAGTCCTTTTAATTCCTTCTTTTTATTTATTTAGTTTTGGAGAATACAGAAACGATTTCGCAAATAACATTGAATTTGACGAATTGTTAAGTTATCTTTCAAATTTAATGCTAGATCCAAAATTTCTAACAGAGGCTTTTAAAAATATATTCTCAATTTATGTAGAAAGATCAATTGGAATAATAAATAATTATTTTTTATCAATTCAATATGATTTTCTAGATTTTAAGTTCATAAAAATTTATAAAGGACTTTTTATGCTATTCATACCATCGGAGATTTATAGTGATAAGCCAATTCTAGGGAGCCCTGGCATGCTTCATGATATGGCTATGTATAAATCGATGATTTATTATAATCTTGATGGTCTTATGGGGTCTGTGTTAGCCTCAGGTCATGCATTTTGGGAGCTAGGTTATTTTGGACTAACTGTTTATCCTTTGTTTTATGTATCAATAATTTATTGTATAACTTCTATTAAACTACCATACTTCCCGTACTTCAATATTCTTATTGCATTAATAATTTTGGGAGGATTAATTACTGATGCATTTTCAACTATTTTCATACCTATATACGCTATTTTAGATATTTTTTTTAAATCTTGTCTGCCTCTGATTAGTTTACTTTTTTTTATCGATTTTCTTTTAAAACCCAAAAAATATAGTAAAAAAGAATATTTTAAATAGTGTATTCAATTAATGCCTATTTTATAATTTACACCTTGGAAGAGTATGCAAATAAATAAGTCCAATATTAAGTATTCTGTTATAATTCCTTATTATAAAAAAAAAGCATACTTCATTCGATGTCTAGATTCTTTATATTATCAGGAATTTAAAAATTTTGAAATAATTGTAATTGATGATGCATCTTGTGATGATGTATCATGTATAATTGATGTTTATAAACAAAAGTTTTCATTCTTAAATATCCCATTTAGTTTTATAACATTAAGTGAAAATTATGGCCCTTCTTATGCTAGAAATGTTGGAATTAAAGAAAGTATTGGGGCCTATTTGGCTTTTTTAGATGCAGATGATTTTTGGCATAAGCAAAAATTAATAATTCTAAATAAATATATTGACGAATTTAAGCCCAATCTAATAGCTAGTGAATCTTCGACTTCAATTAAGGGAACCGATAATATTTATACTTTTTCCGATTTTGCTATTGTAAAATATTTTCGTTTCAAAATATTTTTTAAAAATATTGCAACTACTCCGTCAATAATTATTAAAAATGGTATTAATTATTATTTTGACGAATCAATGAGGTATTCTGAAGACTACGATTTATGGCTACGAATTATACTTTCTTATAAAAATATTTACATAATTGAAGGCCCGCAATTAACATTTTTAGGCAGGTCAGTTCTATCGATAGGTGGTGCTAGTAGCAGTAAATTTAAAATGCGTATGGGTGAACTTTATACTCATAGTAAATTGATAAATTCTAGATACTTTTTATTGGTACCTTTTTTGATGCTCTTTTCAATATTTAAACATTTTTATATGCTAATTAGGAATAATAGAAATTTATATTCGTATGAAAATATTTGAATCATTACCTAAAGTAGCTGTATTATTAGCCACTCATAATGGCGATAAATATCTGAAGTACCAACTTGCCTCAATTATTTCACAAGTTGATGTTGAAGTAACAGTTTTTATATCTGATGATTCTTCAACCGATGGCACCATGAATTATATCAAAACTATTTGCCTACCTAATGTGAAAATATTAAAACAAAGAAATGTATATTCGCCTGCCCTGAATTTTTTAAATTTCTTCATTGATGATCTTGTTTTGAAATTTGATTATTATGCTTTTGCTGATCAAGATGATATTTGGATGCCTAATAAACTTTCAAAAGCTGTTGAGTGTTTAAAAAGCCAAAAAGCGAATTGCTATTCATCAGATCTAATTATTTTTAAAGAAAATAATTCCGACCATCATTTTGGTTACTTGAGAAAAAGCTCAGTACAAAAAAAATATGATTATCTATTTCAAGGAGCATCCGCTGGATGTACCTATTTAATAGATTTTACTGCATTTCAATTAATTCATGATTTGATTTCAAAATACGGAATTGAAAAAAATATTATTTCTCATGATTGGTTTATTTATGCTATATGCAGATCTCATAATTTAATATGGCACATGGATAAATCAGCTTATATTTTATATCGGCAACATAGTTCAAATGCATATGGTTCTGGAAGTATTATTTCTGATTTTGTTAAAAAAATCATTTTGGTTAGGAATAACATGTACATAAATTCTATCTTGTCATTAAAAAAATATTTAAAAAATACAAAAGAAGAAATAAATATTTTACAAGCTGTTAGTTCTAGCACATTGAAAGATAAAATATTTTTAATTTCTAAAGTTTTCTATTTCAGAAGAAGAAGAATCGATGCGTTTTTTTTAATATTCATTTTATTATTAAGTAAAAAATAGTTTTTGTTTAATAAAATTTCAAAATATAATTTGTATCCATGATAATTAGTAAAACACCTTTAAGAATGAGTTGGGTTGGAGGAGGGAGCGATTTGCCAGCTTATTATAAAGATGATTTAGGGGCTGTACTTTCAACAAGTATTAGAAAATACGTTTATATTGCAATTAATCCCAAATTTGATGGTAAAATTCGTCTGAATTACAGTAAAACTGAAGAGATTGAATTAATTAATCAAATTGAACATCCAATATTTAGAGAAGTCCTTCAGTATTTAAATATTTCTGGGGGAATTGAAATTGCATCTATGGCGGACATTCCATCAAAAGGTTCAGGCTTGGGATCATCTAGTTCTTTTACAGTTGGATTATTAAATGCTCTGTATGCATTTCAAAATAAATTTATATCAAAGGCAGATTTAGCTAGAATGGCTTGTTATATTGAAATTGATAAATGTAATGAGCCAATTGGAAAACAAGATCAATATGCTGCCACTTTTGGTGGTATTAACGTTATAAAATTTAATTCAAATGAAACTGTTGATGTTGAGCCAATAATATGTAAATATGAAACAGTTGAAAGTATTGAACAAAACACATTAGTTTTTTATACAGGTCGAACTCGCAGTGCTTCTGAAATATTAGCGAATCAATCAAAGGATCTTGCTACTATAGACAAAAAAAAGTTGATGAAGAGAATGGTAGAATTGGTATTCGAATTAAAATCTGAAATTGAGAAAAATAATTTAGATAATTTTGG
>Ga0169931_10013290_pt1 | contig 11265 bp, 10 predicted proteins | sample Kivu_15m_20L_FD_129675 | JGI IMG/M metagenome (GOLD analysis project Ga0169931, IMG submission 129675) | Freshwater microbial communities from Lake Kivu, Western Province, Rwanda to study Microbial Dark Matter (Phase II) - Kivu_15m_20L... | ecosystem: Environmental > Aquatic > Freshwater > Lake... | reverse complement strand
TTGGCATGATTCCTGAATTTGTTGGTCGTCTGCCTGTTGTTGTAACGCTTGATGAATTAACACAAGCGCAATTGGTTGATGTTTTGCGCACACCAAAAAATGCGTTGTTGAAGCAGTATGAAAATTTGTTCAATGTAAATGACGCGAAGTTGATATTTACAGATGAAGCATTGCAAGAAATAGCATCATTAGCCATCAAGAAGCAGGTTAGTGCTCGTGGCTTGGCTGGTGTGATTGAGAACATTTTGCAAGAGACAATGTTTGAACTTGAAGATAACGTGCCTTGTGAAGTATTAGTTGATAAAGAAGCGGTTTTGAACAATAAGCCGATTGTAAAAAAAGTTAAATCACTTGAAACTGCAAAAATGTAGTTTTGGTTATAATATTTTCTTGCAATGATATATTTCAATATAATTGTTTTGTAAAACCATATATGTTATTTTTATGGTATGGATCACAATGCAGGCAATATTCAAGAAAAACAATACGACAAAGAAAATATATTTGCAAAAATTTTAAAACGTGAGTTACCTGCAGAATTTGTTAGTGAAACTGAACATTCTGTTGTGATTAAAGATAAATATCCAGATGCTCCCATTCATAATTTAGTTATATGTAAGGGTGAATATAAAGATTTGCGTGATTTTTTGAACTTGGCCTCAAAAGAGGAGCAATTAGATTTTTTGCAAGCGATTAAAGATGAATTGAACAAATTTTCTGGTGGAGCTAGAGTGCAAATGAACATTGAAAAAGCTGGTGGCCAAGTGGTGTTTCATTTGCATGCGCATGTTATGGGTTATGAGCCAAAACAAGAAACAAATAGAAGGCATGGATAATAAAATGCATAAGGAAGATATTCGCTGGGTTGATTCGCATTGTCATCCCCATTTGATAATGGATAAAAGCAATAATATCGATGCTACAGCCTTAGATATAGCAGTGCAAAATGATATGCGCATGTTATGCGTATCTGTTTCTTTATCAGACTACAAAATATTGAGTGAATATAAAAAATTACATCCTCAAAATGTTATGATTTCACTCGGCGAGCATCCATTGCATGATAGCGCAATTGATTGGGATAATTTTGCAAAATTAGTTGAGAATGATAAAAGCATTGTTGCAATTGGTGAGACGGGTTTTGATTTTCAAGGCGATTTACACAAGCAGTTAGATTCTTTCAATCAGCATGTTGAGATTGCATGTAAGCATGATTTGCCGATCGTTCTACATACTCGTAGCGGTGATGGTGATGAAATAGAGAAGTTTACAAAAAGTGCTATTATAGAAGCCAAAAAGCGGCATCCAAATTTAAAAGGGGTTTTTCATTGTTTTAGCGGAACAATTGAGCTTGCAGATTTTGCTATTGAAATGGGTTGGATGATTTCGTTTTCTGGTATCGTAACTTTCAAGAACGCGCATAGCATGCGCAAGGTTGCAATGCATTTATATAATAATGGATATCTTGATTCGATTTTAATAGAAACTGATAGTCCATATTTAGCGCCGCAGGTTGTAAGAGGTCAGCAAAATGTTCCATATAACGTGAAATATGTTGGTGAGTTTTTGGCAGATTTGTTTGGGATGCCACATGTTCAATTTGCAAAACAAGTTGAAGCGAATTTTGATAAATTGTTTAAAACTAGGCAGGCTGTTTGAAATTTTGGTGACATATTGGTGTGGCGATGCGAGTTTTTGGAATAGATTTTGGCACAACGTTTACAGTAGTCAGTTGGCAAGAGCGGAATGCTGACGAGCAAAAAACATGCTTTTTGCAGTGGGAAAATGGCAGATATTTGCTGCCGACAGAAATTGAGAATCAGTTCCATTTAAAGCGCCGTCTGGCCAATAGCTTTTGTGATGATGAGAAGGGTGATGTTGATAAAAACATCTATGAGTATATTAGAAAGTTTTTCACTCATATTAATGAACAAATTGATCTGCGGTGTAAGGAACGTGGGCTAAAAACCTGCGTGTTGAGTGTGCCTGTAAGGTTTAACGATATTGCGCGCAACGCAATTAAAGCTGCAGCAATTTCAGCAGGTTTTCATGTGTTAAAATTGCTTGCAGAGCCGGTTGCAGCAGCTATTTATGCTTTACATTCGCGCGCTGATTCTCTCAAGCAAAAAAATGGATATTATCTTATTTATGATTTAGGCGGAGGCACTTTTGATGCAACATTATTGAAGCTATATAACGGGGTTTTTCAGATTTTATCTGTTGATGGTTTATCTGATTTTGGCGGGTTAGATATTGATAAATTAATTGCTCAAGAAAAGAATATTACATTGTTAGAAGCGATTCATTATAAAGAAAACAATGAATATTTGAACGATGAAAAAATGTGCCAAAAAATTCGCAGGGAATTGGAAAAAACATATCAAATTTCGGAAAAAATGTTAGAAGAAAATCAATTGAATTATGAAGATATTGATCAGTTAGTTTTGTGTGGCGGATCATCAAAATTGCCTTTTATTTTCGGGCATTTCAAAGATAAATATGATATTGCAAACATTGATTTGGAGCCTGATTTATTAGTTGCAGCAGGCGCAGGTTTGCACGCTTACAATCTAGCTTATGTTAATACAAATTTTGAGCAGAAAAACCAATTATCTCATATGTTAATTGATGCAATTCCATTTGATTTAGGCATTGAAACTCTTGGGGGAACAATTGAGATATTGATTGCGCGAAATTCTCCACTGCCTGCTATAAAGGCGCAATATTTTCAACCAGTTGATGGAATGAATGTGTTGATTCATGTAGTTCAAGGCATAGGCAATCAGTTGAATAATGCAATAAGCTTAGCAAAATTTGAAATAAAAGCAATTGAGCAATTTGAGGTGATATTTATGCTAGATAGCGATGGCATTTTATCTATAAAAATCGGTGATGATATACATGTTGTTTCTGCAAAATTTGGAATGAAACAAACCAAAAAGAAAGATAGTGTAATTGAAGAATTATATAGCAAAGCATTGCAAGAAAAAATAGAAAATATACAACAAGAACAATATATAAATTATTTAAAACAAGCGCTACAAATTGAATTAAGCAATGAGGCGCGAGACTGGTTGATTGCGCGGTATGAAATTGTCTTTTCTAAAAATTGAGCAGAATTCAAGTAAGCGTTTTAATAATAGGTTAGGAGGTAAAACATTGTCCGTTCATTATCAACTAAATAAATTGGCATGCCTGCAATATGGGCATCAAATCGGGCAATATAAAGTGGATAATTTGCGTATTCGCACAATGTTTCTATATCAATATTAATAGCAATTTTTTCATTTAAAAGTTTTGCAGAAAGAATAAATGCAGTAATGTTATCATTTCCGCTGTTGAGATAAGCTAAGCTATGTCTTTTACAAGCATCTAAAGTGGCAGTTTCAATTGAAGTGCATGGCATGACGCTAATGGCAAATGCATTTGGATCATAATAATCATTTTGGATATTGCGTTGTTGTGTATAAAAATATTTTTGTATACGAAATAATTTTAAATCCATTGGCGTTAATGATCTATCTAACATTTTTTTATTAGGCTTATATTGTATATAAGTTTGAAAAAATGATTGGCTGATTCCAATTTGCTGCCATGGAATTTCTTCTTGGTTGCTTGTAGCGTTATGTTGCGGCAGATGGCCGAAAACACGAGCATACATAGCAATTGATTGAATTAAATCTTTCATATGCGGTTCAAAAAATATTGGCTTATTTTCAAAATGTAACATTGCAAAAATTGCAGAAAAAATCAACGCAACGCTTAAAATCAACACTGTTCAATTCCTTTTAGTTTATATATGAAATTTATCACACTATCTTTGTGAGACATAATTCAATACCGGCATGTGATTATTATATAAATCATGCAAGTTTGTGATGCCATATTTTATCATGATAATTCGTTCAAGACCAAACCCAAATGCAAAAGCTTGCTTGTCATTCATGTTGAAGCGATCGAGAATTGATGGATGGATAATTCCGCATCCTCCAAGTTCTAGAGGTTTGCCATAATCGCTTGTCGTAACTTCGAGCTTGCCATTCAAATTTTTTACGTAGATATCAGCTTCGCAAGATGGTTCAGTGAATGGGAAATATGATGGACGGAATCTCACTGAACACTTGCGTTCAAAAAACTCTGCAAGCAAGTATTCTAAAAATCCTTTCAAATGCTGCATAGTCACGCCATCTTCAATAATAATTCCTTCAATTTGATGAAACGAGCAAGCGTGAGTGGCATCATGCGTATCATTACGATATACGCGGCCAATTGAATATGAGCGCATATCATGCTGATTATTCTTCATTTGCTCTAATAATCGAATTTGCACTGCAGTTGTGTGCGTACGTAGCAATTTTGTTATATCTTCGTTTCCACCACCAGCATCATGCATATAAAATGTATCATTGTTATCGCGAGCAGGGTGTTCGAGAGGAATATTCAACGCTTCAAAGTTATAGTAACTTGTTTCAATATCAGGGCCATATGCGGCTTCAAAACCACTAGCTTTAAAAATTTCGTTTAAACGCGTAATTGTCCTAGGAATAATATGTTCGCTTCCAAGATTGATATTGTATGAATTTGTTTCTTGCAACATTGTTTTATCAAGTGCGATTGAATAATCAAACTTATCCTCATTTTGCTTCGATTCCACTTGCTCTTTTCTTATCTGCAATTTTTCGTTCACAATTGTTTTCAGTATATTCAATTGCTTGCCACGTGTTTGCTTTTCTTCAATTGAAAAGCTAGCAAGTTCTTTGAGCATATTCGTGATTGCTCCATTTTTTCCAAGCAATTGTACGCGTACAGATTCAATCGATTGCGCATCTGCTGATTCAATATCATGAACATAGGTAGATAATATATCAGCTAATTCTTGCGATAGCTCGTTTAATGCATCAAATTTCAATTGATTATGGTCCATACCCTCATGATATGCTTAGTTTTCGATTTTTTCAATATAAGTTTTGCCTTTTTCGCGCGCATGTCCAAGATGTATGCAGTAATTGGCTATGCTGCGCATTGCTGCAGCATTATGATCATTGATTAACAAGCTTTTGCCTTCTTTTTTCAGTTTTGAAAATGTATCAGTGATTTTTTGTGTGTATTCTTCATCAACAGCGGCAAATGGCTCGTCTAGCAACACAATATCTGATGGTCCGATTGTTATTTTTGCTAATTCTACTCGTCTTCTTTGTCCGCCTGATAGCGCATCTGCACGTCTAGTTAGCAAATGTTCGAGCGAAAATGTTGTAACAGCCTTTTCAATCGCACGCTTGCGTTCAGATATTTTAACAAGTGATTCTGCAACAATCAAAAGATTTTCTTCAACCGTGATATCATCAATCAACGCATTGTTCTGTGCAATATATTTCATTCCAAGGCGTACGCGTTTTGCTGGCATGATATGTGTGATATCGCGAGCATTAAGAAACAATTGGCCGCTTGCAATTGGCAAAATGCCAATCAGCGCTTCCCATAATGATGATTTGCCAATGCCGTTAGGGCCCATTACTATCCAAATTTCGCCCGGTTCAATCGAGAATGAAAAATCATTCATAATTAGATTGTTTGCTTTATTGCGTATCGTTAAATTTTTGCCTTCTAAGATTGCCATTCTATATTTCCACTTTCTAATATTAGCTTTCTATTTTTTATATCAAAGTAACCGTGTTCAGAAAAGCCACATGCGTTTTTTGTTTGAAAATTGATTTTTGAAAGCATGATTTTATCTCCTACTTGCTGGCCTTTCATGGCTCTTAATCTTACTCGCTTCGTTTCGATCAAGATTGGATCAACAAATATGAATTTTTCATTTTTATAATGCATAGTTGTTGTTTTAATTTTTATAATTTCATCTTGTTTTACACATTCTGCAACTACATCATATGCTGTAAATTCATTTTCAGCTTCTATTTGGCTAAGGCGATGAAGTTCTATTTTTCTAGTATTTACAATGAAATTTTGTGTTTTGATAGTTGCTTTTTGTATCGTTCCTGTTTTTTTTATTGAAAGATTAATTAGTCCAATTATGCTTTGAAACTGTTTGTTTTCAATTGTTATATCGTTTGCCGATAATGTTAGATCTTTTAGCTTGATTGGCGAGCATGTTTTGAAAACAAGGTTAGACAACATTGTATTCTTATTGGCAGGGTCATTGTAAGACCCAGAGCAACCATAAAGCATAATTTCCTTATTGCGAGTATCTGCGATGGCTGAATTTGCAATTATAATCATGCCTTCCATTTGTAATTTTGCATTGATTCCATCTACAAGGTAGTAATCCGTGCCAAAATATGAATACGGGCTCATGAACACATTTGCAAGTGACCCTGTTATTATGTGCTTATCAACCGTGCAGACCATATTGATCTCATCACATGCCATTTCCTGATCAGAACTCGTGGTCAGTTTTTTGATATACGCCTTGCATTGATATGGTTTGTTTTCAAACTTTTCAATTAGCCCACTTGATTCTAATGTAATATCTTCAAGCCACGCATAAGCTGTGTCTGAGGCATTTTCTTGCTTCGCTTCATGTGTTCTTGTTTTTTGTTGCTCATTTTTGGCGTAGATTGTTGAGGTTGAAAATAAGCACAGCAAGCTAAGCAAACGGCATGTTTTTATATATGAGCAAAAATTGATTCTGACCATCCCAAACAATCCAATTGAGCTAAATAAGGCAAGAATTTGAAGCATTCGATTGCAAGTTCTTTTCGTGATTCGCGTTCTAGCATTTCATCAAACTTTTCTTTCAAACATTGCAAATACAACACATCGCTTGCTGCGTATAATTTTTGTTCTTCAGATAATGTAATGCGTCCCCAATCTGATGATTGCTCTTTTTTCGAAATATCAATACCAAGCATTTCTGCGCATATGGTTTTTAATCCATGACGTTCTGTATAAGTGCGAGCCAGTTTTGAAGCAATTTTTGTGCAGTAAATATTTTGCGTTGTAACGCCGAATGTTTGAAACAAAAGAGCGACATCAAATCGTGCAAAATGAAAAATTTTTGTGATTTTAGGGTTTTCCAAAAGTTTAATTAAATTAGGCGCATTGTATGCACATCCAGCATTAAATTGCACCAAATGACATGTTCTACAATCAAATGAAAGTTGTACAAGGCATAAGCGGTCACGTGTTAGACATAGCCCCATAGCCTCGGTATCAACAGCAACTGAGTTTGATTTGTTTTCATCTAATACCCAAGAAGGCAAATCATTTTCGTGAGTCCAGATTTTATCTGGTCTTTGCAAGCATTTTTTCATTACCATATTTTTTTATCCTGCGCATTGATTACGCGTTTCGTAGATTATACCGTTTTTTATTTATATATACTAGCATAATGAATATGCAGCTCATTTTTTATAAAACTGATGATTTGTTTGCAATGTTGATTATGGTGCTTGTTAAAGGTTGCAAGCAAGGCCTTACTTTCAATGTGTTTTTTCAAACAGATGAAGAGTGTCAGGCTTTTTCAAGGGCAATGTGGAATTCTAGCTCTAGCTTGCCGCACGGTTTATGTGTTGATAATTTTTATTCAATGCAGCCGATTCTCATTACAACTGATGATATTTTCAGCAATTTTTCTGATGCCATGAAAAAAGATTGTGCACTTATTGTTGCACATGATTCATTTGAAAAATTGAAACAGACAATTCATAATTGGCAGAAAGTATGTTTTGTGAACGCGAGTCATAAGGTGATAGATGAATATAAAAATATTCCTCATGCAATATGGGAATATAAAAACAAGGTATGGGTTGAGGCTAAGTAGTGTATTGTGTATGATAAAATCATATGATCAAATATGCAAAATGTTCTTTGATATTTGTACTTACGACTTTAATGTTATCTTCAAATGCGGTTATAGGATATGACGACAATGTATTTCCAAGCTCTCAAGAAGTTATTAATTCCCACGAATTAGCAATGAAAAAATTAGATATGTTGGAAGGAGTTGTTGCTTCAAGTTTTGGCATGCAAAATTCGCATGCGCTTAAAGACTTCAAACTAGATGGTCTTAGCATGAAATATGTTTACGATATGCGCGCACGGTTTATGTGTTTTAAAAGTAAATATGATCAATTGACGAAGGGTGATTCACGTTATACATTAATTCATGGCGAAATTAGGCAAGTTTTTTTCAATCTTTTTAATTGTTTCAATCAACAGACTGATGCATATATGCAACGTGATTCAGAAAAAGATGAAAGAAGAGAGCAGGAAAGAAACAGACCTGTTAATTTAGACTCTTCTATTCCAAACGAGGCAACTTGTGATATGTCATTTAAAAAATTTCCTTCTTATAATGAGGTTTATGAATTATTATTAAAATATTATAAATCAGAACCATCGATAGTATTGTTAAAAAAAACTCTAAGAACGATTAAGGAAAAGATTGATTTTGAATATGGAAAAGAAAGAACTTTGACTCAAAAAGATTTGGAATTGGATAATGCATCAGAAAATTCGTGTGATATTGATTGCAATACCGAATTTTATTATCAGCATTTGAATTTGATGTGTGACTTGGTGGATAGTAAGCTTGAACAGTTGTTTAAAATTTTATCCAAAGAACCAGGAAATAGTCTTTTAAATAATCTTTTAATATATAGAACCCAACTGAGCGCAATCAAAAACAAATTGCGTGATTGTCTGATGGAAAAGCGCATAGTTCATGATAAAGAATTTCGTGAAAAGCTTTGTGCTATATTCCTGCCTTCATTGTATTTATTTGTTGAGGAATTTTGGATTAATATATATTCGCGAGGACTGCGCAATGCTTTGCAAAAAAAAACTAAGCCTTTGCAATTTCGTGAAGATTTATATATGGCTTCCAATGAAATTGTTTTAAGACGGCATGAAGCCTGGCTTCCAACTCTTCGTGCTAATGCAAGAGAAAGTGTGCTAAATGATCTGCGTAGGGCATATATTGTTGGTGGATATGATGCTTCGAACGTGAAAAAACTTCGTTTAAGAGCTCTAAAACAAGCGTGCGACTCAGACTCAGACTTAGGGTCTCAAACAAAAGGTGGCTGTTGCGCCGTAATGTAAATATAGTATTTGCTTTATACTTATTTTTTTGTAACCTTTGCTTTTGTAGCACTGCGTTTTACTGCAGGTTTTGTAATTTTTGCTTGCTTTATGGGGCGCTTGTTAGTGCCGCTTGCAACTTTTTTTATCTTGCGCTCGATTGCAATAATTGCTTGATCTAGTGTCATGTTCATAGGGTCTTTAATTGAAACAAACGTTGTGCCGCATTTGATGAATGGGCCGAATCTTCCAATTGAAATAGACACCTTGTGATTATCATATTCGCCAATTTCTTTCGGCAATTGTGCAAGAAATTGGGCTTGTTCTTGTGTTAATTCTTCGCCTGTTTGCCAGATTTTCGGCACAGGTATTCGCTTGGTTTTTTCTCCAGCAACGCATTCAATATATGGTCCATAGGGTCCATTTTTTAATGTCACTTCGTTTCCATCAATTTGCCCTAAATCTTGTTTTTCTTTTGGCATTTCATTTTGATCAAGGTTCAAAATTTCTTTGCAATTAGGATAATTTTCGCATCCAACGATAGCGCCAAATCTGCCAATTTTTAGAACAAGATTTCCTTCACAATTGGTACATTTTTGTTTATCTTTCAAGAAATAATTTGCAAATTCTTGGCGTACTTTAGTTGATATAGCGCTTGGAGCTTGGTCTTTTACTTCTGTTATTCTTGTCTCAAGATGCTTCCAGAATTTTTCTAATATTTCAATATGATTGCCATTAGATTGATGCAAATCATCAAGCGCTTCTTCCAAATTTGCAGTAAATTCATATGCCACTTCATGGGGAAAAAATCCTTTCAAAAATGCTGTTACTATCCATCCTTTTTGGGTTGGAATAATTATCTTCTTTTCTTTTGTTGCATATTCACGCTCATACAACACCTGCAAAATTTTTGGGTAAGTGCTTGGTCTGCCAATGCCTCGTTTTTCTAATTGCTGAATCAGCGATGCTTCTGAAAAGCGGCGAGGGGGCTGCGTTTGATGCTCTTTATCAAAAATTTCTGTGCAATCTAATTGCGCTTTTTCTTTAATTTTAGAAAAATCAAAATGCGATAATTTCTCATCATCATCATTGAAAATTGCCTTAAAGCCTTGGAATAATATATTTGTCGCCTTAAGCTCAAACACGCTTTTATCATTAGTGTGAATGCCATCAATATTGGCTGTTTTTGTTTCTAAGATTGCAGGGTTCATTTGCGATGCAATCGTACGCTCCCAGATTAGTTGATATAATTTTTCAAGATTTTTATCGCCAAGGTTTAAAGTGGCTGGATTAATGTTTAAATCAACTGGTCTAATCGCTTCATGTGCTTCTTGTGCGTTTTTTGCAGATGATTTAAACATATTAGCTTTTGCAGGTAGATACTGGGCGCCAAATTTTTTAGAAATTATATTACGGATGTTAATAACAATTGATGGCTCAATATGCACGCTATCAGTACGCATATATGTTATTAAACCTGTATGCTTATTATCTATTTTGAAGCCTTCGTATAGTTTTTGAGCTAGCTGCATTGTCATTGCAGGGGAGAAATTGAGCGCGCTAGAGGCAGCTTGTAGCAACGTTGATGTAATAAATGGTGCAGGTGCATTTTGTTTTGATTGCGTTGTTTTAATATCGCGTACGACAAATTTTCCATCTAATTTTTTCAAATCGATTGCTTGAGAGAATATTTGTCGATTTTCAAATTTTTCGCCATTAAACTCTACCATTAATGCATCTTGCGAGCATTCTTTAAATTTTGCGTGTATCGTGATGTATTTCTGACTTTTGAAATCTTTCACTTCAGCTTCGCGTTCAACAATTAAGCGCAGAGCAACCGATTGCACTCGGCCAGCAGATTTGCAGCAAGGCACTTTATGCCATAATAGCGGCGAAATTGAAAAGCCAAACAAATAATCAAGGCCAATACGCGCAAGATATGATTCAACTAAGCCCGTGCGCAACTTTTGCCCATGTTTCAACGCCTCAAGAATTGCAGATTTTTCAACCGAATGAAACACAATGCGTTCAGTTGGCTTGTTAATTTTGTTTTCTTTCAGCATTTCAAGGAAATGCCATGCTATGCCTTCACCTTCGCGGTCCAAGTCAGTTGCGATTATAATTTTATCTGCTTCACGCGCTTTAGATAGCACATCTTTTTTGTGCTTATCCCATTGCAATGTGGTTTTCCAGTGATATTTATATTCTTTATCAGTTTCAATTGAG
>Ga0169931_10013289_pt1 | contig 11266 bp, 7 predicted proteins | sample Kivu_15m_20L_FD_129675 | JGI IMG/M metagenome (GOLD analysis project Ga0169931, IMG submission 129675) | Freshwater microbial communities from Lake Kivu, Western Province, Rwanda to study Microbial Dark Matter (Phase II) - Kivu_15m_20L... | ecosystem: Environmental > Aquatic > Freshwater > Lake ... | reverse complement strand
CGTCGCGGCAAGCGCTTCGCGGGAGAGCAGCACCGATTGCAGCTCGCGGCCGGTCACCATGCCTCGGTAGCGGCCCTCGCCGTCCACCACCACCGCCTCGAGGGCGCCATGGCGCTCGGCAAGTTCCACCAGCGCGCTGCCCGGCGCATCCGCGGCGATCACGACGCCGGGCAGGTGACCGATGCCGCGGACGTCCAGCCGGCGCAGGATGGCCAAGTCGCCGAGCGCTCCCTGCCGAACGCCCAGCGCGGCGAGGCCCGCGGTGTAGATGCTGTGCGGATGCATGGCGCGGCAGGCCAACGTGGCCACCACCGTGGCCAGCAGCACCGGCAGGATCACCGCCTCCTCGCGGCAGAGTTCGTAGACGAGCATCGCACCGGCCAACGGCGCGTGCGTGGTGGCCGCCACCATGCAGCCCATCCCCGCCAGCACCAGCTCGGCGGCGGGTGCGCCCTGGACGCCGGCCGCGCGCAGGGCCTCGGCGACGGCGCCGCCGATCATCGCCCCGGTCACCATGCTCGGCGCGAACAGGCCACCGGCGCCACCCGAGCCGAGCGTCGCCCCGGTGGCGAAGCTCTTACTCACGAACCACACCAGGAGGATCGCGGCGCCGCCGAAGGTCGGTGCCACCACGCCGGCGTTCTCGATCAGGTCACGGACGTTCCAGTAGCCGCTGCCGAAGAACGGGGGGAGCGGGTCCTCGCGGTGCGTCCACACCCACGCGGCGCCGCCGAGGCCGAGCAGGGCGGCGCCGATGATCGGCTTGGTGAGGCGCGGCACGCGGAGCATGGTGAACGCGCGCTCCACCACCTCGAGGGAGCGCATGAAGAACACCGCGCCGACGGCGCATGCGAGCGCCACGCCCGCGAAGTACGGCGTGACGCCGATGGTGACGTTGGTGAGCCGCGACCCCACCTCGCGCGCCGACGGCCCGAACAGGCTGTCCACGGGGCCGAGCACCGACTGCACCGTGGCAAAGGCGATCACCGAGGCCACGACGATCGGCGCGAACGTCCGCGCGGAGAAGTCGCGGAGCACCACTTCCACCACGAAGAAGATGCCGGTGAGCGGGGCACTGAAGACCGCCGAGAGCCCCGCCGCCGCGCCGCATCCGAGCAGCGTGGCCGTGGCGCCGGGGGCGCGCGTTCCCAAGAGCCGTGCCACGTTCGACCCGATGGTCGCGCCGATGGTGACGATGGGCCCTTCCGGACCGGCGCTTCCGCCGCTGGCGATCGTGAAGCTCGAGGCCAGCCACTGTCGCACGCCCAGCTTCGGCTCGATGCGCGATTGCGTCCGGTGCACCGCGTAGAGCACCTGCGTGACGCCGTGGCCGCGCGAACGCATCGGGATGAGCGCGTACACGATCACCGTCAGGATGGCACCGAGCACCGGCGCCGAAGCGGCCACCAGCGCGCCGGTCTCGCGGCTGCCACGCAGCGCGTTCTCGAGCGCTTCCTCGGCCCAGCGGAGGGGGAGGATGAACCCGAGCGCCGCGAACGCGACCGCGGCGCCCAGGCCGGCCGCCGCGGCGACCAGGTGCCAGTCGGTGCCCAGGCGCAACATCTCCTGCGCCCGCTGGGCGGGCGTCAGCAGCCCGGCCAGGAAGGGATTGTCAGCCGCGTTGGCGGGTCGCTTCGCCATCAATCACTGGCCCTGGGCCAGCGAGAACCCGCGCGCGCCGTCGAAGGTGCGCAGCAGCGAGTACTCGCTGACGGTGAAGTGCTCGGCGACGCGTGCCAGCAGGCGCAGCGCGTCGTTCTGGTCAACGCGGGTTCCGTCGCGCGCCTCCACGCGGATGCGCCAGTAGTCGACGCACTCGGTGAAGGGCGAACCCGTCGGCCACACCTGCGTCCCGCGACAGGAGATGAGAGTGGTGCGGAAGGGGGTTCCCTCGCAGGCCCGCTCCATCCGCCCCGCGCTCTCTCGCGCCGACAGAAGCCCATCGACGTAGAGGTCCACGCCCACCACCTCCTTGGGGAGGTCGCGGAACGTGTGCATGATGATCGGTTCCGACGGCTTCGGCGGCGGCGTGAACGTGACTCGGTCGCCGGTGCCGGCCTGGGCCGGGCGCACGGTCCGCGGTTCCTGGCCGAGCCGATCGACGATGCCCGCGATGAACTCCGTCGTGCCCAGCACGGGCTTCGCTCGGTCGCCGAAGTCCCCGGTGCGCACGCCGTCCTCGAGTGCGCGCAGCAGCGCGTTCTCGATGGCGGCCGCCTGGGCCCCGAGGCCGACGTGCCGCAGCATCATCAGTCCCGAGAGCACCAGTGCCGTGGGGTTGGCGATGCCCTTGCCGGCGATGTCCGGGGCCGTGCCGTGCACCGCCTCGAAGATCGAGATGTTGCTGCCGATGTTCGCGCTCGGGGCGAAGCCCAGCCCGCCCACCAGCCCGGCCGCCAGGTCACTGACGATGTCGCCCTGCAGGTTCGGCAGCACGACCATCTGGTACTGCTGCGGCTTCATGACCAGGTTCATGCACAGCGCGTCGACGATGACGTCCGCCGCCTGGATGCCGGGGTAGCCCGCGGCCATGGCCCGGAACCGCTCCAAGAACAGGCCGTCGGTCATCTTCATGATGTTCGCCTTGTGGCCGCAGTGCACGGTGGTCACGCCGGTCCGGCGCGCCGTCTCGAAGGCGAACCGCAGCACCTCGTCGCAGCCCGGCGCCGAGATCACCCGCTTGCACACCAAGACGTCGTCGGACACGCGGTGCTCGATGCCGCCGTAGGTGTCCTCCACGTTCTCGCGGACGATGGCGAAGTCGAGCGCGAGGTGCGAGAACGGGGTCTGCACCCCGGGCAGCGACCGGAAGTGCCGGTAGTTGGCGTAGGCCGACCAGATCTTGCGGGCGGTGACGTTGATCGACTTGCCGCCGCCGCCCTTGGGCGTCTCCATCGGTCCCTTGAAGAGGATGCCGCAGTCCTCGACCGTGCGGATCGCCTGTTCGGTCATGCCGCGGGTGTTGCCCGACTCGAACACCGACTTGCCCATCTCGACGGGAACGAACTCCACGGCCTTCATGACGCCCGCGGCGTCCATCAGCGTGAGGGTGGCGGCCATGATCTCCGGACCGATTCCGTCGCCGGCGGCGAGCGCGATGCGCATTGGGTGTCCTGTGGTGTGGTACGGGGGCGTCGTTCGCGGCGGTGCGGGCTTGTCCCGCCGCCGGGTCGAACAGGATAGGGCGCGTGCACCTCCGCGCGGAGTACGCTTGCGCGCCCGTGAACCACGATCGCCGCCCCGAGCGCCCCGATGCGGCGCATGACCCCTACGCGGCGCTCCGGTTGCCCGATTACCGACGCTTTGCCGCCGGGTTCCTGGTGGGATCCACCGGGCTGCAGGTGATGAACACGGCGATCGCCTGGGAGGTGTGGGAGCGCACGCACGATCCGCTCGCCCTCGGGATCATGGGCGTGTGCCGTGCGCTGCCCGTGGTGCTGCTGGCGCTTCCCGCCGGGCACGTGGCCGACGCACGCGACCGCAAGTCGATCGTGGTGGGCACGCAGGCCGGGTTCGCGCTCGTGGCGCTCGCCTTCGCGGCGCTGTCCGCATACGACGCGCCGCTGTGGGCGTTCTACGCGGCGCTGGTGGCGAGCGCCGGGGTGCGCGCCCTCAACGGCCCGGCCCGGCAGGGGTTCCTGCCTCTCCTGGCGCCGCCGGCGGACTTCCAGAACGTGGTGACGTACCAGAGCGGCCTCTTCCAGGCCGCGGCCATCGCCGGACCGGTGGCCGCGGGCTTCCTGATCAGCGCGCTGCCCGCCATCTGGCCCGTGTACCTCCTGACCGCCGTCGCCTGCGGGTTCTTCGCGGCCTGCGTGGCCACGACGCGGCCGCGTCCGGCGCCTCGGAGCGGCGCGGCCATGACGGTCTGCGCGATGCTCGCGGGCATCTCGCACATCTGGCGCGAGCGGCCGGTGTTCGGTGCCATCCTGCTGGACATGCTGGCGGTGATCTTCGGCGGCGCCACCGCGCTCCTGCCGCAGTTCGTCGACGAGATCCTCAGCGGTGGTCCGGAACTGCTGGGCATCCTCCGTGCGGCGCCGTACGTGGGTGCGCTGGCGATGGCGGCGTGGCTGGCGTACCGGCCGGTGCTGAACCACACGGGTCCGGTCCTCCTCTGGAGCGTCGCGGCGTTCGCGTTGGCCATGATCGGGTTCGGCCTCGCCAAGGACCCGTGGATCGCGGGCGCGGCGTTGGCGCTGGGCGGCGCCGCCGACAACGTGAGCGTGGTGATCCGGCACGTGCTCGTGCAGCTGCGCACGCCCAACGAGTTGCGGGGCCGGGTGGGCGGCGTCAACACCATGTTCATCGAATGCTCGAACGAGCTCGGCGGATTCGAGAGCGGGCTGGTCTCGCGGTTCTTCGGGCCGGTGGCCAGCGTCGTCAGCGGCGGCATCGGCACGCTGGTGGTCGTGGGTGCGGTGGCGTGGTGGCTGCCGCAGCTCAGGCGGCTCGGGCGGATCGAGCCGCTGCGCGAGCCGATGCAGGGGTGAAGTCGCGCCCCGCCCGGGCGTTGACCGGGTGCCGGGCTACGATCCGGGCATGCCCATGCTTCCGAGCGCGTCGTTCGCCTTCCGCACGATCGAGTCCCGTGCCCGGGCTTCGGCGTCGCCGTCGGTGGCTTGGGGGGGACTGGCCATGGCGGTGCTCGCCCTTCTCGCGCCGGGATGCGACCGCACGCCCGCAACGCCGGCGCCGGCCCGCGGCGGCAGCGCGTACCTCGATTCGCTGCCGCTGCAGTCGGTGGACGGCACCATCGACTTCGGCCCGGTCAAGCCGTGCGGCGACGACGTGGTACGGGTCACCCGGATCCGGAACACGTCCGCGCAGCCCGTGGAGGTGCTGGCCTACGCATCCAACTGCGGCTGCCTCACGGCCGAGCTCATCGGCGATCGCACCATCGGCCCGGGGGAGGAGCGCGAGCTGCGCCTCACCGTCCATGCGGGCGGTTCGGGCGACCGCTCGATCCGCGTGGAGTTCGGCTCCAAGACCGGGTTTGCCGGGATGGTCCGCACGCAGTTCACGCTCAACCAGGGAGTCTCGGCGGTGCCGCCGTTCGCCGAGGTCACGCGCGGCGAACGCATGCAGGCCTTCGAGGTGGCGATCGTCGGAAACGACGGGTTCCCGGTGAAGGTGCTCTCGATCGACCCGCCGGTGGGCTCGATGGGCGGGGTGGAGGGCGAGGGCGCGCGCGTGTCGCTGAGCTCAGCCGAAGCCGAGGCGTTCCTCGCCTCCGAGGCGGCGCGCACCAGTCCCGCCGTGATCCCCGGCCCCGGGGGTGAGCCGTCCGGGCTGCGCGTGACGATCCTCACGGACCATCCGCACTGCCCGGTCACGCATTTCGATTTCTTGTTCCGCCCGTGACGGCCGCGAACCCAGCCAGCCATCGCATCGGGGCGCGCGGCGGGCGGTTCTTGCCGCGGCGCCGCGAGATCAGCACGTGCGCCACGCCCATCAGGCCCACCACGGCCAGCGTGGCGCCGATGTAGAGGATCCAGCGGTGGGCGGCGCTCTCGAACTGGCTGCCGATCTTGGCGACGCCCACGCCGATCCCCATCTGCAGCGGGGCGGTGATCAGCACGCCGGCGGCCTCCACCGCCAGGATCTTCCACCACGAGAGCTGCATCAGCCCGCTCATCGTGACCATGGGCGTGCGTGCCCCGGGGATGAACCGCGCGATGAGCAGCGCGACCGCTCCGCGGCGGTCCATCTCGTACTTGAACTCCAGCAGCGTCCGCGGCCCGATGAAGCGGCGGAACCTCCGCCAGCCGAGGAGCTTGCCGCCGAAGTGCCGGCAGATCCAGATCCAGCCGGCATCGCCCACCACGATTCCCAGCCACGCGGCGATCGAGGCGTGGATGAACCACTCCCATGACCCGGTCTGCGCGTACTGTTCGTACGCGAAGATCCCCGCGGGCACCAGGATGAAGTCCTCGCTCAGGTGCAGGCCGATCCCGGAGATCACGAAGGCCGCGAAGATCGCCACCGGGCCGTACTCCACCAGCTTGGAGCCCCACTCCCGCAGGGCACTGGTCTCTTCGGGAGCCGCCTGCGCCAACACGGCGACGGCGGCGGTGACCATGATGGCGCGTCCGAGCATGGGGAGCCGAGTATAGGCATCGACCCGCGGCGCCCCGGATGCCGGCCCCGCACGCGGCCACGCGGCAAAAAGCGCGCGGCCCGCTCCGGCGTGGAGCGGGCCGCGGGAAGGTTCAGGTCCGGTTGGCCGGGATCAGTCCTTGGCGTCGACCGGGATGCGCATCTTGTAGAAGCTGGCCCAGACGAAGGCCAGGGCCACGCCCAGCAGCGCGAGGCCGATCCACGTCTTGGCGGCCTCGTTCTGGATGGTGAGGACGATCTCCACCGCCAGCAGGCCGAACAGGGTGGTGAACTTGATCACCGGGTTCAGGCTCACCGAGGACGTGTCCTTGAAGGGATCGCCCACGGTGTCGCCGACCACGGTCGCCGCGTGGATGTCGGTGCCCTTGGCCCGCATGTCCACCTCCACGATCTTCTTGGCGTTGTCCCAGGCGCCGCCGGCGTTGGCCATGAAGATCGCCTGGAACAGCCCGAAGAAGGCGATGCCGATCAGGTACCCGATGAAGAACACCGGGCTGAAGAAGGGCAGGCCCAGCGACAGGCAGAACACCGCGATGAAGATGTACCACATGCCCTTCTGCGCGTAGATGGTGCAGATGCGCACCACCTCCTTGCTGTCCTGGATGCTGGCCTCGGCCTTGTCGAGGTTGATGTTCTTCTTGATGAACACCACCGCGCTGTAGGCGCCGGTGACCACGGCCTGGGTGGACGCGCCGGTGAACCAGTAGATCACCGCGCCGCCCATCAGGAAGCCCAGGAGGATCTCCGGGCGCACCACGCTGAGGATGCCCTCGATCGACTTGCCCTCGGGCACGATCGAGGTGTTCTTCGACAGCGCCAGGATGATGCCGAAGATCATCGTGGTGGCGCCGACCACGGCGGTGCCGATGAGCACCGGCTTGGCCGTCGCCTTGAAGGTGTTGCCCGCGCCGTCGCCGCGCTCGAGCAGCAGCTTGGCGTGCTCGAAGTCGGGGCTGATGGCGTAGTCGCGCTTGAGCTCTTCCTTGATGTTCGGCAGGCTCTCGATGCGGCTCAGCTCGTACACGCTCTGCGCGTTGTCCGTCACCGGACCGAAGCTGTCGACCGCGATCGTCACCGGGCCCATGCCCAGGAATCCGAAGGCGATGAGGCCGAAGGCGAAGATCGGGCCCGCGAAGTCGCGGTACTCGGCCGGCATCAGCAGGGCGAGGTCCGGGTTGAGGCTGAGCTTCCAGCCGGCGGCCATGAGCACCAGCAGGAGGAAGCCCATCCAGAACGCGCTGAAGTTGCCGGCAACGAAGCCCGACAGGATGTTCAGGCTCGCGCCGCCCTGGGCGGAGGCGTTGACCACCTCGTTCACGTGCTTGGAGTTGGTGCTCGTGAAGATCTTGGTGAACTCCGGGATCAGGGCGCCGGCCACGGTGCCGAGGCTGATGATCGTCGCCAGCACCCACCACAGGTTCTCCAACTTGTTCTCGCCGTAGTTGAGGTTCCCCAGCAGCGCGTGGCTGGCGAAGTACGTCATCACGATCGAGACGATGCTGGTGATCCACACCAGGCGGGTGAGCGGGGCTTCCTCGTCGAACTCGCGCTTGCCGCCGAACGACGCGGTGGACCAGGCCTCGTTGACGTAGTAGCTGACCAGGCTGGTCACGATCATCAGCGCGCGCATGGTGAACATCCACACGATGAGCTGCATGCACATCGTCTGGCTGTCGCCGCTGCCGCCGCCGAGCGCGTAGGCCAGGAACGCGATGAGGGCGACGCCCGTCACGCCGTAGGTCTCGAAGCCGTCGGCGGTGGGGCCGACGGAGTCGCCGGCGTTGTCGCCGGTGCAGTCGGCGATCACGCCGGGGTTCTTCGGGTCGTCCTCGGGCAGCTTGAAGACGATCTTCATCAGGTCGCTGCCGATGTCGGCGATCTTGGTGAAGATGCCGCCGCAGATGCGCAGCACGGTCGCGCCCAGGCTCTCGCCGATGGCGAAGCCGATGAAGCTCGCGCCCACGAGGTTGGCCGGGATGAACATCATGATGGCGATCATGAAGAACAGCTCGACGCTCACCAGGAGCATGCCGATCGACATGCCCGACTGCAGCGGGATCGACAGCGTCTTGAGGCCATCGCCCTTCAGGCTCGCGAAGGCGGTGCGGCTGTTGGCCTGGGTGTTGATGCGGATGCCGAACCACGCCACGCCGTAGCTGCCGAGGATGCCGAGCACCGAGCAGGCAAGGACGATCATCACGGAGACCGCCGGGCTGATGTGCGCGTCCGGGGCGGACTCGCCGGCGGCGGCCGCATGGCCGTGCCCGCCGATCGGGTTCAGGAAGCCGAAGTAGACGATGATCGCGCCCGCGATCAGGAACCACAGCACCGCCAGGAACTTGCCCTGCTGGGTGAGGTAGCTCTTGCAGGTCTCCCAGATGATGTTGGAGACGTTGCGCATCGACGGGTGGACGGGCAGGGCGTTGACCTGCCCGTACTGGATCAGGCCGAAGACCGCGCCGATGATGGCGATGACCAGGCCGCCCCACATGAGCGTCGCGCCCATGACGGGCTTGCCGAAGACGTCGAAGACGATCTTCTCGTCGATCGGCGGGAGCTTCAGGTCGGCCTCGCTGGCGAGGGCGACGGGGGCTGCCGCGAGGGCGGCAACCACGGCGGGAGCGATGAAACGGGTCCAGTTCTGGGCCTTGGCCATGTGTTCGTCCTGGGTGCGGGTCGAGCTCCGTGGGCCCGATTGAAGGGGCAGAGTGTACCCCCGGCCCGATACCCTTGCCACCATGCTCGGGAATCGCCTGGCCAAGCAGTTACGGCACCTTCGCGGGTGGGCCCGCGCGGGCGGCATCACGTGCTTCCGGCTGTATGAGCGCGACATTCCCGAGTTTCCCGCCATCGTCGATTGGTACGACGGGGACGTGGTGGCCTGGGTGTATCGCCGGACCCGCGACGAGACCCCGGAGCAGGTACGGGCGTTCGAGGATCGCTGCGAGGAGGAGATCCTGGACGGCCTGCAGGTCCCGGGCAGCCGGCTGCACATGAAGTACCGCGGCCGGATCCGCGACCGCACCGAGCAGTACGACCGGGTCGACGACCGCGCGGTGGTGCGCACGGTCGCGGAGCAGGGCCTCAACTTCGAGGTCAACCTGAGCGACTACCTCGACACCGGCCTCTTCCTGGACCACCGCAAGACGCGCGGCATCATCCGGCATTACGCCGCCGGCAAGCGCGTGCTCAACCTCTTCGCCTACACGGGGAGCTTCACGGTGTACGCGCGCGCGGGCGGTGCCACGGCGACGACCACCGTGGACATGTCCCGGACGTACCAGGACTGGACCGTGCGCAACCTCGAGCTGAACGGGTTCGCCGTGGATGGTTCGCGGCACCGGATGGTCCATGCCGACTGCCTGCAGTTCCTGGAGGCCGGCCCGGGTCCGGGCGAGCGGTACGACTACATCGTGCTCGACCCGCCCACCTTCTCGAACAGCAAGCGCATGGAGGCCGACAGCTTCGCGGTGGACCGCGACTGGCCTCGGCTCCTGGAGCTGGCGTCGCGCTGGCTGGCGGACGATGGGTGGCTGTACTTCAGCAGCAACTCCCGGCAGCTGCGATGGGACGACTCGCTGGTGCCTGCAGGATTCGAGTCGCGGGAGATCAGTGAGCGCACGGTGCCCGACGACTTCCGGAACCGCCGCATCCACCGATGCTGGACGCTGCGGCGACGTCCGCCGGCATCGGGCATGTCCTAGCGACCGGTGGCGGGGATCACGAATTCCGGACCCGAGGGAAGCCTGGCGAACGTGCCAAGAAATCGTCCGTCGTCCGCATGGAAGGTGAGCAGGGCGTTGCCGTGGCGGCTGCCCACGCGGAGCACGTCCCCGTCCAGCGCGATCGCGCTCGGCGCATCCAGCCCACCCGAACGCGGCTTCACGAGCATGGTCATCGCGCCGGAACGCGGATCGACGCGCCACACGCAGTGGTGGAGGTTGTCGGTCACGAGGAGCCCTCGGCCATCGGCCGTGAATGCAATCTGGATCGGATGACCCATGCCCTGTGCTTCGTCCGCCACGATCCGTTTGAGCGCTCCGGTCGCGGGATCGTGGATCACGATGCGTCGACGGCCGCGGTCGCAGATCCACAGTCCGCCGTCGGGGCCGAACGCGAGGCCTCGGGGGTCCGCGAGGCCTTCGGGGTCGATGTGCCGGGATTGCACCACCACTCGGTCCCGAAGAGCCGCCGCGGCCTCGTGTCGCGTCACCGTGGCGGAGTCCTGGTTGCTCACCCAGTAGGCACCGTCCGGGCCGATCACCGCCTGGTACGGGTGCTTCATCGCCTCGTTGCCGGGTCCCCGGCGAGCGGCAACGCCGCGCCAGGACCGGGCTCCGGAGGCGGGATCCGGCGCGTCGAACTCGATCACGCGCGAGGCGGAGCTCTTGGCATTGACCACCGCGAGCCCGCCGTCGGCCAGCCGCGCCATGCCGCGCAGCTCGCTCAACGCTGGCTCGCCCACGGGGCCCGGACCGAGCACCGGACCGAGCACGCCCCCATCCGCGCCCACCGCCATCACTTGGGCCAGTGGTCCGGCCTCGCCGTGCATCGTGACGTACCAGCGTGCCGAGGCCAGCGACGCGCCGGGCGAGCCGGGCCGCGGCGGGGATCGGACGGCCGGCCCCGAGTCCGTCGGGGCGATCCACGGGATCACCATCATCAGCGCCAAGGCGATGGCCGCAGCGAGAACCGGGATTGGGGCAGCCGGGCGCATCGGCCCTTGCAAGGCTACCCCCGGCCGGGCACCATACGGGGGTACATGGAGGTACGCATGCTCAAGAACCGAGTCGCGCACGGTCGCATGATCCGCCCCGCATCGCTTTCGATCGCGTGGATGGTGGCGGTGGCGGCAACCGCCTTCATGGCCGCGTGCACGTGGCAACCGTCCGGCGGCATCTGGCCCGAGGGAACGCGCAAGGCGCAATCGATGGGCCAGCGCATCGGCCTCGACGTGGGCACGCCTGCACCCGGTGCCGCGCGAGGCGAGGGCGACATCGACGGACTGCTTCGTCCGGGCGGCGAAGCCGGGGCGATGCCGAGCCCGGACGACTGGCGTGTGATCACCTCGTCGCTCAACCTGTTCCGTCACCCCCCGTACGTGGTCGACCTGGTGCTGGGGCTTGCCGCCGCGATCGGCGTGGCG
>Ga0169931_10013287_pt1 | contig 11267 bp, 8 predicted proteins | sample Kivu_15m_20L_FD_129675 | JGI IMG/M metagenome (GOLD analysis project Ga0169931, IMG submission 129675) | Freshwater microbial communities from Lake Kivu, Western Province, Rwanda to study Microbial Dark Matter (Phase II) - Kivu_15m_20L... | ecosystem: Environmental > Aquatic > Freshwater > Lake ... | reverse complement strand
TATTTAGCAAATCTCATTGAAGAACATGTTGAAAAGTCTTTTGACCACAAAAATTTAAATATGCAAGTGGAAGAATTTAAAAATCTAATTCCCTCTGCAGAAAATATTTGTATTGTTATCTATCAAAAATTGAGAAAACACCTGGCCGGGCATTTAAAATTGGGTGTGCGTTTGTACGAAACCCCCCGAAATTATGTTGAATTTAACGAAGATTAGTTTTTTTCATTTCATTCATAAAAACATATCTCTTCCTAACCCCCTTTGCCATAGCCAGACTAAACTGCCAGCCTGTTTTTCCATCAAGGAATCCCGCTTGTAATATAAAGTGTTTAAACCAACGAAAAAAAGGTTTAAAATAAAAATGGTACAGGTTTAATTGTATATTTTGATTATTCCTTTCGACAGCCAAAAGTCGGGCATACTTATCTATTTTTCCTTCAAACTGCTCAAAATTTTCTGCTGTATAATGATTTAACCTACTTTGTAAAAATCCAATTTTTCCATCTACTCTCATTTCTTCATGAACTGTCACGGGAGGATAGTAAGCAAATCCTTTTTTGAAAAAACGTATTACTTTATCCTTTTGCACGCCACTGTAATAAATTCTTTTTGTGCCGATAAAAGTATTTCTCCTGATCCAATAAGCTTTGTAATCTTCTTTCAAGTTGAGAATTTTATGAATTTCTTCAAAAAAAAGCAAATCAGGCCTTTCGTCTGCATCTAAAAGCAAGACCCATTCATGCAAGGACTTAAGAATCGCTCTGTTTTTATTGTCTGCATAATTAATAAACTCTTGTTGTAGGAGTTTTAAATGAAATGATTTTGCTAACTCTACTGATTTATCTGTACTTCCTGAATCAACCAAAATAATATCATCGCTTTGACCCACCAAAAGAGGCAAAAGCACCCTCAGGTTTTTCTCTTCATTCAAACAAGGAATAATTATGCTAAACTTAACCATAAAAAAAAGACCTTCTCAAATTGAAAAGGTCTTCGAATATACATCATATTTATCATGTAAGCAATTAGAGTTTTTGCTTTACTTCTTTCAATTCATATACTTCAATCTCATCCCCTTCTTTGAAATCATCAAAGTTTTTGACAGTCAGACCGCACTCAAAACCAGCTTTTACTTCCATCACATTATCTTTAATTCTTTTCAAAGAGCTTAATTCTCCATGAACACCTTCTTTCTTCGGGAAAATTACAATGCTATTTCGAATCACACGCACATGACTGTTTCTGTTTACCTTACCACTTTGGACCAAACAACCTGCCACATTACCTACTCTGGTAATATCAAATACAGCCTGTACAGAAACCAAGCCAATTGTCTCTTCCACTTGTTTTGGTTCCAACATTCCTTCCAGTGCCGACTTAATTTCTCCAATAGCGTCATAGATAATGGAGTAAAGTTTTATTTCAACTCCCTCTTGTTCTGCTAATTTTCTAGCCATAGGGTTAGGTCTTACCTGGAAACCAATGATAATAGCATCAGAGGCAGCAGCAAGATTCACATCCGATTCTGAAATTGGACCCACTGCTTTGTAAATAATATTGGTTTGTATTTGTTCTGTTTTTAATTTCAGCAAGGCATCAGATAGTGCTTCAACGGATCCATCCATATCTCCTTTTACAATCAGATTCAACTGTTGGAAATTACCCACTTTTAATCTTCTTGTAATGTCATCTAACGTAATACGTCTGGTTGCTCTAATTTGCTGTTGACGAACAATTTGTGCTCTTTTGTTGGCAAGTTCTTTTGCATCTCTTTCCGCTTCCATCCCCTGCACTTTCTCCCCAGCCTGAGGAGCGCCATCCAGACCCAGCATTAACACAGGAGTGGAGGGTCCGGCTTTTTTTATACGATTACCTCTTTCGTCAAACATCGCTTTGATCTTGCCATAATGTTGTCCTGCAACAATTGTTTCACCAATTTCCATCGTTCCATTTTGTACAAGAATTTTAGCAACATACCCTCTCCCCTTTTCAATTGATGCTTCCAATATGGTTCCAACGGCTCTTCTGTCAGGATTTGCTTTTAAATCCAACATTTCTGCCTCAAGAATAATTTTTTCTAAAAGCATTTCAACATGTAACCCTTTTTTAGCAGAAATATCCTGACTCTGGTATTTTCCACCCCATTCTTCAATGAGTAAATTCATACCGGCCAATTCTTGTTTAATTTTATCGGGATTTGCTCCCTCTTTATCTATTTTATTGATTGCAAACACAATCGGTACACCAGCAGCTTGTGCGTGGCTGATAGCTTCTCTGGTCTGGGGCATGACACTATCGTCGGCAGAGATGATGATAACGGCAATATCTGTTACTCTGGCACCTCTGGCACGCATCGCTGTAAAAGCTTCGTGACCAGGAGTATCCAGGAAGGTTATTTTTCCCTTGCCTGGCACCAAAACCTCATAAGCTCCAATATGTTGTGTGATACCCCCGGCTTCACCTGAGGCTACATTTGCTTTTCTGATATAGTCAAGTAAAGATGTTTTACCATGATCCACGTGGCCCATTACCGTAACAATAGGCGCTCTGGGTTTTAAATCCTCCTCTTGGTCTTCTTCCTCTTCTACCATGTCAATTTGCTCCTCTGCAGAAATAAATTCTACTTTAAATCCGTAATCGCTAACAATTAATTCAATAATATCTGCATCTAATCTTTGGTTGATAGAAACAAACTGACCCAACTGCATACAATTGGTGATAATATCTGCTGGAGAAACATCTAAAAGTCCGGCTAATTCTGAAACAGAGATAAACTCTGTTACTTGTAAGATGCTTTCCTCGTCTCCATCTTCCTCTTGTCTCTTTCTTTGCTCTTCTTTTTTCTCATCCCTGGCCGCGCGGGTGGAACCAAATTTTTTGACCTTTTTATTTCCGGAAATGCGGGCCATTGTTTCCTTTAATTTATCGCCTACTTCTTTCTCGGAAATTTCTTTTCTCTGGTCTTTCTTTTTTGATTTGTTGTCATCCTCAACAACTGCTGGTTTGGGTCTGTTTTCTGTATTTACCTCAGGCTTGGTAATTTTTGTCCTTTTTCTCTTCTTTTTTCTTGCATTTTCCTGTGCGGTATTTGCCTCTTTTTTGGGATCAACCTTAGGTTTGACTACATCTTCCTCATCATCATCCTTTTTCTTTTTCTTTTTATCTTCGATAGAAATTTTACCAAGAATTTTCAAACCCTTCAATTGAGGGGCTACAGTTTTAATATGTGTATCATCCTCTGTAGTTTCTTTAACCGGTGCCGATGAAGTTTGTTCGACAGGATTTTCTACTTTAGTTTCCTGCTCTACTTTTTCTTCAACAACATTTTGTACTGTCTCTTGAGTTTCTTTTTTCTTTTCTGTTTTTGGCTTCTTTTCTTCCAGATCTATCTTACCTAAGATTTTAGGCCCAGTTAGTTTGTACTCGGGTTTTTCTTCAACGACTGGCTTGATTTCCTCTTTAGATTCTTCAACAAGCTCAACTTTTGCGGGTTCTTTAAAAAGTGGTTTTTCAACTTCTTCTTTTTTGAAAGGCTTCTCCTCTTTTTTAGGAAGATTTCTACTTCCAATTGTTATCTGATCTGCCTGCTCTTTAATAGCCATGGATTTTTGATAAAACTTAGCCAAGGCTTCAAACATTTCGTCTGAAATCTTCGCTGTTGGTTTATCAACAACTTCAAAGCCATTACTTTTAAGAAACTCTACCACTGTTTTGGTTCCGACACCTAGTTCGGAAGCAACCTGTACTAATTTTTTAGACATGCTGTTTTTTAAATTCTTAATACAATCGTACTGATCTCTAAATTAATCAATACCTTTTCAAAATTATAAACATTTATAAACTAATCTTCCTCTTCATTTTCCAATTCGGCTCTTAGAATGTCCATTACTTCTTTAATTGTTTCTTCTTCCAAATCAGTTCTTCTAACTAATTCTTCCACCTTCAACTCTAAAACATCCAAAGCTGTATCACAACCAATGGATTTGAATTCATCGATAATCCAGTCTTCAATTTCGTCACGGAATTCATCCAATTCTACATCGAAGTCCATTTCGTTTTTCACAAAACCTTCGCGGAATACATCAATTGAGAAATGTGTAAGCAAGCTGGCTAACTTGATATTTATACCTTTTTTTCCTATAGCTTTTGAAATTTCTTCCGGATCTAAATAAACTGCAGCTTTTTTGGATTTATTATCAATTTCTATAGACTTTATCTTTGCTGGTGTTAAGGCTCTTTGTACAAAAAGATTATCGTTTTGAGTAAAATTGATTATATCAATATTTTCATTTCTTAGTTCTCTAACAATTCCATGTATTCTAGATCCTTTCATACCCACACAAGCGCCTACGGGGTCAATCCTCTCGTCGTATGATTCAACGGCTACTTTTGCTCTTTCTCCAGGAGACCTCACAATTCCTTTAATAGATATCAGACCATCTTCAATCTCCGGAACTTCTTGCTCCAACAATCTTTCCAATAGTTTATTGTCCGTTCTTGACAGAATCACGGTAGGGCTATTGTTTTTCATGTCAACCCTGTGAATAACAGCTCTGACAATGTCTCCCTTTTTAAAAAAGTCACCGCGAATCATTTCTGTTTTGGGTAGAATCAATTCCGATCCACTTAACTCATCAATTACCACCAATTCCTTCTTTAAAACTTGACTTACCTCTCCTAATATCAGTTCTCCAACTCTATCTACATAATTTTTATAAACCTTATCTTTTTCCAGTTCTAAAATTTTGGAAATAAGCGTTTGTCTGGCCGCCATGATAGCTCTGCGACCAAAAAATTCAACAGTTACTTTTTCATAACACTCTTCCCCAACTTCGTTATCTTCATCAATACCAAGAGCATCTGTGATAGATATCTGGTACTTATCATCTTCAACCTCACCATCAGGTACAATTTCTCTCTTTCTCCAAATTTCTAAATCTCCTTCAGTTGTACTGACAATGATATCAAAATTATCATCACTGCCATATTTTTTTCTAATTAGGGTTCTGAAAACATCTTCCAAAACTCTTACCATTGTTGGTCTGTCAATACTTTTGATGTTCTTAAATTCCGAGAAGGAATCCATCAGATTAATACTCATACTTTTATAATTTAAGAATAACTAATTTGAATTTTATGAAAAACTAATTTTTACCGTAGCAGTTTTTATTTCACTGAAATCTATTTCTTTCAAAACTTGAACTTTAATCTTTTTCTTTTCATTTTGAGGAGAAACCTGTTTTTCTTCATATGAAATAATAATACCAGAATCTTTATATTCCGTTAAAACACCTTCTTGCTCTTTGCCGTTTTGAAACAAAATCAAAAGTGTTCTTCCTGTATTTTTTTTGTACTGTCTTTTATGAACAAGTGGAACACCTACACCAGGAGAAGAAAAGTCTAGCGTGAACGGCTCTGTTATACTTTCGTCTTCATCCAGAAACTTTGACAGACTTCGACTCAAATGTACGCACTGTTGCAAGCTTATGCCCTCATCGGTATCCATAAAAATTTCAAAATGCCTAGCATTTTGCTTTAATTCAACCAAAAAGTAAGATTCATTTTCAGCCTGATGTAAAAAATCATGCAGCCAATTCTGAATTTTATGTAATAGGTCCATACTTCATTTTGAGCTAATAAAAAAGGGAACTACTGTCCCCTCTTTTAAGAATTCCATCGTTGTTAGTGCAAATATAAATAGTTTTTTTAATTTGTTAATATCTTTTCCGTATTATATTTAACAGCATATTTTTTTTAAACTTGTATTAAAGAATCGACTTTATGAAAAAAATACTATTTATCTGTTCCATACTGTTTCACTTTTCTCTATCAGCGCAGTATCCATCTACAAGTACACTGGTAGCAGATGTAAAAAAGCAAAGTCCTGCAGAATTTGTAACGGTTAGCCTGGTGGGTAGCTGGAATATGTTTCACGATAAGGCACCCAGTTGGCAGGCTCCAGATGCTGCCAGACAACAAGTTGATATTATTGGTAAAAAAAATGCTGATGGCTCATATTGGACTTACTCTGCCTTGGCTATATATACCAAGGTTGGCTCCGGATTTAGTTTTAATCGCCTTTTTCTATTGGAGGATGCTACCCAACTGAACGGCATTAAGCTTCCTGATAACGATTATTTCAAATCAATCTTTATAAAAAAATTAGAATCGAAAGATCCAATGCTGTTAAATATGAATTATGAACTCAAAAATGCAACAGCTTTTTATTCTTTCGAAATCAAGAAAAATCCTAAAATATCCGGCTCTGGAACTGATTTATTCGCCTTGTTCACCGTTGAGGTTTGTCTTGATTTACCTAATGGAATGCGATTAGAAAAAAAGGTAGTACCTATAGAAATAAAAGCAACTAAAAATGGGTCCGATTTTATCTTCAAACATGCAATGAAAAAATCAGATGGTTCGCTTATTGAATTTAAAGAAATGGGAAGTTCCGAAGCCATAGAAAAACTTCCAAAATTTGGTTTCTCTAATTCAACCTTACAATCTTTTACCAAAACATCTCAATCCTATGCCGTGGCGGAAGGTTCCAACGGAGCTGGGTTTCCGAATGATAAAGAAATTGTAGAAAACATGGAAAATACCTTTTTCAAAAACAATGAAAATTTTTCCATCTTGTTTGGTCCCAAAGGATCTTCCCTCATCAGTTCAGTAAGATTTATCAAAAAAGATTTAACTTCTGTTTCTTCCGACAAATTTGATGTTGTATTCTTGGTTGAATATATGTTTCACAATGAGAATAGTCAGGAAAAAACATTCAAGATGATTACCGCCCAACGTGAACTCAAAACAAGTTTTGTTAAAGAAAACGGCAAATGGTATGTAGACGCAAGCAGTTATTTAAACGAGGCAAAATACATTAAAACAGAGGGCATAGCTTGGGAATACAGAAATAGTTACACAGAAAAAACCTTTGATAAAACTAAATTCAAATAGCTTTTTAAAATCTTAATCCTAAGGTTAAGAGTAACAATCCACCTCTTTCAAAATTAATTGATCTTTGGTTATTTAATGAAGACGTGGGATAATATGGGTTGTATTCAAAATTTTTAAAGAATAGCTGATAAGAAAGGTCTATAAATAATACCTCTCCCTTAAATCCGGCCCCGATGCAGATTTCATGTTGTATGTCGTCCACCCCTTTTACTGCGACCACAAAAGGTGAGGTTTGTATTTTATATCCCGCTCTTAACCTGAATTTTTCATAAGCAAGTTCACCCCCTATTCTTACCCTGGCAACTGATTGATAATTTTCTTTAATCGCTTTATTCACCTGATTCAAATAATCTCGATCTTGTTGTGTGGCAACTGTATCTGTAAGTTTTAATGAAAAATTTGAACTGCTGTAATTGATATAATCAGCTTCAACACCTACAAATCCTTTCAATTTGGACTCTTTTTCTCCAAAGGTAGAACCCCAAGAGAGGGAAAATAACCAGGGACTATTAAAATTGTGCTCATATTTGGCTGTAGGTGAAAAATAAGGATCATCTTCCGGGGTTATCCTTAAGGTATCGTCCCATATCACAGCTCCAGACAATGAGGTAAAATAGGTTTCTGTTAAAGCATAGGCTGTCGGTGTGTGTACGGCCAAACCTATTTTCATTTTTGTATTAATTCTATAAATAAAACCGATTTTTAAGTTAATCCCCAATCCCTCCACATTTCTGTCTTCAGAAAATTTCATAGACTTGAAATCAATATTATTGGAGAGATCTTCTTCAAAATAATCTCTTTGATCTCTGAATTTTAAAAATCCTATACCCAAGGTTGCTCCGAGGTATAATTTGTGTTTATAGCTTCCAGCAAAAGATAAGCCCAATTCATTATTTCCTCCAATTTGCCTGATGTATTGAGATTTCTTAATGTAATTTGAATCTTTTAAAGCCCCTATATAAAGATTCCCACCCCCTGGATTATCAATCAAATAGGCATTCCAGGCAAGCTGTTCTTCAAATGGATTTAAACCTGAAGGAGCTGTATTTTGATTATTTGCCTGCTCAACCATATTAACCAATCTGGAACCTGTAGAAATTCCCTCCAGTTGAAATGATCTGTTAAAGGAGCTAAGTCTATTATATGAAATACCAAAATTGACATTTTTCCAGTCCTTGTCCATTTTACGCGTATATACAAAAGCCAAGCTACCCATATTAAATGAGCTCCTGTTGTCATAACTATTTGGTCGGCTACTATCAGACACAAAGGTTGATTTTATATCTGACAAATGGAATCCCAAACAGATACTCAGTTCTGATGTCCGAAAAAATCCTAAACCCGCTGGATTTAAATTAACTGCAGATAAATCTCCACCCAAAGCACTCATTGAAGATCCTGTAGCTGCAGATCTTGCTGTTGTAGAAAATAATTTTTCACTAAACAAAAGTGCATCAGCGCTGTTTTGAGCCAACAGTGTTTGTGCAAAAAATAAAATAAAAAGAATCCTCATATTTTCCCTTATAAAAGCAAGATCAGATCCTGGAAATTTAATCTATTTTATCTTCTTCCTCCTCCTGAACTTGAAGAACGATTAAATGAACCTGATCCTGAACTTCTTTGTACACCATTGGAACCGTTTGAAGAAGATGGTTGATAGGAACCAGAACCACTATTTCCTCTGTCCGTTCTACCGCCATTATTAAAAGAATCGTTGTTCTGATAACTATTTTGATATGAATTGCTAAAAGTACTGGATCTTCTCGGTTCGTTATTTTGTGTTGGATTTACATTTCTCGTATTGTTTTGATAAGGTTGAGGTTCGGTCTGATTATAGTTATATCCAGATCGCTGAATTCTTCCCTCTTGTAGATTGCCTGTGCTGTTTCTACCATTGTAAACATTGGGAGTGTTAGACTGATAATTCTGTCTTTGCTGTGTATCATAGCCATTTACCGGGATGGATCTACTCCTGTGAATACCAGCATCTGAATTACTGCCATATCTTGTTGTTACAAAATTACCAGCATTTGGAGAGGAACTCTCCATCCAAGTCCATTGATTACCCCATTGATTACCATAATATCCTTGGTTCCAGCCATTCCAATATCCTTGATTCCAGCCGTTCCAATAACCATGATTCCATGAATTCCAGTAATTGTTGTAATAAGGATGATAACCATAATATGGTTGATAACCCCATGAATAAGGATTGTAGAAGTATGGTGATTGATTCCAGCCCCAATAGTTTTGATAGGGATTGCAACTGTAAATATTCATCCCTGCATAATAAGGGTTGTACCAGTAATTATCTGTATAGTAGTTACTGTAATAACTGAAACCCCTTGCCGGTTGATGAAATCTTCTTATCCTGGTTGCATAATTGTAATCAAAATCTTCATCTACATAATTTTCTTGATCCGTATTTTCTTCAGAACGATCATAAGATGAATTATTCTGAGGCTCTTGAGTTACTGATTTTTTATTCTTTTTAGAAACAAAACTTATCTCTTCTTTACCATCAAAATATACATCATCTGAGGATTGGGCAAATGACATGGTCCATGTGGTAAAACATAGTACTGATAAAATGAATTTTTTCATATAATTCTGTTTTTTTAAGCTGAGGAAACAGGTTATTTCAATATTACCTTATTTTTACAATATAAATGTACAAATTAATTCTATTTAATTTCTCTATTTACTTGACTACGATTGATTCTTAACATTGTTTAACTATACAAAAAGCTAAAAATTTTTTATGTCTAAAGAAATTACTTCTCAACAGGAAGATTATTCCCAATGGTATCTTGATATTGTAAAAAAAGCTGACCTGGCTTCCAACTCTAAGGTGAGAGGTTGTATGGTTATTAAACCCTATGGTTTTGCTATATGGGAAAAAATGAGAGATGATTTAGACAAAAGATTTAAAGAAACAGGACACCAAAATGCATATTTCCCCTTGCTCATTCCTAAAAGCTTTTTAAGTAAAGAAGCTGCACATGTTGAGGGATTTGCAAAAGAATGTGCCATTGTCACGCATCACAGACTTATGAATGATCCTAATGGAAATGGGGTCATTGTAGATCCTGATGCAAAATTAGAAGAAGAACTCATCATCAGACCTACTTCTGAAACTATCATATGGGATACATATAAAGATTGGATCAATTCATACAGGGATTTACCCCTTTTGATAAATCAATGGGCTAATGTAATGCGTTGGGAATTAAGAACTCGTTTTTTCCTTAGAACAGCTGAATTTTTATGGCAAGAGGGTCATACTGCCCATGCGACCAAAGAAGAAGCAATGGAAGAAAGTAGAATGATTCTGGATATTTATGCCGATTTCGCTCGTGATATTATGGCTATGCCCGTTATAAAAGGTGAAAAAACAGCCCAGGAAAGATTTGCAGGAGCTGAAAATACCTACACCATTGAAGCACTTATGCAAGATGGTAAAGCTTTACAAGCAGGTACTTCCCATTTTTTAGGTCAAAATTTTGCTAAAGCTTTTGATGTAACTTTTCTCAACGAACAAAATAAGGAAGAATACGTTTGGGCTACCTCCTGGGGTGTATCTACACGACTGATGGGTGCATTGATAATGACACACAGCGATGATGAGGGATTGGTTTTACCACCTCGCCTGGCTCCCATACAGGTGATCATTGTTCCAATTCCCAAAGCTGATGAAGAAATCAATAAACTAGCCCAACAAATTATAAAAGATCTTAAAAATATTGGAATCAGTGCCAAATACGATGCTGATGATAAAAAAAGACCAGGATTTAAGTTTGCTGAATACGAAATGCGAGGAGTGCCTGTTCGAATCGGTATCGGTAAAAGAGATATAGAAAACGGTGTTGTGGAAGTTGCAAGAAGAGATACTAAAGAAAAAATGTCTTTATCTATTGATTGTTTAAGTCAAAAAATAAACGATCTGCTAAATGAAATTCAAGAAAATTTATATCAAAGGTCTTTAGAAAAATTAAAAAATAACATAAGCATCGTCCAAAATTGGGAAGAATTTACAGCTGCTGTTGAAGCTGGAGGTTTTGTTTATGCCTATTGGGATGGCACCACTGAAACAGAACTTAAAATCAAGGAACTTACCGGTGCAACTACAAGATGTATTCCTTTTGAAGATATAACAGAAGAAAAAGGTAATGAAAAATGTATTCTTACTGGTGTAGAAACTAAACACAGAGTTCTTTTCGCAAAAGCTTATTAATGCTTCAAGCTTTTTGTTTTTTTCTTATACATGTAGTAAAATTTCTTTTGTTTAAATTAGGCTTATCCACATTTAATTT
>Ga0169931_10013285_pt1 | contig 11268 bp, 8 predicted proteins | sample Kivu_15m_20L_FD_129675 | JGI IMG/M metagenome (GOLD analysis project Ga0169931, IMG submission 129675) | Freshwater microbial communities from Lake Kivu, Western Province, Rwanda to study Microbial Dark Matter (Phase II) - Kivu_15m_20L... | ecosystem: Environmental > Aquatic > Freshwater > Lake ... | reverse complement strand
TCGCGATAACCCGTGACCGACTGCACCGAGAAGCCGTTGTCGAGCTGCCAGCTCAAGTTCAGATGACCACCGTTGGTCTTGGCCAAACCTTTGTTGTCGTAGCTCGAGACGACATCGAACAAGCTGTTGGTGCGTGGGCGGATGATGCCGCCGATATCGGACGCATAACCGCCATTGGTCTCGTCACGGCTGAAGTCGTACGCGAAGTTTGCTTCGAATCCGCCTTCCGGCGCGTAGCGAAGCGCCACTCGAGCACCTTGGTATTCCATGTCGTTGACGTCAGTGCCGAGCGTTCGGTTACGGATGATGCCGTCACCTTGCTGCACCAGAACGTTCACGCGACCGTAGAGGTCCCCGCCGAGCGCCCCGTTACCTGACAAGCGAAATTCCGAGCGACCGTAGTTGCCGATACCGGCACGCAGGTTCAGTTCGCTGTCGCCTGAGGGCTTCTTGGTGACGATCTTGATCGCGCCGCCATTGGTGTTGCGTCCGTAGAGCGTACCCTGCGGACCTCGCAGCACCTCAATCCGCTCGATGTCGGCGAGATTGAAATTATTGACTGCTTGACGCGCCACATAGATGTCGTCCACGTAGAGACCCACCGAGGTGTCGGCCGTGGCCAAGTTCTCGGTAGTGCCCACCGCACGCATGAAGAAGGTAGTCGCCGTCGTTTGACCGACGTTGCTGTTACCGGTCAGGTTGGGAACGTTGAAAACGACCTGCTTGGTATCGAGCATTTGGCGACGCTCGATGATCGTTGGGTCAATCGCCGTGATCGCGATCGGTGACGTCTGCAGGCTTTCCTCGCGACGCTGAGCCGTAACCGTGATTTCTTCGAGCGCAACGGCCTCGTCGTTGGCCTGCTGCGCAGAGGCGGCCGATGAGGCTGCCGCAACGAGGCTCGAAGCCAGCGCGAATCGAACAAAGGATGAAACTTTCGTGAAGGTCATGCATGTCTCCATAAGGAGGATGAATTGGATGCATTGACAGATTCTCCGCGAGAACGTCCAATGTCAAGGAATCCTGTTGCAACACCCTATCAATACGAGTAATCGTATTTCATGACTTCTGGCTCAGCACCCCCGCAACTGTTGCGCGTCACGCGACTGCTCGAACTCTTCGCGCGCAGACATTCACCGCTGTCGAGCCAGGAAATTGCGGAGGCATTGGGCACCTCGCGCTCGACGACCGCGAGTCTCCTGAAGTCGCTGACAGAGCTCGGCTGGCTGACCGTCGACCGTCGCTCCGCCACCTACTTTCCGTCTGCCCGTTTTGCGAACTGGAGTCGATGGCTACTCGACATTCGCTGGCTGGATCCGCGACTCGCTGCGCTCGCTGATCGATTGCAACGCGACTGCGGCGAGACGGTGTCCATATCCGCCATTGGCGATCTCGCCGTCGAGGTCGTTTACGTATCCGCCCAAAGCGGTGGCATCCGTCTCGTCATAGAAGTCGGACAGACGCTGCCTTTGCTGCACTCCGCTATCGGTTGGGCGCACTGCACGACTCTGCCCGATGCGACGATCGCCTCCCTAGCCTCGCGAAGCCTACTGCGACTTCAGGAGAAGGTGGATCTGCGCGAGGTGCGTCGCGAAGTGCGCCTCGCTCGTGAACGCGGCTATGCCTTTGCCGACAGCGCCGTCATACCGGATGTAGCGGCCTATGCGGCAGCGTTGCCGACTCCTCTATCCCTACGCCCCCTCGTGCTGAGCGTGGGTGGGCCCAGCGAAAGAATCGCCAAACTCGGCGACTCTCTGCCACAAAAACTGTTGGCGGCGGTCGAATCGACTCGAGACTGGTAGAACCATCGAAGGATTTTGCATGAACGACATTCAACTGACAGTGCCCGCGACTTACCAGCCTCTGACGATTGCGACCGGCATACGTTGCTCTGCGCGCCGAACTCCAGACAAGACCATGTTCATCGAGGGCGAAAAGCGCCTGACGTTCGCCGAATTCTGCCATCGAATCGATCGCCTGCAAGCGCACGCACTCGGCGAACTCGGCCTGCAATTTGGTCAACACGCAGCGGTTGTCGGACCCAATTGCATCGAATTTCTCGAGGTGGTTGTTGGTCTGTCTGAAGTCGGTATCGCCAGCGCCACACTGAGTCATCGACTCAACTCGGTCGAGCTCGCCGACATCTGCGATGACGCGCGAGCAGAAGTCCTGTTCGCTCACGAAACTTGTCGCACCACGGTTTCCGCAGCTCGCTTCGCGACCGTCAAGCAGGTCATCTACTTCGGTGATGACTACGAACATCGCCTAGCGAACGCACCGTCGCTCGCCGAACCGCCGCGTCTCGCCGGCGAATGGGATACGTTTTGCATTCCCTACACCTCCGGCACGACAGGTCGCCCGAAGGGCGTCATGCTGTCACATCGCGCACGCGCGCTAGTTTTTCCGGTATTCGCCATCGAATACGGATGCATGGGCCCTGACGATCGATTCCTCGCCATCGCGCCCTTGGCACACGGTGCCGGCATGGCCTTCGCGCTATGTCCGGTATTCTTTGGTGGCACCTGTGAAATCATGCCCAAATTCGACCCCGAGGGCGTCGTCAGCAAACTCGGCTCGGGTGAATTCACTGGTGTTTTCTTGGTACCGACTCAATTCCACGCCATCTTCGCCGTGCCCAAAGAATTCCTCGAGGCGCACCGAAAAACCGGCCTCAAGGCGATGATTTCGAACGCGTCTGCGCTACCGCAGGCCATGAAAGAGAAGATCATTGGTCTTTGGGGCGAAGGGTTATTGCACGAAACTTACGGCTCCACTGAAATCGGTCTCGCAACGAACCTGCGGCCTGCCGATCAACTGCGCAAGCAACAGTGTGTCGGCCTGCCCTTTCCGTGCACCCAGGTGAAGTTGTTGGACGAGGATGGCAAGCCAACACCGCGAGGCGAAATCGGCGAACTCTTCACCCTCTGCCCCTTCATGTTCAGCGGTTACTGGCAAGACGGAAAACGGGTCATCCCGCCACTGGCCGACGGGTGGTTCAGTGCGGGAGATCTGGCTCGGCAAAACGACGAGGGCTACATCTATATCGTCGATCGCAAAAAGGACATGGTGGTGACCGGCGGAATCAACGTCTATCCGCGCCAGATCGAAGAATTGCTGTACCGGCACCCCGCCGTACAGGAGGCGGCCGTCATCGGCGTGCCGGATGAGCAATGGGGCGAACGATTGAAGGGCTTCATCGTATGCCGCGAGGGGCTAAGCACCACGGCCGAGGAACTCATCGAGTTCCTCAAGCCGCAGTTATCTTCCTACAAGATCCCGCGGGAGTTCGACTTCTTAGCGGAGTTGCCGCGCAATCCGTCAGGCAAGATCTTGAAGCGCGCGCTCCGGCCCTGATCGTCGCGGGCGGTCTCAGCTCTTACGCTGAGACTTTGCCTTGCGAACCGTTTTAGGACGGGGGATACGCGTGAACACCTCAAGCGCGTTGTCACGCATCATTTTTTGATGCGACTCCGGGCGCATGCCGAGTGCTGCAATCTCAGCCACGACACGCTCAGGATCGATCACGGGCCAGTCCGTACCGAAGAGTACTTTGTGGCTGCCGTACGTGTTGGCGTAATGCACGAACGCCTTGGGCCAATGCTTCGGTGCATAGGCGTCGCCAGCCAGGTAGATGTTGGAATGTTTCCACGCCATCGAGATCGCCTCTTCCGTCCAAGGCACACCGATGTGAATGCCGAGCAACTTCAGCTCCGGGAAATCGATTGCCACTTGATCGAGCGTGATCGGGCGACCCACCGACGGTAGACGACGACTCTGCGAGTAAACGAGGTTGTGTCCGATCTGCATCATGATCGGGATCTCGAGTTCGGCGCACTTGGCGTAGTACGGATAGTACTTCGCGTGATCCGGTGCCAGACCGAACCAGTGTGGGTAAAGATGCGCGCCGACAAAACCAAGTTCGTTCACGGCGAACGACAACTCGCGAAGTCCTTTCATACCGCGGAAGGGATCGACGCCAGCCAAACCGGAGAAGCGATCGGGATACTTATTGACGACCTTGTAAACTCGCTCGTACGGCACTTCGAAAGAACCGGCGACGTTCATGTCACCCGCTCTGACGGCGATCAGTAATGAGCGCTCGATACCTGCACGGTCCATCTTGCGCAGATATTCACTCACCGGAATACCACCCCACAGTCGGCGATCCATCCGAACCTGCTTCTTGAAAGCGTTGTCGATGCCGGTCTGACCCTTGCGGACTGCTTCCGGGTCGTAAAGGTTGCAAACGATGTCGATGTAACCGCTCATGCGTCGTCCCCAATGAAATGACGAAATGAAGTGTGAACTTACCGCCCACATTGTCATAGACTGCGTACCAACAAATCCAGTCTTATCAACCTATCGAACGAATATTCGTATATCTCGACATGAATGACACTTCGGTTTCCGTGACCCGCAGCTTCCGGGTTTTCGATGCGCTCGCCAAAGCGAAACAACCCTTGAGCAGCGCCGAAATAGCTCGCCTGATCGAAGCGCCGCGCTCCAGCACGGCAGACCTGCTGCGGACGCTGGTCGGTCTGAACCTGCTGTCTATAGACCGGCGCAGCGCCACCTATTTCCCAACCGCTCGTTTCTCGTCGCTCGGCTCGTGGTTGGAATCATCCTGGTTCGGGCAAGCGGGTCTGCGCGATGCATTGCGCGAACTCGCAGCGACAGCAGGCGAGACCACGGTGCTTTGCACGCCGACCGATCTCGACGTCGAAATCGTTGCCGTGTTTGAAGGGCCCGCCGGAATCGCTTGGTCCCCCGTCGTCGGCGAACGCTTTCCCATCTTCGGCTCGGCTACTGGTACGAGCTATCTGTCAACTCTCCCGCCCTCCACCATCCGAGCGATGCATCGTCGTGCCGCTAGCGAGAAACGCGCGGCAGTCCCGGAACTGTCGGCGGTGCTCAGTGACGTGCGAGCAAGCCAACGCGCCTCGCTCGCCTGGAATCTCGGCACGCTGAATCCTGAGGTCGCGACCGTGGCATGTCATCTTCCGCAAGACTCGCTGCAACGACCGCTTTTCGTGGCGATTGGCGGTCCCTGCAAAAGGATTCAGGACAAACGCGCACTGCTCGAATCTAGTCTCAAAGCCTTCGTGGCAATGCGCCTGCACGGCAACACCGCAGATCGGGAGCTTGGATGACACGGCAACTGTTCGACCACGATTTCTTTTATCGAGGCTCGGCGCCCACGAGAGTCATCGCGCCACACAACCGAGAAGACGCGATCGAGCGAATCGGACAAGTTTTGCGCGAAGGATGTGTCGTGGTAGCACGTGGTGGTGGCATGTCTTACACCGGTGGCTACGTGTTCGCGGAAGATTCGCGCCCGGTCGTCATGATCGACATGCGCCAAGTGTCGCAGATTGATGTGTCGACCCTAGGCAATGGTTGGGTCGTGGCGGACGCCGGCGTTACCTGGCAGCAACTGCACGAGGCGTTGCAACCTCAAGGCTTGCGTGCCGTATTCGGCGGCCCGTTGTCCGGCTTGCGCGCCACGGTCGGCGGCGCGATCTCGCAAAACGCCGCCTTCTGGGGCTCTGGGCTGCATGGTTCGGCGGCAGAGTCGACACTCGGCCTCGAGGCACTGCTCGCCGACGGTACCGTTTTGCGTACAGGTGTGCTGTCGCGAGGTGACGAAGGTCGTGCGCGGTATTTTGGACCCGATCTGACATCTCTCCTCGTCGGTGACTGCGGTCGCTTCGGCATCAAACTGCGTATCGCATTGGCCGTCGAACCATTGCCGGCCGCTACCGACAGCGCCTCCTTTTCGTTCGAACAACCCGTCTATTTGCTCGAATCGATGCAGTCGATCGCTCGGCGGCGGCTCGCCGTTCAACAGGTGGGTTTCGACCCCTTACTAGCCAACGTGCGCACCCGCCGCAGCAGTTTTGCCGATGACTTCCGCACGCTGTCTAAGGTGCTGCGCGGTAGCGGCTCCACACTGAAGGGCTTACGCAGTATCGCCGAGATATCTTTGGCCGGGCGTGGATTTCTGGGCGATGCGGGGTTTACCCAGCACGTCATGTGTGAGGGACTCGACAACCACACCGTCGACAGCAAGCTCGCGCAAGTCCGACGGATCGTGAACGACCTCGGTGGACGTGAAATCGAGAACACGATCCCGAAAGTCATGATGGCGACACCATTCACGCCACTCAACGGAATCTTAGGACCAAATGGCGAGCGCTGGGTACCCGTCCATGGACTCTTCAATGTCGATCGCGCTCAGGCAGGCTACCGAGCCTATCTCGAAACGCTGGAGACGTTCGAGACGGAAATCGCGGCCGCAGGGATCACCTCCGCGACGCTGTTCTCCGCCGTTGGTAGCACCACGACGTTAATGGAACCCATGTTTTTCTGGCAGGACGAGCTCGAGCCGCTACACTTCGATACGCTCGAAGAAAAAGTCATCAAGCGCATCCCCCGTAATCCGACCAACACGTCAGCACGCGATCAGGTTGCGAAGCTTCGCCAAGCCATCATGGACGCATGGAAGCCGCTCGGTGTCGGTCACTTTCAAGTCGGCCGTGCATATCCTTTTGCAGCAGGTCTCGATGACGTGCAGCAGCGGTTGTATCAGCAGCTCGCAGCAACCCTCGACCCGCATCGCCAAATGAATCCGGGCGTATTGGGTCTGTAAGGAGACGAAAGCGAGATTGTTCTATGCGGCGAGCGCACCACGCCGTGCTCGACCACAAGCGTTTCGTCCGGCTGCACGACCGGAGATCATCGCCTCGGTGAGGTAGGAGCCGTTCTGATAAAGATCCGAGATCATTGAGCCGAGTTCACCCGCCTCGTAAAGACCCACGATTGGCATACCATGATGATCGAGCACTTCGGACTCGATGTTGCGACGCGCTCCACCGCTCGTACAGACAATACCGGGCTCGATTAGCACAGCATAGTAAGGCGGATTCTCGATGGCCTGCAGCGAAAAATCCGGCCGCTCGAAGTCGGGGTCGACTCCATTGCGGCACGCTGCGTTGTAGTGATCCACAGTCTCGCGAACGCGGACCGGGTCTCGCTCCATCAGAACAGCGAGCTCCTCGATCGAATCGGCGCGTAACACCCAACCCTTCTCGATCTCGACCATATTGTCGTCGGACCATTCGTAACCCTCGACGACGGTATTCCAGGTCATCGCCTGGGTAATCAAGCAATTGTGAGCGCGCGTCGTTTCGTCGAAGATCATGTGAACCGGCAAGGCGCGCGGTAACGGTGTATCTACCCAATGTCCGTGACGCTTTTCTTTGTAGTGCGTGTAATAAAGCGGCGCACCTTCGTTGTAGAAACGCTGACCCTCAGCGTCGATATCGATCCAACTGAAGGTCTGCCAGAGATGTCGGCGCATAAAAACCGTCGGCCACTGCGGTACCTTGATCGCAGGCCAAATGCCGCCGGACTGACCGAAGTTGCGCAAGTGCCAAAGATCCGCTCCTGCTTTCTGTAAGAGTTTTAGACCATCACCGGTGTTAGCCGGTGAACCGAAAGGATAAGCCTCAGGCAGTCCGTAGTAGTCACGCTGCATGGTAAGATTATTTTCATAGCCACCGACAGCGAGCACGACTCCGCCCTTGGCTCTGATGGCACGACGGACGCCGCTCTGCTCGACGATGGCGCCGATCACCTCGAGCGTGTCGGGATCCTGCACCAAATCGACGATGGGCGAGTCGAATCTGACCGGAATCCCGCGACGCTCGACGCAGCGCTTCATCGTGATCCATACACCACTCGGTATTGGCTTAACAAACGAGTTGTATGCGACGGCGTTTTCGGCACCAAATTCGGGAAACTCGTAAACTGCTTCGCCGCCGCTCCAGCCGCTGCCGCGCACGAACTCGGTGCCTGCCTCAGCGCATCGCTCGAGAATATACGGCTCGAGCTCAGCCATCTGACGCGCCCACTCGCGCAGCATCTCGTCCGGCACGGGATTCTTGACGCTCATGTTTTTTTGATACTCATAGAGCGCCTCGGCATCATGCGAAATCAGCAAAGACTGCCCAGATACTCTCCCGTTGCCGCCGGCGAGCTGCTCGGACATCTTCTCTACGATCAATATTTTCGCCGTCGAATCTGCGTCTCGCGCACCGAGTGCCGCAGCGCAACCGGCAACACCGAACCCGGCAATCAAGACATCCACTTCCTCATGCCACTGCGCTATCGATCCAGGACTAGCCATCATTCACCTCGAACCATTTCCAAAGCCGACCGATACGGCCGTAAACCCCAATACAGCACCAACGCCGCGAGCAGCCCCATGGAACTCGTTACCCATGCAATGGACACTGACAACATCTTCTCGTCGACATATACGTAGTCGGTGACCAAAGCCACCACCATTGGCCCGAGACCGATACCGAGCAAATTGTTGAAGAACAGATACAACGCCGAAACGACTGCACGCATGCGCGTTGGAGCAACCAATTGAATGGCGGCTGCGGCACCGCCGAAGGACATGCTGGCGAAGAACATGAAAGGACAAAGCCAAAGAACGGCGAGCCAGACGGAGTCAGCGCCCGTTGCCAACAAACCGAAAGGAGTGAGACCAACCCCACTCAGTACACCCACGCGTAGTGCCGCATCCAGCCAACCAAGCTGTCGACCTCGATCGGTGAGCCAGCCCCCCACCAAAAGTCCCGCCGTACCGAACACCAGCACGGCAATACCCAAACCGAGCCCTGCCGTCGGCGCATCCGCCTGAAACTGCCGCTGCAGAAACGCAGGACCCCAACCAGACACCGCATTGAAGGCGGCACTCAATAAGGCAAAGCCGAGAAAGTGGCAAAAGAACAAGCGCGGATGCGCAGCAAGGTATCCGAAGACTTTCGAAACGGGAGGCGCTGGCGTTTTATCAGCGTCGCGTCGTGCCGGCTCGGTAATCGTTAATGCGAGTAACGCGATCAGTAGACCCGGTAAACCCACGATGATGAACGCAGCCTGCCAAGCTTCAACCTGACCCACCAGCGGCAGCTCGATACCATCGGATCCTTTGATCAGACCGATCACCGCGCCTCCGATGATGAACGCGAGCCCCGCGCCGAGAAACACGCCAGTCGAGTAGAGGCTGAGTGCACGACCGATCTTTTGAGGAGGAAACGAATCGGCCAGCAAAGAAAAAGCCGCTGGCGAGAGCGCTGCCTCACCGACGCCTACGCCGACACGCGCGATAAAAAGCTGCGAAAACCGGTTGGCAAGCCCACAGCAAGCGGTTGCGATACTCCAAAAGGCGATACCCCCCGCGATAATCGTTCGTCGGCTGTAACGATCGGCCAGCATCGCGATCGGGATGCCCATCAGCGTGTAGAACAATGCGAATGCGAGACCGTGCAGCATCCCGATCTCGGTGTCGGAGAGACCGAGGTCCGCTTTGATGGGTTCGACCAGTAACGAGAGAATCGTGCGATCGATGAATGAACAGGTATAGGCCAGCAACAATACTGCTACTGCGTACCATGCCACCTGAGGCTTAGGCCAATCCGTCGATTCAGTCATATCTACCCCGGGTTCGAGGGTGAACCAATCGACCTGCGCTGGTCAAATCTCGGATATTCGTTATTTTGGGTACTCGTTAAATGTGATTACGCAGCACGAGCAACGACGCCAGAGTGACGCACATAGCGACGAGCAACAGCACGAAAAAGCCGGCACCGCCGAATGCCGTCAATAAGGCGGCACCGAAGAATGCGCTCGACACTCCACCCAACCGGCCGATACTGGAAGCGGCACCGATTCCCGTCGCCCGAATCGACGCCGGATAGAGATGCGCAGCCAATGCATAGAGCGTGGTCTGCACACCGTTAATACATCCACCCAGCAATGCCAGTACCACCAGCAGCAGCTCGGTTGGTGCGCTATCGATGTCACTCAGCAAGAAAATCATGCTCAACGCCGCTGCAATGCCCGCCATCAGTGCGAACGGTCTGCGTGAACCGTAACGAGTCATCAAACTGGCCGCCAGCAATGCGGTGATCACGCCGCCGAGATTGAAATACATCAAGCCACGACTCGCCTCGGCGATATCGCGCCCTGTCTCGACCAACATGGTAGGAAGCCAACTGAAGCTCGCATAGATGGCCATCAAGCAAAAACCGAAAGCACACCACAGCGCCAACGTATCGTGTCGCCGATCGCGACTCAGCAAACCGCGAATCTGTCCGACTACCTCAGTCGATGCCGTTACCGGCATGGGATCACGAGGTACATCGTTGGGCAAACCGCGCCAAAGAAGTAGCAGCAACGCCAGCGGCAAAACACCCGCCCATTGCATCATCGCGCGCCAACCTTGCGTCGGCAGAACCTCGGAGGCCAAGGCGCCGCCAACGACTCCACCTAACGGAATGCAGACGATTGTGGTGGTCACAGCGAGGACCCGATAGCGCGCTGGCGTGCACTCTGCTGCGAGTGCAGCTGCATTGGGCAGCGCGCCGCCCATGCCTATTCCGGCAGCCAAGCGCAGCACGAACAAAGCCTCCACCGTGCCGACGAATGACATCGCCAACGTCGTAGCACCGAACAGAAACACGCAGCACATCAGCGCCTGCTTGCGACCGACTCGATCACCCCACAACCCGCCGAGTAGCGTGCCGATCATCATGCCAAACTGACCGACGGCGAGAACGGGGGCGAATACCCCCTTGTCCAATTGCCACTCCGCCAAAATCGCTGGAGCGACCAAGCCCAAGACTTGATTATCGACACCGTCGAACAAGATCGCCAACGCCAAAAGCAGCAGCACGCCTCGCGACCGCCACGACCAGAGCGTCGCGGCTTCGACGCTACTCCCACTCATAGTCAACTACCGGCCGCAGGCCGCCGAATCATCGATACCACCAATGTCACGATGGTGATGGGTACAACGAACGACAACATCACAGACGAGAACGCCTGAAGTTGATCATGTTGCTGCGCTGCGAGAATGAGATAAGCGACGTAGACGAGGTAGTAGAGCAGGAACAGCCCGCCCTCCCATCGCTCGATCTCGCGACCAGTGACGAAAATCGGCAAACAAGCGAAAGCCACCGCTAGCATTACCCAGATGTCGAAACTGACTACGGAAGCGCCGATAGCAAGACCCGACGCACCCGATGCAATTCCAGCAGCGCCGACACAACCCAAGATGTTGAAGAGATTGCTCCCGATCACGTTGCCAACTGCGATGTCTCGCTCCCCTTTGAGAGCTGCAGAGACCGAGGCTGCCACCTCCGGCAGCGAGGTACCCGCAGCCACGATCGTCAGACCAATCACCAACTCACTGATACC
>Ga0169931_10013284_pt1 | contig 11268 bp, 10 predicted proteins | sample Kivu_15m_20L_FD_129675 | JGI IMG/M metagenome (GOLD analysis project Ga0169931, IMG submission 129675) | Freshwater microbial communities from Lake Kivu, Western Province, Rwanda to study Microbial Dark Matter (Phase II) - Kivu_15m_20L... | ecosystem: Environmental > Aquatic > Freshwater > Lake... | reverse complement strand
CGCCAGCAAGGCGGCGGCGCGTTCGGCGCGCGACGCGGTAGGCACATGCCCCATCGCGGCCATGACATTGCCAAGCGCTGTCATATGCGGAAACAGCGCATAATCCTGAAACACCAGGCCAACACGGCGCCGATGCGCCGGCACATCAAGCGCGCGGCTGGTATCGAGCCAGGTTTCCCCATCGCAGATCACGCTGCCACTGGCCGGATGATGCAGCCCGGCAATGGCGCGGAGTGTGGTGGATTTGCCCGCGCCTGATGGACCAATGATGGCCAAAAGCTCGCCCGGCGCGCATTCCAACGCGACATCCAGCGCAATGGGTGCGGCAGCGTTGAGCCGCACGGTAAGCCCCGATTCAGTCATGGCGCCGCCGCCCGATCCCGCGCGTGAGGCGTTGCACCAGCAGCAGCGCGAGCAAGCAAATCACCAGCAGCAGCGCGGACATGCTGGCCGCGGCGGCATCATCAAACGCCTGCACGCGATCATAAATGGCGATGGCGGCGGTGCGGGTTTCGCCGGGAATGGCGCCGCCCACCATCAGCACCACGCCAAATTCACCAAGCGTATGGGCGAAGGTCAGCACAATGGCGGTGGCAATGCCGGGCCAAGCCAAAGGCAATTCAACGCGCCAGAACACGGCCCAGGGCGCCATGCCGGAAGTGGAACCGGCTTCGCGCAAATTGGGCGGGATGGCACCGAAGGCGTTTTGAATCGGCTGTACGGCAAAGGGGATATTGGCAATCGCGCTCGCCAATAGCAGCCCTTCAAAGGAAAAGGCGAGGGTCTTGCCGAAGGCCGCCTGAAAAGCGCCACCAAGCCAAGACCCCGCACCGAAGGCAGTCAGCAAATAAAAGCCGAGCACGGTCGGCGGCAGCACCAAAGGCAGCGCGACCGCCGCTTCCACCACGCCGCGTCCGCGAAAACGTCGCAGCGCCAAAAACCGCCCAAGCCATAGCGCCAAGGGCAGCAGGATCACCACCGTGCCAAGACCAAGCCAGAGCGAAAGGCGAAAGGCGGGCCAATCCATTGTTCAGGGTTTCTCCAAACCATGGCGCGCGAAAACCGCCGCTGCCTGGGGTGAGAGGAACCAGGCTTGCAGACGCAGCGCCGCATCGCTGGCGCGCCTGGTGAGCGCCAGACGGTGGCGCAAAGGGTCATGCAAATTCGCTGGCACCAGGCTGAAGCTGCCGCGCACCTTGAGCGCGGGGGAAAGCGCCAGAGAATACGCAACCAGACCACCACTCGCCCCTTCCGTCATGGCGAATTGCGCTGCCTGGGCGATATTCTCGCCGAACACGAGGCGCGGGCGCAGCACCTCCCACAAATCAAGCCTGCGCAATGCTTGCTCGGCGGCGCGGCCATAGGGGGCGGTCTCCGGATTGGCGATGGCAAAGCGTTGCACGCGCCCTGCCGCGAATAAGGGGCGGAGCGCTTCCAAGCCGGCGGTGGGATCAAGCGCCGATCCACGCGGGGCAAACAACGCCAGCCTGCCAAGCGCAAAGACATGCCCCGCATCGCGCTCCTGCCCCGCTTCCGCAAGTTTCTGAATGCTAATCTCATCCGCAGCAAGCAGCATTTCAAACGGCGCACCTTGCGCGATTTGCCGCGCCAGATTGCCGCTGGCGCCATAGGCGAAGCGGGGCGCGATGCCGGTTTGTGCGGTGATTAGCGCGGCGGCTTCTTCCAGGGCCGGCTGCAAGCTGGCGGCAGCGGCAATCAAGGGACGCTCGACCACAGACGCACGCCCTGTCGCGCATGGCAGCGCCGCCAAAGCCAGCATCAAACGACGACGCATCTCAGGCCTCCGTTATTCCCAAATGACTATAACCAGAGGCGCGTATGGCGCAAGCCCCCTGAAAAAATCACCGGCGTTTTCTAAGCGTAAATCTTGGCGTGGCAGAACAGAGGAAGAGGAGCAAAAAATGTTCACATCTCAGAAATATTCTCGTCCCGCGGAACGAAGCCTTGCCTCTTTCGCTTCGATTTTTCGAAAGATATCATCCATCATTGCTAACGGATCATTGCTGGGCGGCGCCGCTTATGCGGCAGCCATCTCAGCAATGGTGGGGGCAGCACCATGAGCGGCACATCCCCCCCGATTGGAACGGCCGGCGATGATTTTCTTTCGGTGCCAGGCGTCACCGATGACAGTCTTGCCGGGCTTGGCGGCAATGATACGTTGCTTGGTTTCGGCGGCGTTGATCAGCTCTCCGGCGGGACAGGCAATGACTGGCTTGATGGCGGCGATCTGGCCGATGGCCTGCAAGGCGATGCGGGTGATGATACGTTGTTGGGTGGCAATGGCTGGGATGTGCTGTTTGCCGATGCGCCAAGCGGCAGTGGCGATACCGCCACATCACGCAACCTGTTGCGCGGTGAGGCTGGCGATGATGTGTTGCTTGGTGGGCTAGGGCGCGACACGCTTGACGGCGGCGATGGTCAGGATGTCTTGGGCGGCGGTGGCGGGGCGGATTGGTTGCTTGGCGGCAATGACGCCGATACCTTCCTGATTGATCTTTCCGCCAATCCAGCGCTGGCCAGCAATTTTCTCGCGGCGGATACCATTGCCGATTTCTCCCGCACGCAGGGGGACGCAATCTCCTTCGGGTTGAGCAATGGTGTATTGCAAGGGGCCTATGGACCAGCGCCGCTGATCTGGCGAGGCACCTTGCAGACCAGTTCGGGACCGGTGGCCGGGCTCGCCTTGCCCGGTGCGGAATTGGGTTTGGGGTATCTGCAGGCCTGGTATATTCCCGCCGCCAGCACCGATACTGAACCAGGCGGCTGGATCGCCATTGACCTTGATCAGAATAATGCACTTGGCACCAACGATCTTTTGATTCGCCTCGTGACATCCAGTTTCACGCCAGGAAATTTCTATGCCTCCGCCACGCCAGGAAGCTTTGCCGGCATGGCGGGGAGCGCGAGTGGTGATGCCCTTTCCGCCATCGCTTCCGGGTCTCGGCTATTCGGGCTTGGCGGTGCGGATCTGTTGCTTGGCGAAGCAGCCGCGGATTGGTTTTCAGGTGGTGCGGATGCGGATTCGCTTTTCGGCCTTGGTGGTGCCGATCAGCTTTGGGGCGGTGCCGGGGATGATTGGCTGCTGGGTGGCAATGGCGATGATGGACTTTATGCCGATGGCCCAACCCTGGATGACGCGGACGCACCGGAAGCCACCAATCTTTTGGAGGGCGAAGCCGGCAATGATTCGCTGTTCGGCGGGGCAGGGCAGGATCGGCTGCTGGGCGGCGATGACGATGATTTTCTCTATGGCGCTGACGGTGCCGATATCCTGGAAGGTGGTGCAGGGCATGATTGGCTGATTGGCGGCGATGGTGGCGATAGCCTGGTAGGTGGCGCGGGGGCCGATACGCTTGATGGCGGTGGCGGCGATGATCGCCTGATCCTGCAGGATGCCACCGATCGGCTTGATGGCGGGGATGGGTATGATTGGCTCATTCTCTCGACCGGGCTGGTCATTGATCTTGGACTTGAAGAAAATCAGGTGACCAATGGCGCCTGGATCGCCGGTTTCGAAGCGGTAGATGCCAGAACTGCCAGCGCCGCGATGACCGTGCTGGGTAGTTACGCAGGGAACAACATCTTCGGCGGTTCGGCCAGCGATAGCCTCAGCGGCAATGATGGTGATGATTACCTGCTGGGCGGTGGTGGTCATGATACCTTGGCCGGCGGATCAGGGCAGAATATTCTTGAAGGCGGCTTGGGCAATGATCTCTACTGGATAGAAAGTGCCGATGATCTGGTATTGGAAAATCCGGGTGCGGGCAGTGATACGATTGTTGCGGGCATTGACTTCTACCTTCCAAGCGAATTCGAAACCCTGATCCTTTCCGCGACAGGGAATGCCCAACGCGGGATCGGCAATGAAGGCAATAACCTCATCATCGGCAATGCGCTTGCCAATGAACTATTGGGCGGCGCGGGCCATGATACGCTGCAGGGCGGTGCGGGCGATGATACGCTGCAAGGTGATGCAGGGAATGATCACCTGATCGGCGGTGACGGGACGGGCGATTGGGTCAGCTATGCCAATCTGTCCGAATTTGGCCAGAACGTCGTGGTCCATCTTGCCAATTCAGCCGCGTCAGGCGCTGCTGGCAGCGACTGGCTGCAAGGCATTGAACATGTGCTGACCGGGGCAGGGAATGACCAGATCACTGGCAATGCGGCGGCCAATTACCTCTCGGCCGGTGCGGGTTCGGATATGCTTTGGGGCGACGCGGGCGCCGATACGCTGGATGGCGGGGAACATGACGACACGCTTTATGGTGGCGCTGACGGGGACTTGCTGATCGGCGGCGCCGGTCGGGATAGCCTTTCGGGCGATGCCGGCAATGATACGCTGTTTGGCGGCGAGGGCGCCGATACCATGGCGGGCGGCGCTGGCGATGATCTTTACTACTTCATCGAAGCCCAGGACCAGATTATCGAAGTTGCGGGCGGCGGCCAGGATACCATCATCACCTCAGCCGATATCACCATGGGCACCAATGTTGAGGTTCTGATGATCGCTGATGGGGTGAGCGGCCTGTCCCTTGTTGCAGGGGCGAATGGCAGCGTGATGATCGGCAATGGTCTTAGCCACCAGTTCCAGGGTGGCGCGGGCGATGATGTGATCCTTGCAGGCGGCGGGAGTCTCCCCGATATAATGGCCCTCTTCAATCATTGGCTTTAGCCCGCGTTACAAACGGGCCTGAGCGTAAGTCGAGGAAGGCGCGGTTGTGATGGAAAAGGCGACGCTCGGCGGCGGGTGTTTTTGGTGCCTGGAGGCGGTCTTTCTTGGCATGAAGGGCGTCAGCGCCGTGATGTCTGGCTATGCGGGCGGGCATGTTGCGAACCCGAGTTATGAGGAGGTTTGTGGCAAGCGCACCGGCCATGCAGAGGTGGTTCAGGTTGCTTATGATCCAACCATGATTTCCTTCCGGGATGTGCTGCGGGTCTTTTTTGCGATCCATGATCCCACGACCAAGGATCGGCAAGGCGCTGATATCGGGCCGCAATATCGCAGCATCATCCTGACCCATGACCCCGCGCAGGAGGCCACCGCACAGGAAGTGATGGCGGAACTTACCGCGGCGCGGCTATGGGGCAGCCCGTTTGTCACAGAAATTGTGCCGCTCACCCAATTCTGGCCGGCCGAGCCCGAGCATCACAATTACTTCGCGCGCAACCCCTGGTCTGGCTATTGCCAGGCGGTGGTGGCGCCCAAGGTCGCGAAATTCAGGAAAAGTTTTTCCGATTTGCTGAAACCCGCGCATGGGGCATAAGGGCTCATGGTTTTCTTCAAGCAAAACAGGCCGCAGGAACAGGCTTTCCCGATCCAGAAGTCGGAAACCGAATGGCGCGCGGCGCTTTCCCCCGAGGCGTTTCGGGTTCTTCGCCAGCATGGCACCGAACGGCCTGGTTCATCAGCCCTGAATGCCGAAAAGCGCCCGGGGCGCTTCCTGTGCGGCGGTTGCGGTGTGCCGCTTTTCGATGCCGCGACCAAATATGAAAGCGGCACCGGCTGGCCTTCATTTTATGCGCCGCTGGATGGTGCCATCGGGACCCATATAGACCGCTCGCTTTTCATGGTGCGGACCGAAGTGCATTGTGGCCAATGTGGCGGCCATCTTGGCCATGTTTTTCCGGATGGTCCTGCCCCCACCGGCCAGCGCTATTGCATGAATGGCATTGCCCTGACCTTTGAGCCTGACGCCAAATGAAAATCGCGCATTGGTTTGGCCTTGCCTTGGCACTGCTTGCGCTGAATGGCGCTGCCAAGGCGGATTTCGTCTATGTGCTGAATTCGACCGATCCCAGCATTGTCAAAATCGATTCGCGCACTGGCCAGGAAGTACGCCGCATTGAAGGGCTGCGCGAAGTGCATCATCTTGTGCTGGCGCCTGGCGGGCGTGAATTGCTGATCGCGGATTCGGTTGGCAATGAGATCCTGTTCGTCGAGCCCGCCACCGGCGAAGTTCTCCGGCGAGAGCGGATTTCCAACCCATATCATCTGGATTTCACGCCCGATGGCCGCTTGCTGGTGATTGCAAGCCTGAGGCGCGGGCAGGTTGATATCTATGACGCCGACGGGCCCCGGCTTTTGGAAAGGCTACGCGCCGGCAACAAGCCATCCCATATCGCCTTCAGCCCGGATTCGCGCTTTGCCTTCATTACCATGCAGGGTGATGGCACTGTGGCCGCGATAGACCTGCAAACGCGGCGCATTGTGTGGCGGGCGCCGGTGGGGCCCGAACCCGCTGGCATTATCTGGCATCGTGATCGGTTGATCGTTGGCATTATGGGGCGTGATCACTTCGCTGTACTGAACCCGGCGACACAACAGGTGGAAAGCACCATCCGCGTTGGCCGCGGCGCGCATACCATTTTCCCATCTCCTGACGGCAAAACGCTTTGGGCCACCAGCCGCGTGCAGAGCCGCATTGCGAAAATTGATTCCATGAGCCTGGAAGTGCGCCGCATTCATGAAGTGCCGGGCGGGCCGGATTGTATTGCCTTCGCGCCCGATGGCGCGGTTTGGGCGACCCTGCGCTGGGCCGGCCGTATCGCGCGGCTTGATCCCAATACGGGCGAGGTTTCGACCATTCGTGTTGGTCGCAGCCCGCATGGCATTTTCGTCCAACCACGCGCCGCGCAATGATGCAGCGCTGGCAAAGACTGCTGCTGAGTTGCGTGGCGCTTTGCGGCATCCTGGCCATGCCGGCTTCGGCGCAGACATCGGCTGCGTGCCCTGCCGGGACGCTTTTCCTCACGATTGATACGGGTTGGGGGCGGGAAGCGGAGAAGATAGCCGAAATCCTGCGCCGTCGCGGCATTCGCGCCACCTTGTTTGTGGCGCATGAGCCGACGCATCGCGGTGACCGCAGCCTTGATCCTGCTTGGGCGGAATTCTGGCGTGCCCGCGCCGCCGAAGGGCATGTCTTCGCGAGCCACACGGATCGGCATTGGTATTTTCGCAGTGATCCCGCGCCTGGCCTCGTGCGCTATGTCGCGCGTGGTGGTAGAGGCAGAGAGGCGCAGCTCGATCAGGAAGCCATGTGCCGAGAATTGGCGGTACCGATCGAACGGCTGCGCGCTGCCGCGCCGGGTGCCGTGGTGCTGCCGCTTTGGCGCGCGCCAGGGGGCATCACTACGCCGAATGCGCTGCGCCTTGCTGAAGGATGTGGCCTGCGCCATCAGGGATGGACCAAAAACGGCTTTCTGGGCGATGAATTGAACAGTGAAACGCATTCCAACGCGGCGCTGCGCGATCAGGCGCTGCGGAACATTCGTGACGGTGAGGTATTGGTCATGCATTGGGGTGTTCGCAGCCGAAAGGACCCCTATGCCAATGTTTTTGAGGAGGTTGTGGCGGGGCTGCAGGCGAGGGGTTTCTGCTTTGCCCCCTTGACCACTGAGGGTAGGCGATAGGCGATGTTCAAAACACTTGATGAAATGCACACCAGCGTCACAGGCTGGATTTTTGAGGTACTGCTGCAGCCGGTACTCTACACCACCAATCTGATGAATATCGCCGATGAAATGCTGGAATGGGTGGATTTCGCCCTGTTCAGTATTTTCGGCATGGTGGTGATCTATGCCGTATGCCGCCCGCTGGAAGCCTGGCGCCCGGTGGAACCGGTAACGGATCGGCGTGCCATTCGTACCGATATCATCTATACGCTGCTGGCGCGGCTTGGGATCTTTCCTTTGCTTGCCTTCATTTTCCTGGCCACGGTGCAAAGCCAATTGGAAGGGCTGCTGGCCGATACGGGCTTTGTTGCGCCAACACTCGAAACCTTCTTTCCGATCCTGCATGAATCGCCGCTGCTGACTTTTTTTCTTTATGTGGTGATCCTGGATTTCGGCGAATATTGGCGCCATCGGCTGCAACACAGCATCGGTTGGTGGTGGGCGCTGCATTCCATTCACCACGCACAACGGCAAATGACCTTCTGGACCGATGACCGCAACCATATCCTGGATGAGGTGATTGCGGCGCTTTGGTTCGGCACGATCGCCCTGCTGATCGGTGTTTCGCCGGCGCAATTTCCCTTGCTGCTGCTGCTCATGCGCCTGATCGAGGCTTTCTCCCACGGCAATATCCGGCTTTCCTTCGGCCGCATCGGTGAAAGGCTTATGGTGTCCCCGCGCTATCACCGGCTGCATCATGGTGTGCTTTCCACCGCCGAGCACGGCAAGAATTATGCAGTTCTTTTTCCGGTCTGGGATTGGATTTTCGGAACGGCGGATTTCAGCCGTCAGTCCTATCCGCGCACGGGCGATCCGACCGGCGCGGAAGCCTTGGCAACCGGGGGCTGGCTGATGCAGCAATGGGCGGGCTTCAAGCGCATGCTGGGGAAGGGTGAGCGCGCCTGAACCACCGGGGCGCGCCTATTCCCGGTAATGGCACGCTACCGAATGCCCAGGCCGTACTTCGCGCAAGGCCGGCACTTCATTCCGGCAACGTGCGCCATCCGCAATTGGACAGCGCGTATGGAAATGGCAGCCCGATGGCGGGTTCAGCGGGCTTGGCACATCGCCTTGCAGTCTTATCCTGTCGCGCTTCACGGTCGGGTCCGGGATCGGCACGGCTGAAAGCAGCGCCTCGGTATAAGGGTGCAGCGGTGTGGTGTAGAGTTCCCGCGCCGAGGCAATTTCCACAATCCGGCCAAGATACATCACCGCGACACGATCAGAGATATGTTCCACCACCGAAAGATCGTGTGCGATGAACAGGAAGGTCAGGCCGAATTTCTCCTGCAAATCCTCAAGCAGGTTCACCACCTGCGCCTGAATGGAGACATCAAGCGCCGAGACAGGTTCATCGCAAATGACCAGCTTTGGCGAAACCGCCAAGGCACGCGCAATGCCGATGCGCTGCCTTTGCCCGCCGGAGAATTCATGCGGAAAGCGCCGCATGTGATCCGCATTGAGCCCGACCGTTTCCAGCAATTCCACCACGCGGTCTTCGCGTTCACGCGGGGTCTTGGCAAGCTTATGAATGATCAGCGCCTCACCAATAATGGCAGCGACTGTCATGCGTGGATTGAGTGAGGCAAAGGGGTCCTGGAAAATGATCTGCATATCGCGCCGCAAGGCGACCATCTGCTGATGATCAAGCGCGGTCACGTCGCGGCCTTCGAACCAGACCTTGCCGGCGGTGGGTTCAATCAGGCGCAGGATCAGCCGGCCCGTGGTGGATTTGCCGCAGCCTGATTCGCCCACCAGGCCCAGCGTCTCACCCTTGTTGATGTCAAAGGAAACGCCGGACACCGCATGCACTTCATTGACTGTACGTTGCAGGATGCCGCCCTTTACCGGAAAGCGCTTCACCAAACCCTTCACGCTAAGCAGCGGTTCCGTCATGCGATTTCCTCTGCCCTCAGACAGGCAACCTTATGGCCGGGGGAGATCATCTCAAGGCTCGGCTCAATCTCTCGGCAGGAAGGCATGGCGTGTTTGCAGCGCGCGGCGAAGCGGCAGCCGGGTGGTGGGTGCAAAAGGCTTGGCACCACACCGCCAATCGCCTCAAGCCGGCGATGTTCGGTCGCGGCCAGATCAAGCCGCGGAATGGAACGGATCAGGCCCTGCGTGTAAGGGTGCCGCGGCGTTGCGAATAGCGCTTCAACGGTCGCTTCTTCCACCACGCGCCCGGCATACATCACCACCACGCGCTGCGCCGTTTCCGCGACCACGCCCATGGCATGGGTGATCAGCAGCACAGCCATGCCAAGGCGCTGCTTCATCTCATTCATCAGGTCGAGGATCTGTGCCTGGATCGTCACATCCAACGCTGTTGTCGGCTCGTCAGCAATCACAAGCTTCGGGTTGCAGGATAGCGCCATGGCGATCATCACGCGCTGGCGCATGCCGCCCGAGAATTGATGCGGGTAATCATGGACGCGCTTTGATGCATTCGGGATATGCACCAGATTAAGCATTTCGGCCGCGCGTTCCATGGCAAGCTTGCGCGATAGGCCTTCATGCTGGCGCACCGCTTCGGCGATCTGCTCCCCCACCGTATAGACCGGGTTGAGTGAGGTCATGGGCTCCTGGAAGATGAAGCCGATTTCCGCAGCGCGGATCGCACGCATGCGGGTGGGTGCCGCTTCCACCAGATTCTCACCGCGCCAATTGATCTCGCCAGCGACGATCTTGCCAGGGGGCATGGCGATCAATTTCAGGATCGTCATGGCGGTCACGGTCTTGCCGCAGCCGGATTCGCCCACAATGGAAACGGTCTCCCCGGCGGCGACGGAAAGATCCACGCCATCCACCGCACGCACCCAGCCATCATCGGTCTTGAAATGAACCTTTAGGCCCTTGATGTCCAGAAGATCATCCATCGCGGTTCAGACCACGCGCCTTGGATCAAGCGCATCCCTGAGGCCATCGCCCACGAAATTGATCGTGAGCACGGTCAGGAAAATCGCAAGCCCCGGAAACAAGGCCCAATGCGGCGCGAAATCCAGATGATCCCGCGCATCGAACAAAAGCCTTCCCCAGGTCGGGATATCGGGCGGGAAGCCAAGCCCCAGGAAGGACAACGTGCTTTCCGCGATGATGGCGGCCGCGACATCAATGGTCGCCGCGACAATCACGGGGCCGAGCGAATTCGGCAGGATGTGGCGCAGCGCGAGCCGAAAGCGGGACGCACCAAGCGCGCGCGCGGCTTCGACAAATTCCTTCTCCCGCAATGAGAAAAACTGCGCGCGCACCAGGCGCGCCACCTGCATCCAATTGAACAGGCCGATGATGATGACAATCAGAATGAAGACCCCAAGCTCCGGCCCCACAATCGCCTTCAACGTGTCGCGAAACAGGAAGATGATCAGCAGCAGCAGTGGCAATTGCGGCAGGGACAGGAACAGATCCGTGAGCCACATCAGCGCCGCATCGGTCTTGCCACCGGCAAGCCCAGCAATGGCGCCAATCAGAATACCGACACTCACGGCCACCAGCATGGCCGTGAACCCGACCGCGAGTGAAATCCGCCCGCCATAGAGCATGCGCGCCAGCAGATCCTGGCCAAGATCATCCGTGCCCAAGGGATGCGCCAGGGAAGGCCCTTGCAGGATCACGGAAAAATCAATGTCATTGATCGGCACGCGCCAGACCAAGGGGCCAAACAGCACCGCCAGAATCAGGAAACCCAGAAGAACAGCGCTGATGACGGCAAGCTTGTGCTTGCGAAAGCGCCGCCAGGCCTCAGACCATGGGCTGGTCAGGGGCCGAGGGCTGGCGCTAGCGGTAGCTGATGCG
>Ga0169931_10013283_pt1 | contig 11268 bp, 8 predicted proteins | sample Kivu_15m_20L_FD_129675 | JGI IMG/M metagenome (GOLD analysis project Ga0169931, IMG submission 129675) | Freshwater microbial communities from Lake Kivu, Western Province, Rwanda to study Microbial Dark Matter (Phase II) - Kivu_15m_20L... | ecosystem: Environmental > Aquatic > Freshwater > Lake ... | reverse complement strand
CGTCCGACCCGCGGCACGGCCGCCGCGGCCACGGCGAACAGCGTTGCGGAAGCAACCGCCCACGCATCTCCGGCAGCGGCTGCGACAAGCCCCTCCACCCGAAAACTCTCCGCGGTCGTCACGATGTTCCGCGCGCCCAGCGCAGCTCGCTCTGGTTGTAACGGTTGGGGCGGAGGACGCAATCAGTCGCGGGCCCGGAAATCGCGGAGGATGCGTTTGCTCGACGAGCGATCATGGCCCATGTTTCGTTAAGGCGACATGACGCCCTCGAGCCTCGCGGCGCCACGCCGTGCAGGGCGCCCGCCTTCCCGCCACTCCCCCCCCCGCCAGACTCCCCATGTTCCGCTCTCTGATTGCCTCGATCGTGCTTGCGCTGGGCATGCCCGCCGCCACGACCAGCGCGCGGCTGTTCCTCCAGACCTACGGCGCCACCCAAACGGCTCCCGACGGCGCCGGATGCGTGTGGAATCCGGGGCAGGACTATTTCGTGCCGCGCTACTGCCGCTCCGCCCGTTATGGGTTGTTCAGTCCTTGCAAGACGTCGTGCCTCACCTCGGCGGCTTGCTGGAGCCTCGATCCCTGGCGCCGGGGCTATTGCTGCCCGTTTGAAAAGTGCCGCTACGAGCGTCGCGACCACGTCTACCGAACCCACTGCGGATGCCAGCCCTGGGCCTGCTACTGCGGGCCTTGGCGTCTGGAGAATTGTCCCCGGCCGTGCTGCGTGCTGCGGCACGGCGCGGCCGGCTGCCATGCCGCGGGGGGAGGCTGCCGACCGGAGGCGTACGGCCCGCCGTGCCTCGAAGGGGGCCGTCCGGGGTGGGCTCACGGCGATCCGACCAGCGGATTCGCCTATGTCGAGCCGCTCTCTGGAGATTCGCTCGGCAAATTCAAGGTGAACTGGGGCCTGGGCGGCATGGGGATGGGGGGCGCTGGAGGCATGGCGGCTCCCGGCATGGGCATGGGCGGCATGGGCATGGGCATGGGCGGCATGGGCATGGGCGGCATGGGCATGGGCGGCATGCCGGCGGCCGGGGCGCCGCCTGCCGCAGGAGGCGGCGGGCTGGGCGGCCTATTCGGCGGAGGCGGATCGTCCTCCGCGCGTTGACCGGGAGCAAGGGGCGCCCTGCGGTCGGCACTGCGTCGGCCGCGAAGCGACGTGACGCACGTTCGCTCAATCAGCCATCGGGACGCCCGGCGCAGCGGAGCCTACTGGGGAGTGTGGCAACGTTGCGCCGGGCCCCTTATTTGAAAAGCGGAAAACGACTCAAGGGCCGAGTCCGTTGCCGCCGATTCTACCCGTACCAACCTTACGGGAGGGCGAGACACTCGTGGTGTTTTGCTTCAGGATAGAGGTCATGGCAAGGCGACGGATCGGCTTGCCATGACCTTTTTTTTTGCCCGGGTTGGATGGTCCGCCGTCGTCCGCCGAACGTTCGCGCACGAACCGCCGCCCGCGGCTGCTCCCCGTCGTCGCACGGGCGGTCGGTCGGCTTGACGGCGCGGGCCGGACGGCGCGAGCCGGAGCGGCAATTTCGGTCGCGGTTCGCGTCCCAAGCGTGCGACGGTCCGCAGCGCCGCGTTCCGCAGCCGCCGCCGCGCCTTCTGAAGGCGTCGGGGCGGCCCGCAGTGCACGCACCTCCCGCGCCGACTCGGTGCTCAGCGGCGCGGCCGACGCGGCCCGCCGCCGCTTCGCAGCCCCGAGTTGCGTAGCCTGGAGCCACGGAGCCCGCAGTTACGGAGCCCGTAGTTACGGAGCCCGTAGTTACGGAGCCCGTAGTTACGGAGCCTGGAGTTGCTTCAGCAACTCCTCGGCGTCGCGGCGGTAGATGAACATGCCGTCGCCCGCCTGCTGCAGCACCTGTTCGAGCACTTTCTGTGCGTTCTCCTTCTGCTCCTGCTGCATCAGGATCCGCGCCACCAGGTAGGCGGAGTCGGCATTGAGGTTGCCCGCCTGCACGCCGCGTTGGAGGATTTTGCCCCCGTCAGCGGGACGGTTGAGGCGGTAGAGCACCCAGGCGAGGGTGATGTTGGGCTGCGACTGGTTGGGGAATCGCTGGGCGTTGATTTGCGCGTAGCTGAGCGCTTTTTCCTGGTCTGCCACCTTGTCGCTGTCGGCGAGCACGAGGGCCAGGAAGTTGGTCGCCGCCACGTTGGAGGGATCGATGCTCAGCACCTTCATCAACGCGTCTTCGGCGGCCTTCAGGTCGCCCCGCATCCGGGAAATGACGCCGTCCAGCAGCAGGGCGGTCACCGATTCGGGAGCCCGCTGCCGCATGGCGGTCGCCACCTGCTGCGCCTTGTCGAGTTCGTTTTGCCGCAGCAGCCATTCGGCGAAGACCTGGGCGGTCTGGTCGCTCTCCTTGTCTTCGGCGTAGGCCTGCTCGAAGGCCTTGCGCGCTTTTTCGAGATCGCCTTGCTGGGTGTACAGCTGACCGAGCAGCACGTAGGGGTGGGCCGACTGGGCGTTGATCTGCCGAGCCTTGCTGAATTCCTCGAAGGCCTCGGACGCCTTGTCGGTGCGGAAAAGCGCGGCGCCGAGCCGTTGCCGCGCGGTGACGCTTTCCGGATCGAGTTCGGTCCACTTCCGCAGCAAATCGAGCGCTTCGTTCCAGTTCTGCCGCCGCTCGAGAACCGCAGCTTGTCCTGCCAGCAGGCGGATGTCGAAATTCCGCTTCCGCTTCTCGTTCTCGTCGTATTTGGCCACGATGCCGACCGACTTCTCGAACAAGGCGTCGGCCTCCATCGTCCGCCCTTCGGCAAACGCCCGGTCGGCGACCAGCAGGTACGATTCAGGGTCGTCGGGGTAGGTCACCGCGGCCTGTTCCAGCAGTTGCCGCGCCGCGTTTCCGTTGCGGGCCATGAAGAAGAGCTTGGCCAGCGTCACCTCCGTGGGAGGCAGCTTGGGCGTCTTCTGCCGGGCCAACTCGAGGTACTCCCGCGCGCCGTCGATGTCGCCGTTGCGGAACCGTTTGATCGCGTCTTCGATCTCGGGATACTTTTGGTTGGCGAGCGAAACGGCCGAACCAATCAGGCTCTCCAGATCGACCTCCTCCTGCGGCTGCTCTTGAGCCGCCGCCGGCGGCAGACGGACGGCGCCGAAACACAGAGCCGCGACGACGGCCAGCGATGCACTGCGGCGGAAAACAGGAGATTGCCGACGCGGATCCATGGTAAGACCTCGGTTCAAGTAAGCCCCTGCCTTTCAGGCGGCGACGGGGCGAAGCGTGCGCGGACAAGACGACTCTCGATCCCTGCTCTCGATCCCTCCGCCATCCATCAGCCGCCGCCCGCCTTTCGCCTCCGGCATGTTCCTTCGTGAGCAGCGGCGGCACGGGTTCCTGGGCGGCGCAAGGGTCAGTCCGCATTTTAAACGACGAAACCAACCGGTACACCCTTTCGGCCGCAACCGCACCGTCGCCGGCCGCGAAGGCGACCCGATTCGGGGAGGTCGTGGCGGTCGCACCGGTCGCAGCGGGGGAGCAACGCGGGCAAATGGCGCCGCCGCCGAACGCGATCCCACGCCGCCGCGCGGCCGACCGCGCCGCCGCGCGGCCGACCGCGCCGCCGCGCGGCCGACCGCGCCGCCGCGCGGCCGACCGTGCCGCCGCCAATGCCGACGACCTGCCGACCAGGGAACTCGACGCGAGAGGGGGGGCGGTCTATAGTGTGGAGGCTTTGCCGCCGGCGGCGTCCGAGGGTCGTCCGCGCCGCGCCGACCGACGCGGCGGCCGATGCGGCGAAATGCTGCGGGGGCGTGCCTCGTCGCGGCCTGGTGCTGCGGCGGCGAGCGGCTTTCCGGGCCGTCCCGGGGGGGCTTTCCGGGCCGTCCCGGGGGCGGTTGCGGGCCGGTTCGGCGGGGGTTCGGCGGGCGGTCCGTCCGATTCCGATGGTCTTTGCGGCAGCGTGCCGTTTCGTCGCTCCGCGTGCCGAGAGAGACCTGCCGTGCTCGTTGGACCCGTTCTGGCCCGCGAACTGGTCACCGCACCGCGCGACTGGCGTCTCTATTTCGTCCGCGCGCTCTACGTGGCGGCGTTGTTCGCCCTGGCGGTGACGGCGTGGCTGATTCTGATCGGTTCGCAGCCGATCCGCACGCTGGGCGATCTGTCCCGGTTCGGCGCGGCGGCCTTCGCGCTGTTGGCTCCGGTCCAACTCGCTCTGGCGACGGCCTTTTCGGCGCTGCTCACGGCCGCGGCGGTCGCGCAGGAGAAGGACCGGCGGACGCTCGACCTGCTGCTGATGACGAACATGACCAACTCGGAACTGGTGCTGGGCCGCCTGCTGGCGAGCATCTGGGCCGTGATGGGACTGGTCGTGGCAGGGGCGCCGCTGTTGATGCTGCTGGTGCTGCTGGGCGGCGTCGCGCCGGCCCAGGTCGCGCGGGTGACGGGCGTCACGCTGGCCGCCTCCTTCGCGGCGGGCAGTCTTGGATCGACCCTCGCCCTGTGGCGTGAGAAGACTTTTCAAACGCTGGCGATGACCGCCTTGGGCTTGGTGCTGTGGTTGCTGCTGGGCGAGGCGCTCGCCAACGGTTCGGCGACGGGCGCGGGAACCGAGCGGGAGGGAGCCTGGGCGGCGGCGGCGAGTCCTTTGCGGGCGATCCTGGCCGCGGCGGAGCCGCAGGCCGAGGCGGAGCCGCTGGTGGCCGAGATTCCCTGGCTGGGCGGCGCCGCCGCGTGGTTCATGCTGCTGTCGTCGGCAGGGGGCGCCCTCCTGAACGGCCTGGCGATCTGGCAAATTCGCGTCTGGAACCCTTCCCGCGAGGTGCAGCAGGCGCCGGCGGCGGGCGGCGCGGTCGCCTCGGGAGACCGCGTCGACGTCCATGCCGCCCCGGGCCGGGCGCGCGAGGTGTGGGACAATCCCATTCTGTGGCGCGAGGTCTGCACGTGGGCGTACGGCAAAAAGATCGTGCTGGTGCGCGCCGCCTACCTGGCGTTGGCCGCCGCCTGCATCGCCGCCGTGGCGGGGATCGCGACCCAGCCGGCCGCGACGGTCGGCGCCGCGTTGCCGCCGCTGGTCCGGCCGCTCGTCCCGTTGGTCGTCGTCGGCTTGCTGCTGGTCAACGCCTTGGCGGTGACTTCGCTGACCAACGAGCGCGACCTGCGGGCCCTCGATCTGCTGCTGGTGACCGATCTGACGCCGAAGGAGATCGTGTTTGGCAAGCTGGCGGGCATTTTTTACAATTCCAAGGAAATGATCCTGACGCCGTTGGCGATTTGCGGCGTCCTGTGGTCCGTCGGGCGGCTCGGCGGCGAGGAACTGCTGTTGCTGATTCTGGGCCAGCTGGTGATGGCGAGCTTCGCCGCGATGCTGGGCGTGCACTGCGGCATGATGTACGCCAACTCCCGCACGGCGGTGGGCGTGAGCCTGGGCACGGTGTTGTTCCTGCTGCTGGGAATCGCGGTCTGCATGCGGATGCTGGTCGCTTTCCAGACGTCTTTCGGCAAGCAGCTTTATGCGTTTGCCGCGTTCATCGTCGGCGGCAGCGTCGGGTTGTACTGTGCGATCGGCGCGCGGCGGGAATCGACGGCCATCAAGTGGGCGTCGAGCATCGCTCCGCTGTCGACGTTTTTCGTGCTCACGAGCTTTCTGAAGGGGAACTACGGGGCTGCCGCGCTGGTGACTGCCTTGGCCTACGGCTTTGCCACCGCGTCGCTGCTGGTCCCGGCTGTGTTCGAGTTCGACGTGGCCACGGGACGGACCGCTGCGCGCGACCTGTAGCGGGCGGAGGGGATCGGGACTCGGGAGGAGTCGCTTCGTGGCGGTGATTTCCGATTTCGGCGCGGCGCTTGCGGCCATGGTCGCGCTGGCCCTGGCGTCGGCCTTCTTTTCGTGCAGCGAGGCGGCGCTGTTCTCGCTGCAAACCGACGATCGGCGCAAGCTGCGGAGCGGCGACGCGGCGCAGCGGGCCGCCGAAGACCTGCTGCGTCGTCCCGAGCGGCTCCTGTCGGCGATCCTGTTCTGGAATTTGCTGGTCAACGTCGCCTTCTTCGCGCTGGCGTCGGTGATCGGCATCCAACTGGAGCGCGAGGGAAGGCGTGCCGAATCGGCCACGCTGGCCGTGGTCTCGCTGTTCAGCCTGATCGCGGTCGGCGAAATGCTCCCCAAGACGCTCGGCGTGCAGTTGCCCCGCGCGCTCGCTCCGCTGGTCAGTTTTCCGCTGGCCTTCGCAGTCCGCGCGCTGGACGGGTTGATGCCGCTGCTGTCGGCCGTCAATCGCCTGCTGCAGCGACTCCTCGCGCCGAGCTTTCGCCGCGAGCATTACCTGGAGATCCATGACCTCGAACGGGCGATCAGCCTCTCGACGGCCGATCAGCAATTGGCCGCGATGGAGCGCTCGGCCCTGCACAACATCGTGCTGCTGTCCGAACTGACGGCGGAAGAACTCATGCGGCCGCGGACGCAGTACCGCTCGTATCGGCCGCCGCTGTCCCTGCAGGAATTGACCTGCGAGGCCGTCGACGGCGGCTACGTCCTGGTCGCCGAGGAAGACAGCGACGAAGTCGCCGGCGCCATTCCGCTCGGACGCATGACCGCCCTCCCGCGGCAGCATCTCGAGCAGTTCGCGCGGCCGGTCGCCTGCGTCCCGTGGTGCGCCGCAGGCTCGGCCGTGCTGGAGCAACTCCAACAGCAGCAGCAGGAAGTCGCGGCCGTCGTCAATGAAATGGGCGAAACCATCGGCATCATCACCCTCGAAGACATGCTGGGGGCGATCTTCGACGGCGACTCGTCCCGCAGCGCGCGGGCCTTGGCCACCGCCTCGATCCGCCAGCTCGCGGCCGATCGCTGGAGCGTGACCGGATTCACCAACCTCCGCCGCTTGTCCCGCCATTTCAGCCTGCCGCTGGCCCCGAGCAGAAGCCTCACCGTGCGGGGCGTGCTGCAGGAGATCTTGCAGCGGATGCCGGTGGCGGGGGACGAAGTCGTCTGGGGCGGATTCCGCTTTCGCGTGCTCGACGCCGACCGCCAGGAGTCGATTCGCGTCGAAGTCACGCTGCCGATCGAAGGAGCGACGTCGTCGTGACCGCCGCACTGCTGCTGTTCGCCGCCGCCATGACGCTCAGCGCTTTTTTCAGCGGCGTCGAGACCGGCTTCTACCGCATGACGCGGCTGCGGCTCGTGATGGAGGCGGCCGAAGGCCGCCGCCACGCCGGCGTCCTGTTGCGGATGGCCAACCAGCCGACGCTGTTCGTGGCCACCATGCTCGTGGGCAACAACATCGCCAACTACCTCGCCTCCCTGGCGATCGTCATGGGAACCCGCCGCCTGCTCCCCGAGGGAGGCGCCTGGACGGACCTGCTCGTCCCGCTGGCCCTCGCCCCGCTGATGTTCCTCTGCGGCGAACTCTACCCCAAGAGCCTCTTCCACCTCGCTCCCAATCGACTCATGCGCCGCTGGGCCCCCGCTTCCGCCCTCTGCGTCGTGCTCTTTCTGCCCGTGACCGGCGTGCTGTGGCTGCTCAGCATGGCGGTCAAGGCGGTGGCCCGGCAGACGCCGCAGGAATTGCGGGCCGGGCTGGCCCGCCGCGAATTGGCCGAACTGCTCGTCGAAGGCCACGAAGTCGGCTTGCTGCGCCCCGTGCAACGCAGCCTCGCCCAGAACATGCTCGACCTCGCCCCTCGGCCGATCCGCCAGTTCGCCGTCCCCGTCCAGCGCGTCCCCCACGTCACGACGACGATGACCCGCAGCGAGATCCTCCGCATCGCCCAACGGCACCATCGGACGCTGCTGCCCATCGAGGAACCGCGCGCAGGACGCCGACTTGTCGGCTACGTGCGGGCCGTCGACCTGATGCTGGGAGACCCCCAGCGGCCCCTCGAACCGCGGCCCATCGTCGAGCTCTCCGAGCGGTTGACCTGCCTGGAAGCCCTGGAGCGACTCGCCCACCACGCCGATCCGCTCGGCCGCGTGACGGGACCGCAGGGCGAGACGCTCGGTTTCGTGACCGGCAGGGAATTGCGGCGCGCCCTGTTCGAGACTGCCTGACGACGCCCCCGCCCCGGGGCCGCCGTGCGCCGCCGCAAGGCTTCTCCCGCCGGGCGGCGGCTCCGCAGTCAACCAACGCCCCCCGCCGCCCCTCACGCAGGCGACCGCCGGAGGCGCAGTTCGAGCGGCGGCTCGTCAGCCGCCACGACCTCACGAGTCGCGGCGGTAGCCGAGCCCCTTGACGATTCCCAGCATCTCTTCAAAGTTGATGAAGCGGCGACGATGCATCATCTTGTACTGGTCGATCGCCCGTGCCAGCTCGGCAGCCTCGTTCGACAGCTCGCCGTACTGGTTGGCGAACTGCCGCCGCTCCCGATCGATCGCCGTTCCGGAAACCGTGCGGCGATCGACGAAATCGGCGGGGCTCGACGGTGGCGAAGGTAACGCTACGGAATTCATCGGACGCCTTTCGCTCCAGAGTTTGCGAGAGCCCTCCGGGTTGCTGCGTCGCAGTCGCAGCCCGCGGTTCCGCGGCGCTCGCCTCCCAAGAATACCTTCCCACGGACCCGCTGCGCCGGTTTCTGCCGCGCCGGACGCCTCCGCGCCGCCCTCGATCGAGCGCCTGAGACGATTGCCGAGAGTATGCGGGGCCCGCGACGCCGACCGCAGACGCCGCACGCCCGCCAGGGCCGCGGGCCCGCAGTTTTCCGGCCGCCGACGACCGGTTCGGCTGTGTCGGCTCGGCCGGAATTACCGCAGGAGCCGATTCTGCGGATTCGCCTTGCGGGCCTCGAGGGCGGCCAACAACTCCCGGCTGCCGGCATGCCCGGCATCCGCCGCCAAAGCCTGCTGCGCGGCGTCCCGGGCGGCTTCCTCCTGGCCGGCTGCCCGTCGGGCCTTGGCGACCTGGAACATCAGGTCCGCCGAGGCCGGACCGCGTCGGGCGGCTGCCCACAGGCTCTCGGCAGCCTCGTGCGGGCAATCGACCGCCTCGTACGCCAGACCTTCCAGCCACAGGGCGCGCTGCGGCTCTTCGCCCGGCGAATAAAAGTCGAGCAGGTGGTGCAAGGTCGTCAAGCACCGCTGCGGACGCCCCAGCTGGAACTGCAATTCCGCCTCCGCCATCAGCATCGGCGCCGCGTGCGGCTGGAAGCGGAGCGCGTGGTGCAGATCGGACAAGGCTGCGTTGAACTCGCCTCGCTGCCGCCGCGCTGCAGCCCGCAACGCCCACGCCTCGCCGAGCGTGCTGTCGATTGCCACCGCTTGGTCCGCGCGCGTCAAGGCGGCATCGACGTCGCCCATCGCCAGACGCATCTCGCCGGATCGCACCACCGTCGGAGCATGACGCGCGTCGAGCCGCACGGCCTCGTCGATATGGTGCGCCGCCAGCTCCATGTTGCCGTCCCGCCATAAGGCCTCGGCGAGTTGGCGGTGGGCGTCGAAATCGCCGGGATTCTTCGCCACGGCCTCGGTGAGCAACTGGCAGGCCTGCGCGGCGTCGCCCCGCTCGAGCGCAGCCACGCCCTGCTGCGACAGCTTGCGACAGTCGGTGACCGAATCGGGAATCACCTTCGCCATCCGCAGCGACGCGCAGCCCGACGTCGCCCAGGACGCCGACGCCACCAGCCCGTAGACCGCCAGCGCCGCCCGTCGCCCCACGCTCGCCCGAGCAGCCGGCGGAAAGACCACGGGCTCCGGCGTCAGGGTATGCGACGCCCCAACCCGCTGGGGAAAGACGCTCGTCGCCCCCGCCGCGGTACGCGGTCCGCGACGCTTGGCGAGGGTGAACAACGCCCGGAAGGCGCTGCCCAGTCGGCTGCCAGGTGGCTTGCCTGTATTCGCACCCGCCACGGATCTGCCCATCCCTTCCGCGAGGTTGAGCCGCTGACGAATCGAGAACGCCAAGCCGGACGCGAGGAACGAAGCCAAGGCCGGCGCCCTCGCGACGCCCGTCGCATGCCGCCCCGCCGATCGACAACCCAACCCCCGCCGCCCCCTCGCATCGGCCGTTGGCCGCCCCGACGAGCATCGCGCCGTCCCCGCGATGGCGCCCCCGCCAGCGACCAAGCGGCTTCCAGGAGGGGGCGGAAGAGTACCAGGGCGCCGCGGGCCCTGGCAACGGCAGTGCCTGCGGTCGCCCTCAGCGCCCGTGGCATCCCCCCCGCCAAACCGGTACTTTGGAACCGTGGCGCCGCGCGGAGCGGCGACTACGGAGGATCCCCTTCCCTCGGAGACTCGTCCTGTGGCCGCCGTCTGCGAAATTTGGGGCCTGCACATCGAGTATCCCGAGAACTGGACGCTCGACATCGTGTCCGGCAACCCTGACGATCTCTCCGCGGGGGAAACCCGACCGCCAGCAACGATCGACTGGGCGGGATGGGATCCCGGCGATCCGCAGATCGACCGGCAGGTCGTCATCTCCGGGCTCGGAACCGCCTTTTGGCAACTCAGCCGGCATCCCGCCGAAACGCCCCTGGAAACCCTGTTTGACGAAGTCCTCGCCGCGCTCCGTTCGGAATACCGAGAACTCGAGGTCGAACCAGCCCGCGAACGGATCGAGCGCCTGGCCTGGGAGGGCTACGACGTCAACTTCTACTGCCTCGACCTGACCGTGACCGCCCTGCTGCGCGGGTTCCCGACGCCGGCGGCGGTCTACGTCATGCTCTGCCAGGCGGAAGATCGCGAATGGCCCCTCGCGGGACAGGTCTTCCAGGCCATGAACGTCACCCTGGCGCGCAGTCTCTCGGCGGCACCGCCGCAAGGCTGAACCGCACTCGCCCCCCCCCCAATCCTCTCCGCGGGGGCGGGCGCCGCGCTCCTGCGGACCGCGCAGGCCGTGCCGAGGCCCCCCCCGCGAATCGCCGCGGCCGGGGGCCGGTTTGCAACTTCTACAATTTTCGGCAAGTAAAAAACGGCCCTGAGGTTGGCGAGCAGGCTTTGCGGGCGCCGCTCGCCAGACGCTCTGCGACCGACCTAAGACCGTGCCGAACAAGGCTCTCGGGCAGCCCCAGGGAGTTTGTTGCGGACGGTCGGAAGGCGTTTGGCATGCCGTATGCTCCATCACGAGTCAACCCCCAGCGGACAGCCAGCCTCCTGACAGTTAAGCTGCTTCGCTTGGTTTCCTGAGTTGCCTAACCTCGCACAGTTGCGTCCCCTCCAGGCGCCTTGGATCCCGTCGCGGGCAGTTGCGAGTACGGCGTCGAAAGGGTCCGGTTGGCAAATTCCGCAGGGCCAACCGGGCCCTTTTTTTGTGGCAGCGCCGCGCGGTCTTCGAGCAGCGGGGCGGGGCGTCGTGCAGGGGAGGGCAGGGGAGGGCAGGGGAGGGCAGGGGAGGGCAGGGGAGGG
>Ga0169931_10013282_pt1 | contig 11268 bp, 4 predicted proteins | sample Kivu_15m_20L_FD_129675 | JGI IMG/M metagenome (GOLD analysis project Ga0169931, IMG submission 129675) | Freshwater microbial communities from Lake Kivu, Western Province, Rwanda to study Microbial Dark Matter (Phase II) - Kivu_15m_20L... | ecosystem: Environmental > Aquatic > Freshwater > Lake ... | reverse complement strand
TTTAAATATGATCTTTTAATAGTTCTAGATTAAGACATTCTCTATCCTACTCCATCATCGTCAATATCACTATCTTAACTCTTACCTAATTATATCTCTGATGATATTTCAACAGACTTGACATTTTAATTATTCTTATTGACTGCTCTAGATTTAGTCAACTCTTTGAACCCACTTTATATGATCGTTTTTACTCTTTTTCTATTAGCGATATTGAACCCTTCGCCAATTTATACAGAATGTAATGATTTTTATATATTGATTAATAATTCTTAATTGGTATGTAAATTATTTGATTTAACCGTGCCATATTGATCGTTTTAGTCTCCATTTTTAATATATGTAATAATGGTAGATAGATATTATATTTATTTAGTTAATTTTTATATGATTTGGTCTTTTTATTTTTTGCATTTTTTAAATATATTTTTTTATATCTAAAACTTAGTATTTTACTATTCTATAAACAATTATAATGATTTTTTATTAGTATATTATTAATTCTAAAGTTTTTTATTTAACTATTGTATTTATTTCAAAAATTCTCTGTTTTATTAGGTCCTTTTTCTATCTTTAAGGGTTAGTTCATGCATCTTGTTAGATTTCTATATCAATATATTGTCTAAGTATTTAATTTTTATGTTTAAGTTCTAGATCGTTTATCTTGATTGCTCTAATGATGATTTTAATGATGATATTTGTAATAAATGATTTTATTATTATGTTTTTAAGATGTGCATCTATGAGGATATGTCAAGTAGTTATATTATCTTAGATTTTTGTTGTTACTTCCACTCTTTAGTTATTTTTAATGATTATCCAGTTTGATATATAATTTGTTGTTATTTTCTATTGAAACTATTGAAATAAGATTATTGTCTAGTCATCAGCCCTTTTAACTTATCTTTCAGCTTTATATTCTATTTCTATAAGCATTATATGTATATTCTTATCTATTCATTATGACTTACTTTCTATCTCTTCAGTAAATTTTAATATTCTTTGCATTTTTATTAGTATTCTATATATAATAAAAGATAATACTTGTTTTAATGATTTTATATTGATATTTGACACCTTCTACTAAATTTTTATGATTGCTATTATGCTAATAATATTTCTAATCTTAGTATTATATTTCCATTTGCTTATTTATTTTAGAATATAATTTTGTATGTTGATTATACTTACTTTTTTGTTTTATCAACGTTTAATTCAAAGCTTTTAGTTGTTGTTTCAGAGAAGTGTTCTATTATTTATATTATTATATTGGTTTAAAATAAGGTTAAGGTTATTTTGGTTGTTTTGAATAAAATGATAATAGCTTTGGTTTGCTATCAGTTAATTTAGACATTTTTGGGTTTTAGATGGAGAAAGGCTAAGTGTGAAGAGTTTTGTTTGTTTTATATTTTTATGATTATTTTTATTTGGTTTTTCTAGCTGAGCGTAGAAAAGAGCCCTGACTTAATGATTTTATGGGTCTATTATTTAATGTTAAATTTAATGCTTTCATATTATAAATTATATTTACTATATTATTATTATAATATTCTAATAATGGAACATCCGTTTCCTAATCTCCATTTTTCTAAAAATAATGCAAAGCATGACCTATCTTATACTTAAATAAACTCCAATATAAACAAACTTATCTAATAATTAGGCTAAAAAATAAAGAAATAGATATGTGTAAACTAATAGAAAAAGTTATTATAATACAAATAAAACTTGATTTCTGCACAAAAACACTATAAATAGCTTAATTAGACAAGAACATAATAAATAATAAAAAATAATATATGTATCCTTAAAACTTAAAGCGAAAAAATATTCAATCAATACTCATTAAAATCATCAGATATGAATAATTTATATATAAAGCTAAAAAAATCATTACAAAAAAGTATAGAGTATCAGAATTAACTAGCTAAAGAGGTTAAGTATATACAAAAACAGTGTAAAATAGCATAGGCGAAAGGGGAGGTACTAGATTAGTAAATTAAAGAAAGGGAGAGATAAATGAATGAGACAAATAATAAAAATTAAAAAAGATAGGAATCAAATAAGATAAAATCATATAACAAATTGAATACAACTGAGTTATATATGACAAATAATGAAAATAGACTTCGAATGAAAATATAATTTTTAAAGGAATATTTAAATTAATTATCATTTTAATAGAACACTTTAGAATCAATATACAGTAAATATGACTATAGCTCATGCAAAAATTAGCAATAGAAGTACAAATTAATATAATCTATCTTTAGCAGTTAATAATTTAAAAGATATCTATATACTATCATATTTAATAAAAAATAAAAGAAAATATAGGGTAAGACTAAACAATAAAAGAAAACCAAAAAATGAATATATCTTATAGATTATGATATTTTATGAAAATTATATACTTTGCGATTGTTTGTTTATAATATGATTTATAATTATAGTATTTAAACTTATATTGATTTGAATATATGAGTGACAATATAAGGCTCATCTTAGTACTCATATTATTAATATAGAAATATCTAAAAGATAATGGTAATATATAATCATTTCTAACCCTATAAAAATAATCAAATGTACTTATATCATAAGCATAGATATCATTATTCAATTATTCAAAATAGCTCTAATTCTTCAAAACAATCCTCCTAAAAGGTGATTTTACATAATGCCTGAATTTCATCTCAACCTTCTAGTCTAGAATAGAAGACACTGATTACAAAAAGATCGTTTTGCTGATCTATAAACAAAAATTATATGAATTGATAGATAATCCAAATTAATAATAATTAAAAGCTTTATTTTAAAAAGAGTTAATAAATTACAGTAGTTAGTAATAATTTCAAGAGATGTTCAATTATTTGACGTATAGAAGTGTTAACTAAATAGAGGGATTGGAGTATTGGACTGTTATTAAGGGAAGATATTAGTGTTTTTAAAAAATTATGCCATATCTTGAGATGTTTAATAGTGTATTTAAAAATTAGTAGATAGAATAAAATTTAGAGTATATTATAGAGTATTATCGTAAAAATAGAAATAAAGAAAAAGAGAAGGGGATAGATACATATGATGATGTTAAAAATAGATATTATGATATGAATAAGAAAGAAAAAAAAAGTTTAGAGATTAATAATTATAAATAATCATTCATTAAAGTAAAATAAAACAAACCAGATAAATATGATAATTATGATTAAAATGATAGGGAAGAGGATTAATTTTAATTATAAAGATAAGATAAAAATATTAATAAAATAAAGAACATATCTTCTATAAATAATGCTAATGATTAAAAGTAATTAGTAAAAAGCAATATAATGAAAATGAATTTAAGCAATAATTATTCATCAATAAAAGATAAAAATATGAAAGAAAGCAATTTCCAACAACCTAAAAAATAATTATAAAATTAATCAATAAAAAAAGATAATAATCTCTAATAAAAAAACATATCTATGATGAGTAATATATCAAATGCATCTAATATTGAAAAGAGATCTCGAGTTAATGCAAGTTTAGCTGGATCAATGAATATTAATAATCCGAAATAAAAGATTTAGCATAGTGTAAAAATGGATAATTATATGAAGTAATAACCAAAGTACTAATAAAATAATCAAATATCAATGAAAAAATCAAATTTGAATGATAAATATCAAATAAATAATCAATCTAATATCAATATAAATCAATCTAATATCAATAATAATCAATCCAACTTCAAAAATAATCAATCAAATATCAACAACAATCCATCTAACATCATTAATAATCTATCCAATATGAGCAATAATAAATCTAATATAGTCAATAATAATGTATCCAATCTAATCAATAATAAATCTAATATAAATCCATCTCTTATTAACCAATCTTCTTATCAAAAACCCTATAATGATAACATGTATAACTAATCTAAACTATCATCTCAAAATCCATCTAAATATTCAAAAAAAGTCGATAAAAAATAGCTATATTCTACCCATCATGATCATATCAATAACATTAATGTCGACAATATATAACATTCCCATCTCAATTAAATATCATAATAATAAGCTACCTAATCTGTAAAATCAATTAAAAATGATAAAAAAAGGGCTACATATAATTATATGACTAGCCAAGATGAAGATTTATAGTAATAAATAAAAAAGAACATCTAATACCTCTAACAAACCAATAGTGTAGTCTATAATAATAAAAGTTAGATAGATCAACAACATTTTACTTTTTAATAAAAATAAATATAGAAATAATAAGATGATAAGATAAAGATGATTACTAAATTAGCGGTTATAAGTGATAACAAAGCTATAAGAACATGTAAATTTTCATAAAGTGGCAATCTATTTGCTATTGGCACAAATTCATCTATCTTAAAGATATTTGATGTCAAAAAAATATTTTAAAAAAATAAATTGAATTAAATATCACCAATCTATCAAATTGATAACTTACATCAAAAGTCTATATTTTGTTTAGATTGGTCTAAAAATTAAAAAAACATCATTACATGCTCGAATGATATGAATGTACCAACCTTTATATATAGATTAAAATTAGTTAGATTAATAATTAATATAATGATCATAAGACTGCTATTATAGGGAAGCATTAGTCTTGTATAAGGATGGTTAAATTTAGTTAAAATTAAAGTAGAATATATTCTTGTGGTGATGATAGTGTTATCAAGGTATGGGATATTGGAAAAAATAAAAAATGTACAAATTTAAAAGGTCATACTAATAGTGTAAGTTCTATTAAAATACATAATGATAATGACCTATACTCTGTTAGTAAAGATATGACCATTAAAAGATGGGATTTACGGTTGAATTAGTGTGTTTTTACCTCTAAACCACAAAATTCATAATTGACATATATAGCTAACAATGTATATTAATTATAATGTAGACTGATAAAATAGTCGTATCCCATAAAAATGGTTGTGTTTCATTTATGACTGAATCCCTTCAGCTATCTCATTCTGTTCAAATACACTAATAAGAAATTAGATCGATTTAAGCTTTGAAAGGTTAAAATGTCTATTTAACAGCATCTTTCGATGGATATTTAGCTATATTTAGTGAAATTAATTGTCATATTCCTAACTATTTTCAGCATAATGATGCAGCTGATGATAAAGTTGTTTATGCTAATTTTCTACACTCATCAAGATATAAAGGATTTTCAAGTACTTCCACTCAAGGTTTATGTCATATTTACTCTTATTAATGATCTCATAAATATTTTATTGCTTGTGATCATTTATAATAGTGTATTTTAAAATATTTTTAAGATTTTTGTTATCATATTAAATAATATATAAATTTATATATTAAACTTGGACAATAGATTTATTATATAAAATAATTATAACTTACAGGAATGAGTACAAGTTTGAAAGCATAAGAATCTGTATCAACATTAAAGGATTCAATAGTTGAAAAATACATATCGCATTACGATGGGGAAATAAAGAATTCTCTATTTCTTTCCAATCCTAATTCAAAATAAAATAAATTAATATATCCAGCAGCGAATACGATAGTACAAAATAATCTTAGTGCATCTTTTTAAAATTAAAAAACACAAAGTTTTATTAATACTTTGGTAGGATCAAAAGGAATAGTAACAATTGCCCAAAGTTTAAATAAAAGATATCTTGCATGGTCAGAATAAACTAATCAGACTCCGGTGATCTTTATTATTGATCTTCAAACTATGAAAAAAAAGCAACCACTTGCATCAAATGACATAAAAGGTAGTAAATTTATATCATTATCATTCAACGGTACATAATCAACTGAGCCTAAATATTTAATTGGATTAACCAATGGACCTGATTATCAAATAGTTCATTATCACTTTGATAAAGCAAAATTTACTATCCATTCTTTAGATAAAAATTAAAAAGTAGATAAACAGACAACTTTAAATTTAGATAGATTCAATCAAGTGTTTTTCTATAGAGAAGACGATACTTTTGTTGTAATGGGTAAAGGAAATTTCAGATTTTATAAAATTTTAGCTGATAAAATTCAAATCAAAGATTCATTATATGCTAGAAGAGACTTTAATTAGAATAACTTCAATTTTATATCTTATTGTATCTTAAAAGATGGATTAATTATTGGAACAGACAATGGAGATCTTCTTTATTTTGCTATTAATGGATAATTTAAAGCTATACTTGCTAGTAGTCCTGGTTAAAATTTTTCTATCTAAACATTATTAAATTTACCTTTAAGCAATAAATCTTTTATTGCAGGTGGATCTGATGGTCTATTGTATATTTATTAAAAATCATAATCAAAAGAAGCCAAAAATTTATATATAAAAAGTGATAGAAAATTAACATTAAACTAGTTTAAAGGTAGAGTTACAAGTTTATTAGTAACGCCAAAAGAGGATCTTTTATATGTTGGTTTAAATACAGGAATAATTCTTAAAATTTCCTTAGATAAAAATTAATAAAACAGTTGCTAATATGCCCTTCAATCATTCCATACTGATACTATAACAGGTCTTGACATTTGTTTAAGAAAATCACTCGTCGCTACTTGTTCATCAGACAGAACAGTAAGAGTTTGGAATTATTTGTAAAAAAATAATCTGTAGATTATTAAAATATTTGAGGAAAAGCCTTTAGCATTATCTTTCCATCCTTCAGGTTTGCATCTTATTGTTTCTTTTCCTGATAAAGTTAGAATAATCAATATTCTTGAAAATTAATTAATTAACTTAAAAGATTTATCAATAAAAAATTGTTATTAAGTCAAATTTTCACATGGAGGACATTTGTTCGCAGTTGTAAATAATGTAATGGTACAACTATTTAATTTCTATACATTAGATCAGCCTCCTCATTTTCAATTTAAAGCTCAAGCTGGTAAATTTCAAACAATGGTTTGGGAATAAGATGATTTGGCTATTTATTTAGGAACTTCTGATGGATTTGTCTTTTATTATAAGTTATAAGATCCATCGATTAGATTGCAAGTTCTTGCTTCACCTGGTTTTTCAGTAAAATCATTAGCCTGCTTATTCATAGGAAAAGATGAAAAACTAGGACAAATAAATGAAAGGACTGTTTACATAGGTGGAATCTTTAATGCATCTATTGCAAAATAAAATAAATGTATATATGAAGTAAAAATAACCCCAAAAACATAAAGCAAATAAAGATAAACTATCAAGGAAGATTTGGTAAAATATAACGTTTCTGCCCCATCCAAAATATTTACAAATGCTAATGTGTCTAAAATATTATTTATAAATAGTAAAAAAGTGTTTATGTATTGTATAGACGAAAAAGATGAGCTTGGAACAGTAAGATATTGTAAATATCCTTTGAATTTAAATAAATAAATTTATCAGATACAATCTCATAGAAGTAAAATTACAAAACTGGCTATAACTTATGATGATAATTATATTTTCACAACAGGATAAGATGGATCATTTATATGTTACGATTTTAAAGATAATAATAGCAAAACTAAGCTTGAAATTCCTGATTTTTCTTAAGAATTTTTATTTTCAAAGCATAAATTGATTGAATTGAAAAATTTACAGTAAAACTTGAAGATTTCTAATGCTGAGCAAAAATAAAAGAAATAAAAATCTAACAAATAAACTAAATAGCTAAATGATCGATTAGTTCACGAATTGAATTATAAGATAACTTAAAGAGAAAGAATGTAAAAGATTAAATATGATAAATAAGTTTAATAAATAAATCGTATATAAAAATAACAAATTCAAAAGTTATCTAAGTTATAATTAGAGCATAAAAGTAAACGATAAACTGTATAGAAAGATTATTCTGATAAGATTCAACTTTAACAAACTAGGTTTAGTTAATTAGGTAAATTAAAATAAGCATAAAATAAAAAGTTTAATTAGATTATTCAAACTATCAAAAACACTCATATCAAAAAGAAACAACAAAAATAACTACAGTTTTAAGAATAGTTATCTAAATAAGAAGATGAATTCAGAAGCTATGAAAAAGTTTAAAAAGAAAAAGCTGAAAAATATAAAGATTAACAATAAAAAACTTAAAATTAAGCTGAAAAAGATATTAAAGTTAAAAAATAAGATAATTAAGTAAATATAAAACTGTTGTAAGAAGCTAATAATAAAGCCTAACAATAAAAAATGAACAAAAAGAAAATTCTATAAAAAAATTAACGCTTTTTATAAGAAGAAAAACATCGTCTTAAGCATACACTTTAAGATATTTAAAAAATCAAGCAAAAACATTAAGAAAATTTACAAAGAAAATAGTCTCAGGCAAAGTAAATCTCTTAAAGATAAAAAACTATCAGGGATAAAGTAACTAGAATAAATTAACTGAAAAAGAAGACTCAGTAACTTGAAAAATTCAAATTTGTGCTAGACTACAAGATCAAATAATTAAAAAGAGATATTGGTCCTAGAGAAGAATAGATTGCTAAGATGAGAGAGCAGATTGCTAATATGAATAGTTAAATTATTCATTTCAAAGGAACAAATGACAATATGAATCTTATCGTTAAAGATTTAGTATCAAAAAGAAATGGTATGTAAAAATAAGTTGGATAATTGACTAAATAATAAACAAGCAATCTTAATTATATTAAATCATTTTAATATGATATAAGCGACATGTATCAGAATTATATTCAAGTAAATATTATGTTATATAGGATTATAAAGGTCTGAAATCTAAAATAATAGAAATTTATCGAAAATATATTCAATAAGAAAGCAAAAAGCAAATGTAAGGTATTGATCAACAAAAATAATTTATTAAATAAAGAGCCCATCTTTAATCTACAGTTAAAGGTTTGAAGTAAAAGTTCAAGAAAAGCATTGAACTTCATTAAGCTGATAATAAGAGAATTATGAGTCAAAATGAAGAACTTATTTCATAAATAAATGATTTGAAAAGAATAAAGAAGAGCATGAAGGAATAGTTTGCAAAGAAAGAGTTGCAGAGATAAAGAACTTTGAAGCTTCATCAATAACGAGATTAAATATAAATGTTATATGAAAAGTTAGTTAAGTAGCATCATTTGCTATAAAATTAGAAGAAACAAAAGAAAAAGAATCAAGCTTAAGCAATTTGATTTATATCATTATGAAATCACATTATATATACAAATTAAAATACATGTCATTTTATAAAATCAATTATACTATTTGTCATTTTATAATCAAAACAAAAATGACGAAATCTATTGCCTCAAATTAAAAGAATAAATCTAAAGATAAATATAATCTTCAATATGAAGACATAATATTTATACCCTCTAAAGAAGAAGTCACTGATTTCATAATGCATATTCAGGCCTTGTAATTATATTGACAATATAGGAACATTTCTAAAATACTAAATTATATATCAAAATATGGAAATAATATTACTAATAGAATATAATTTCAATCTAGAATGTCTTGTGTTTACTTTGTGGTGAGAGAAATGGACTTTAATATGGCATCTTTTATCCTAAGATAATTTATAAAGTGCAACACCAATTTAAAAGCTAAAGATTTATACAACAATAACCTTCTATTTTATGTCTGTAGCAAATAGAGATTTAGAATGTTTAAATATTTACTTTATTTGGGATTAAATATTAATTAAGTCAATATATATGGATAGTCAATTATTCATTAGCTTGTCAAAAATCAATAAATTGAGATACTAAGATATTTACAGCAATCAAAACTGATTAGTAATCTTTGATACTATATAGTTGATGTTAATTTACAAGATCAATTTAAGAAGACACCTATTTTTTATGCAGCTGATCATGAATATTATTAAATATGCTAAATTTTGATAAATATGGGTGCTCTAATTGGTATTTATGATTTCAAACATCATACACCTTTATATTATGCTAAAAAGAAACTTAAAACTGATATAAGTGATCTTTTACAACGAGCTAAAAAATAATAAATGAAAAAACTTAATAATACACCGGTAAAGATAAAGCAGTAATAATCATCAAATGATTCATCGGAATTGACTAGTTAAGCAACTTCAATATATAAAATCAAACATTAAAAAAAGAATAATGCTAAAAGTTTATCAAAAAAACATTCAAAGAATGTATCTAGATCAAAATCAGATTTAAATAGACATAATCTTCGAAAATAACTATCAAATGATTGGAAGAATAAAGCTAGAAGAATACTTACTGAGTTATATAAAAAATAATTTAGTGAACTTTTCAAAAATCCAGTTGATTAAGGTGTTTATGGCATAAATGATTACTATTCATCTATAAAAAATCCTATGGATCTAGGTAAAATATCTTCGAAACTTAAAAATAACGAATACAATATGTTGAATTAATTTATTAATGATATATATTTATTGGTAGATAATTGTGTTCTATATAATGGATACGGACATTTTGTGACGGCTCAAGTTTTTAAATTAAAGGATTACGTGGATGATCAATATTTATGACTATAGATTTCATAACAATAATTATTGAATTCCAAACATTAATATACTATCATTATTTTAGTTTTATTTGAATTTTCAAAATTATTACGGCGAAGAGGAAGAAGGGTTATATACTTTATTATATTGAACTATAAAAAATATGAGGCTGAATACAAATAGCATTAATAGTATATTCCGAAAATCGTTTGACAGAACAAAAGCATTTCTCTCTACTTAATAGTTATCTTCATAATCGCCTTGTTATCTATTTCCTCTTATATTCATCTTTTATTATATTATTATCCTATAATACGGTTTTAATATATTTAAATGATCGGTAAACTTTGGGATAAAGCATCTACATTGTATTTAATTATTAAGATAGAAAAGCTATTATTAAAAAAGATGAACTTTAGTTAAACTTATTATAAGCAACAAATGACGATAATTGGCAAACTTCAACAAATATTTTACATTAAATTGCGAAAGCTGCCTATGATCGGTATGAATTAATTAATGAAGTTAAAAATGGCAAAGAATAAGATAATTTGTATATGGATATTTAAAAATAAATATGAAATGGAAGAAACTTCTCAAGGTATATAGATTTAATATTGATAGTCTCTAGCAATTATTGATTTTTTATTGAAGAATGGGCCTCCTTATGCAATTAGATAACTTCAACGTGACTTGGTTATGTTTAAATCATTTCAAAGTTTTTAAGTTCATGAAGATGGAATTGACAGAGGTGCCTCAGGTATATCTTATATAATATAGTACGATAAAAGGCTCGATCAGTAGTA
>Ga0169931_10013280_pt1 | contig 11269 bp, 11 predicted proteins | sample Kivu_15m_20L_FD_129675 | JGI IMG/M metagenome (GOLD analysis project Ga0169931, IMG submission 129675) | Freshwater microbial communities from Lake Kivu, Western Province, Rwanda to study Microbial Dark Matter (Phase II) - Kivu_15m_20L... | ecosystem: Environmental > Aquatic > Freshwater > Lake... | reverse complement strand
GGTTGCATCCCTGGGGGTGAACTGGCGGATCGCATCAATGTCCCCGGTGTCGGCGACCACCACCGTCATGGCGGCAAGTTGATCGAGCAGGTTGGCCATGGGGTTGGGAGAGTCTGGGTCCCTAATGGGCTCAGGCTAGCCAGGTCTACCGAGATGCCCAGGGGATGGCACAGGCGTGTGTTGGATTGTCAGCTCAGCCCTGACGGCTGCCGAGCTGCGGCTGGGGTCCGGGTGAGCGGGTCGGGGCAATCCTCTCGAGCACCAGCAGCGCATCGATGATCTCCTTGGCAACGGGTGCCGCCACCGTCGATCCGTAGACATTGCCTCCCTTGGGCTCGTCGACCACGACCAGCACCACATAGCGCGGATCATTCATCGGCAGATGGCCGACAAAACTGGTGATCAGGGCACCAGGGATGTAGACGCCGTTTTCAGCCTTCTGGGCCGTGCCGGTCTTGCCGCCGATGCGGTACCCGGGAGTCTTGACCGGCAGGCTTCCGCGTTCGACCACCGCTTCCATCCAGTCCATGACCACCTTGGTCACGGCAGGGTCCAGCAAGGGCAGACCCATGGCCGCCGGGGCCGATGCCAGGGCATCCCCTGAACGCAAGCCTCGGGTGATGTGAGGGCTCACCAGGCGACCCCCATTGGCCAGCATGGCGTGCAGCTGAATCAACTTCAGCGGGGTCAGGGAAAAGCCCTGGCCAAACGCAGCGACGGCCGGTTCGATCGGCTGGCTGATGAAGGCCTGACGATCCTTGAGCTGACCGGCCACGGCACCAGGCAGATCGGTGTCTGGCCTGCCGTCGATGCCGAAGGTGTGCAACCAGTGCCAGAACCGCTCCCGTTTGACCTTGGCCATGGCCTGGACCATCGCCACATTGCTGGAGACCTGCAAGACGGTCGGGTAATCGATCAGCCCATTGGCCTTGCGGTCGTGGTTGAAGATCGGCCAGCCGCCGATGGTCAGGGAGCCGTTGTCACTGACCTTGCCCTTCGGATCAATGGCCTTTTCCTGCAGAGCCAGGGCCAGGTTGATCGGTTTGAACGTCGAGCCAGGTTCGTACAGGTCCTGAACGGACCATTCCCGGAACAGGCCAGGCTTGAACGACCAGAAGCGGTTGGGGTCGTAGGTGGGCGAGGAGGCGAGAGCAAGCATCTCGCCATTGCGCACATCCATCACCAGGGCTGCGCCCCGCTTGGCATTCCACTTCTTGATCTGGCGGGCGAGGGCCTGCTGGGCCACCTGCTGCAACCGGGCATCCAGGGTCAGCTGCAGTCGCAGGTCGTCGCCGTAAAGGGAGCCGGCCGACAGGCCTTCGGGCAGTGGGGTGCCATCGGCGCCACGCCGCATGCGCAGGGTGTCCTCATGGCGGCGTAGATCGCGGTCCCGGCTCTGCTCGAGCCCCGCCTGCGGCACGCGCTCGAGGTTGAGGAAGCCGACCACGTTGGCGAACAGGGGGCCCTGGGGGTAGATGCGATGGGGGTAAGCCTCCAGGTCCAGGCCGCTGATGCCCAGCTGCCGAACCCGCTGGGCCGTTTCGGGATCGAGGTCACTCGCCAGCCGGATGCCGGTGCTGCGGCCGCCCATGGTCGCCAGCAAGACCTGCTTCGGCACAGCCAGAACGGCGGCCAAACGGGCGGCAACCTCGTCGGGCTTGCGCAGCTGTTGGGGCTCGTCACCCGGAAAATTGAAATACCGGGGATGGGCCCAAAGGCTGAAGCGCTGCTCATCGAGCGCCACCAGGCGCCCGTTGCGATCAACGATCGTGCGGCGCTTGCCGATCGGCGCGATCGATTGGGTCTGAATCGCCCGGGCACGGGCCTGCAGGGTGCCCTTTTCAACGATCTGCAGCCAGGCCAGGCGCATCCCCAGCCCAAACAGACCAGCAGCGAGAACGGCGTAGACCGCCATCAGGCGGCCCACCGGAACGGGCTGCAGGCTGACCACCCGCCGTGGGCGCGGCGGACGCTGCGACGGCGCCACCATCTCAGTATCCGGCGGCAACCAGACGCCATTGCAGGCCCTGGGTCACCGCGGCCAGGGGTCCCTGCTGCGACCGCGGAGACGGGGGGGGCAGGTGCACCAGCTGATCACTGCTGGTGGGCACCAGCCAGCCGGGTTTGCGCACCGCGCCCAGATGGTGCTGTTCGAGCAGTGCCGCCGACTCCTGCAGACGGTGCTCCAGCACCTGGGTGGCTTCGAGGGCGCGGTAGCTGCTGCCCCACTGGTTCTGCCAGTGCAGGGTCAACGCGCTCAGACCCAGCATGGACACACCCAGACCCACCAGGGCGCCATCGGTGAGGCGGTGCAACCCAGCCAACCAAGGGGCCTGGCGGACCACCTTGCGAGCCGAGAGGGACCCTTCGATCAGCGACAGGGGCCGCTCGAAACGGGTGGCGAGGCGTCGCTGACGACCCTTCAAACCCCGCTGCTGACGCGTCTGAGACTGCTCGAGCGGGGTGGCGACCAAGGGGGGTTGATGACTCTGCGCAAGTGAACCACCCGGCACCGGGGTCGGCAAGGCCTCATCCCGCCAACAACAACAAGTTGGCGAACGTGAGCCCGTTCCAGAGCCCATGCATCAGCACACTGGCCCCCAGCCGACCGCTCTGAAGCCGCAACAGGCCCAGACCGATGCCCAGCACAAACAGGGGCAACAGCTCGCCCAGGCTCAGGTGGGCCAGGGCAAAGGCAGCGGCGCTGAGCACCACACCCCAGCTCCTGCCCCAGCGGCGGGCGAGCACCGGCAGCAACACACCGCGGAAGAGCGTCTCCTCAAACAACGGCGCCAGCACCAGAGCCGTGAACGCCAACAACAACAGAGCCAGGCTGCTGGGTGTCGTCAGGACCATGTCGAGCAGGGGGTTGCTGCCCGACGGATCGGACCACACCTGCTCGAGCAGCCACCCAGACAGCGCCACAACCGGCAACACCATCAACAGTTGTGCCACAGCCGCGCGCAGACCCTGGGGCCAGGGTTGCCAACGCCATTGCAGCCAGCCCGAAGCCGGCGCCGGTCCTAGGCCCGACAGCAACCAGGCCAGCAGAGCCAGCGGGCCGACCATCAGGGCCAGGTAGAGCAAGGGCACCGCAGCAGCCTGCTGCAGGGCAGGATCCGACGCCAGCGGTGCCAGCAGCCTGGTGAGCACAGGGGCGACCAGCAGGGGGGTCAACAATTCGCCAACGACCACAAACCCTCCCGCCACCAACAGGGTCACATCGACCAATGTCAGCGCCGGCCCCTGCAAGGCGGCGGGTGGAGCCGTGCGACGGCGCACCAGCAGCCACAGCTGACGCAGCAACAGCAGGCCACCCAGCAGCATCAACAGGGCCGGCGCCAGGGTGATCAGCAGCAACCGCAGCAGGGCCTGGCGGGCCAGACCGACGGGCACGGCACAGGGGCCGGCAGGGTCTGACAGCTCACAACTCAGGACCTGCTGCAGCGACGCGGCGATGCCGCTCTGCCCCGGGGATGCCGGTGCCAGGCCATCCTGAAGCTGCCGCCCCAGGCCCTGGTCGCCGCCCTGCTGCTCAAGCAGCGCCCAGAGGCGCTGCTGTTCGAGCGGCAGGACACTGGTGGCCGCCTGACGGGCCAGCTCCTGGCGCAGCTGTCGACGGGGATCTGCCCCCAGCAACGGTTGGGCCAGGGCTGGCGGCACGGCCGGCTGGGCCAGCACAGCCAGCTGCTGCTGACGAAGCAGCAGGGCATTGCCCACCGATGGCCGTTCGAGGCTGCCCAGCAGCCCGTTGAGCCAGAGCACCAGACACAGCAGCAGGCTCAGCAGGGCCAGCAGTCCCTTGACACTGCGCCAGGCATCGGCCGGGGGGGATGGGTTGCTCATGCCGGCTGGGTGACCGCAGCAAGGGACCCAGCGATTCTCAAGGCAGGTGGGGCAGAACCGCTCCAATACAGTGCCAGGCGAGCAGCAGCCAGACCGTGTCGCTTCGGCTTGTGTTGGTCCGCCATGGGCTGAGCAGCTTCAATCTCGAACAGCGCATCCAGGGGCGTGATGACCTCTCGGTTCTCACCCCGCAGGGGCAGGAACAGGCCCGCAGCACCGGCCAGGCCCTGCGCGAGCTGACCCTTGATGCCGCTTACAGCTCACCGTTGCGGCGCGCCCGCGACACCGCCCTGGGACTGCTGAGCGCCCAGGGGCAGGCGCTGACCCTGGTCGAAGACCCGCTGCTGCTCGAAATCGATCTGGCCCCCTGGAGCGGTCTGACCCGCGACGCGGTCAGAGAACGCTTTCGCGACGACGAGCGGATCTGGCGCACAGCCCCCCATCTGTTGGAGTTCACCGACAGCGCCGGTCAGCGCGTCAGGCCGCTGCTGGCCCTGATGGAGCAGGCCGAGCGGTTCATCCAACGGCTGCACAGCGACCATGGTGCCGCCCTGGCCGATGGGGCGCAGCGAACCGTGCTGGTGGTGGCTCACAACGCGATCCTGCGGGCGCTGATGTTGCGGCTGCTGGACCTGCCCGCCACGCAGTTTCGTCGCTTGCGCGTCGACAACGGCTCGGTGTCGGTGTTCAACCTGACCGCCGGCGGCGTGCAGATCGAGTCGCTCAACAGCACGGCCCACCTGGGCCAGGCCCTGCCCCCGCGCAGCGCAGGCCCCAGGCTCGTTCTGGTGCGCCACGGGGAGACCGACTGGAACCGTCAGGGGCGCTTTCAGGGCCAGATCGACATTCCCCTCAACACCAACGGCCTGAGCCAAGCCGAGGCGGCCGGCAGGGCCCTGGCGGCGGTGCACATCGACCGCGCCTACACCAGCGCAATGGCGCGCCCTCGGCAGACCGCTGAAGCGATCCTGCGACCCCACCCCGGGGTTCCACTCACCAGCACCCGGGGCCTGGTCGAGATCGGCCATGGCCTCTGGGAGGGGCAGCTCGAATCGGAGATCGCCGCTGGCTGGCCCGACCTGCTGGCGGCCTGGAAGGTGGCGCCCCAGACCGTGCAAATGCCCGAGGGCGAGACCCTGCAGCAGGTCTGGGACCGCTCATTGCAGACCTGGCAACGGATCGCGCTCTCCCTTGCGAGCCACGAAACGGCCCTGGTCGTGGCCCACGATGCCGTCAACAAGACCATTCTCTGCGCCCTGCTGGGTCTCAGCCCCGCCGACATCTGGGCCATCAAACAGGGCAACGGCGGCATCACGGTGATCGACTATCCCCAGGGCCCGTCAGGGACGCCTGTGGTGGCCGCGATGAACCTGACCCATCATCTTGGGGGTGTTCTCGATCGCACGGCTGCCGGGGCTCTCTGAGGTCCAGCAGGCTGGCCTGAGCCCCCCCGATGCCTGACCCCAACGCCGTCTGGCTGCAGAACCTGCGCATCCTCGACGGTCCTGGCCACCCCGTGGCGGTTGGTCAGGCCCTGATCGCCGCCGATGGCACGCTGCGCGCCCTGGACGACGCGGCCAGCCGCGCAGCCAAAGCTCTGGGGCTGCATCCCCAGGATGGCCAGGGCTGGCTGTTGGCACCCACCCTGGTGGACCCCCACAGCGTGCTCGAACAACCGCTGCTGGGGCGGGCAGAGACGCTGACCAGCCTGGCGGCCGCAGCCGTGCGCGGCGGCTATGGCCAGGTGGCGCTGTTGCCCTGGGGGGTGCCGGCCCGTGACCACCCAGACCAGCTGGGCCTTGGCTGGCCCCTGCCCCTGCGCCTCCATCTCTGGGGCAGCCTGAGCCTGGGCAATGGCGACCAGGAGCTCGCGCCCCACAGCGAACTGCTGGCGGCGGGGGCGATCGGCCTGGCGGGCAGCCCCGAGCTCGGCTCAGCAGGCCTGCTGCATCGCAGCCTGGAACTGGGCGAACTGGGCGACAGGCCACTGCTGCTGGCGCCCCGGCAGCGCAGCCTCAACGGCGGCGGCCTGGTGCGCGAACGGGTCGAAGCCCTGCGCGGGGGCTGGCCGGTCGATCCCGTCTGCAGTGAACTCCTGCCACTGGCCACCCTGCTCAGCCTGCAGCACAGCCACCCGCAACGCCGGCTGGTGGCGATGAACCTCTCCACTGCCGAAGCGGTGGAGGCCCTGGAGCGCGCCAGCTGCCGCCCGCTGGCAACGTTGCACTGGTGGCACCTGGTGACCGACAGCGGCGCCCTGCATCCGACCAGCAATGGGTGGCGGCTCGAACCGCCCCTGGGGGGACCCGGAGATCGCGCGGCCCTGCGCCAGGCCCTGGGTGCCGGCCTGATCACCGCGGCGGCGGTGCACCATCAGGCCCTCGATGCCGAAGAACAGCTGTTGCCGATCGACCAGCGGCGCGTCGGCCTGGCCGGCCACGGCGTTGTTTTGCCCCTGCTCTGGCAGGCCCTGGTCCAGGAGCACCACTGGCCGATCGAACAGCTTTGGCAGGCCCTCTGCTGGGGACCGTGCCGCCTGCTGGGCCTGGCCCCAGAGGTGCTGGAAGCAGGAAGCCACCGCTGGCTGCTCTTTGACCCCCAGGCCCGCTGGTCCTGGCCGCCCGGCGACCGCTGCTCGCAGGCTGCGAACCAGCCCCTGCAACCCGGGGCGACGGTCCAGGGGCTGGTGCGGGCCAGCGGCCTGCTGCCCAGCAGCGACTGGCAGCTGGGCTGACGCGGACGCGACTCAGAGGCTGCCGCTGCGCTCAAAGGGGAACAGCCGCCAGAAGGCACGCCCCAGGATCTCGGAATCGGGCAAAAACGGACCGCCGGGCCAGAAGCGTGCATCCCAGCTGTTCGCCCTGTTGTCACCCAGCACCACGACGTTCCCGTCGGGCACGACCGTATCCAGCGTCTTGCAGCCGCTGAGGCTGCGGCCATCAAACGGGCAGTAGTTGGTCACGTAGGGCTCGCGCAGCGCACGTCCGTTGATCGCAACCCGCCCGCTGGGATCGACGCTGATGCGCTCACCAGGCAGACCGATCACCCGCTTGATGTAGGCATCACAGGCGGGATTGGTGAACCCGGGCAGTTTGTTGATCAGGGGAAGGTTGCTGGGCAGGCAGGAGAGGGGTGCCGGCTTGCTGCCCCCTGACAGCACCGGATCAAAGGCATGGGGAGCACGGAAGACGACGATCTCGCCGCGGCGGGGCGCACGGCTGCGATAGGTCAGTTTTTCCACCAGCAGCCGATCCTGAATTTGCAGACCGGGCAGCATCGAGCCCGAGGGGATGTACCGCGCCTCGACCAACAGATGGCGGATCCCCAGGGCCACCGCCAGGGTGATCAACACACTGCGCCAGAACGGCCAGGGGCTGTCCGACGGCTGGGGCTGCGCGGCTGCAGCCGGGTCGACGCCCTGGGGACTGGATTCACCGCTGTGGTCAGCCAAGGAAAGCGCTGCTGCAAAGGGCCGGACAGGGCAGATTAGGCAGACGTCGCCACCTCCACGCATGGCCCGACCCCGCTGGCATGCGCTGCGCTCGCCCAGCCGCGGCGCCCTCGGGTTGGGCTGGGACCGCTTTGTGGCGATCTGGGCCAGCCTCAATCTGCTGTGGGTGGCCTTTGACCTGACCTATGTGCCGCTGCGCAGCTTTTGGCTGCAACGCAACCTCTACCCGCTGCCAGGGGTGCCCCTGGTCATCCCCCTGGGGATGCTGCCCGATGTGACCCCGTGGATCGACCCGCTCAAGGGCATCGAGCCCCATCGCGAAACCCAGGCCTACCTGAACCACTTCATCGCGCTCGAGCAGGCGATGGCGGCTGCGCCCAGCGGCGGATTGAGCGCAACCCAGCAGCGGGCCCTGCAGCGCCAGGCCGAACTCACCCACACCCTGATCGACAGCAATCCCTTTCTGGCTTCCAACAGCTCGGGCACCTTCGAAAAGATCAAGAGCCGGTTGCGTCAACGGGCCGAGCGCGACTCGGCCAAGGCAGCGGCCAGCCGGATCCTGAGCCCGGCCTGGCTGGCTGCCCATCCGTGGCCGCAGGAGCAGCGGTTCTGGCGGCAGCAGATCCTGCCGCTGGTGGAAACCAACTACTGGCGCTCGATCGATGAAAACGGCCATCCCACCGATCACGTCTGGCGCCTGGACCTGCTGCTGTTCCAGAGCGTGTTCGCCCTGGACATCGCCCTGCGGGTGATCCGCCTGCGGCGGCGACTGCCCGGGCTGAGCTGGCGGGATGCCGTGCTGCGCCGCTGGATCGATCTGCCGCTGATGCTGCCCTTCTGGCGCTGGCTGCGGCTGTTGCCGGTGCTCGAGAGGCTGCAGACCAGTGGGCTGATCAACATCGAACCGCTGCGCGCCGTCATCAGCCGCGCGGTGGTCGCCCTGCTGGCGCTCGAATTGTTTGAAGTGCTGGCGCTGCAGCTGCTCGATGGCAGCCAGTCGCTGATCCGCTCACGGCAATGGCCCCAGCGGATCAGAGCTCTGCGCAGCCACCAGAGCGTCGGCTCGCCTGATGAACAGGAACTGGTGGCCCTGGTCCGCATCTGGGGTCCGCTGCTGTTGAGCCAGGTGGCACCCCGCCTGGCCCCTGAACTGCAGGGACTGCTCAGCTACAGCCTGAGGCAAAGCCTGCAGGGCGCCATGGTGCCCCCTCCCTTGCGGCAGCTGCAGCCCTTGCTGCAGGTGGAATCGGAACTCAGCCGCCAGCTGGGAGCAGGCATGGTCCGCAATCTGCTGGAGCTGTCGCGCAGCACCGGCAATCAGCTGGCCCGCCGAGACACCGCCCAATTGGAACTGATGCAGCGTTGCATCGACCGGTTCTGGGAGGAGCTGGCCGTGGCGCTCGAAAGCGGCCCTGTGCTCAACCAGACCCAGGAGTTGCTCACCGCCCTGATCGAGACGTTCAAGGGGACCTATCTGAGCCAGATCAACCGCACCGGCGTCAGCTCACTGATCGAGGAGCTCGATCAGCTGATGGCCCGCAACAGCCGCACTGACGACGACGTCAGCCCAGCAGCGCCTGCCAAGCCTCCAGCTTGAAGCCCGTCAGGACGCGCTGATCATCGGTGATCAACACAGGTCGCTTGATCAGACGGCCCTCAACCGCCAGGACGTCCAACAGCTGCTGGTCGTCCATGGCGGCGATGGTCGCCGCACCCAGTTCGCGGTAGCGCTTGCCGCTCGTGTTGAGCAGAGCTTTGCGACCAAGCTGGGCCAGGGCAAGCCCCAGCTCAAGCGCAGTGGGCGGCTGGATGGTGATGTCGATGATCTCGACATCGTGTCCGTGCTGCACAAGCCAGCTGATGGCTTTGCGGCAGGTGGAGCAGGCGCTGTAGCTGTAGAGCCTCAACGGCCCACCAGGGCCTTGAGCGCCCCGACGAGGCTGTTGGAACCCTTGCCCACGGCATTGGTCGGACGGGTGCGAACGGTCACATCACCATTGACCGTGGTGCGGCAGCTGAGACGGAAGTTGGCCGGACGATCAGCCAGATACACCTCTTCGACGTCGCTGCGGGGCGAAAGGTTCTGCATGCCCTCGACCACCTCCATCACACAGGTGCCGCACTGGCCCAGGCCACCGCAGTTGTTGAGGTTGTTGAGGCCCTTGTAGGGATTGATGCCCGCATCGAGCGCAGCCTTGCGCAGATTGGCCCCTTCGATGCAGCCGACCTGCTGGCCTTCCTGTTCGAAACGGATGGTGGGCACGGCTGCTGTGGGGGGGACTGGCGCCGCCCAACTTAAGCCACGCCGTCGTCCCTGCGTTCGGCAGCGGCCAGCCGCGCAACCTTCAGCTGCAAATGGCTGCCCCGAACCAGGTGCCGATAGGTTGCCAGGGAGCTTCCGTTCGTCGATCGCCGTGGCCGACCTCAGCCCAGACGCCGCAGCCTCTTGCGAACAGCAACCCGGGGGCTACGACCTGATCGTGCAGCAACTGGTGCCGGGCTACGCCAGCCTGGCCCGCCTGGCGGTGGCGCTGCTGGCGGCCTCCCCCCAGGCAGGCCGCAACGGCGCCTCGGTGCTGGTGGCGGGGTGCGGCACAGGGGCCGAACTGCTCGAAGCCCAGGCCCAGCGACCCGATTGGCAGCTGTGGGCGATCGACCCGTCGGCCGCCATGCTGGCCGAGGCGCAACGGCGTCTGGCACAGGCCAGCAGCGGCCCCGCCATCCATTGGCAACGCACAACCGTCGAGGCTCTCGATGCCGATGGCAGCTTCGATGGCGCCCTGTCGGTGCTGGTGCTGCAATCGTTGGCCGATGACGGCAGCAAACTGGCCTTTCTGACCGCCCTGGCCCGCAGCCTCAAGCCCGGAGGGCAGCTGGTGCTCGTCGATCTGATGGCGCCCGAACGGTCGCCGCTGCAGCAGCAGGTCGAGGCAGCCTGGCTCGGCTTTCAGAAAGCCAGCGGGATCACCGCGGCCGAAGCAGCTGTTAGCGGACTGACCCAGGGTGTGCACCCGATCGGGCGAAACCGATTGGCCGCCTTGGTCGAAGCGGCGGGATTCAGCGATCCGGCACCGATCTTTCAGGCGCTCAGCGTCTGCGGATTTCTGCTGCAGAAATTGCCCTGAGTGCAGCGCCCTCAGGCGGCTGGCCGTGCCTGACCGTGCTGATCGCGCCGGGAGGCGATCTCGGTGGGGCGCCCTTCCACCTGGTCGAGCCGCTGGCGGATGGTCCGCAGTTCGTCCAAGATCGCGCTCAGCAATTGCTGGGTCGCGGTCGAGGGTGAATTGAGAACCTCGACCGTGACTTCCTTGATCCGTAAAACATCGCGGGCAAAACGGGCCACCTCGTTGGGGTGAAACAACAAGGGATCTTTTTGATCGCTGCGGTACTCCGGATTGAGCCGGCGGGGGTTGAACGGGGGGTTGAGGTTGCGGGGATCGGTATTGGTGTAGCGATACACAGACGCCCGTGAACGGTTGAGGGCCTTCTGCACGTCGTCGATCCCGATCAGGGCCTCGGCGTCGGGATTGTCAGAAGGCATCGGGGGCACCTGTCCCAGATCTGCACCAGGGGCCAGGGGACCGCCCAGGCCGCCTTGGGGCATCGACTGGGGAAGCATGAGACGACCGTGGGAACCTCTGGACGCAGCGACCTTACCAGAGGTTTCCGAACCGTGCAGTGGATCCAGGAACCAGCGGTGATAGGTTCCGCCCAACTCTTGTTTGGCCTTCCATGCGCGTCTCCCGCCTGTTGCTGGTGACGCTGCGGGACGACCCGGCCGAGGCCGACATTCCCTCACATCGCCTGCTGTTGCGGGCTGGTTACATCCGACGGGTGAGCAGTGGGATTTATGCCTATCTGCCACTGCTCTGGCGTGTGCTGCAGAAGGTCTCACGGATCGTGCGTGAAGAGATGGACGCCACGGGCGCCCTCGAGACCCTGCTTCCCCAGCTCCAGCCGGCTGAGCTGTGG
>Ga0169931_10013279_pt1 | contig 11269 bp, 12 predicted proteins | sample Kivu_15m_20L_FD_129675 | JGI IMG/M metagenome (GOLD analysis project Ga0169931, IMG submission 129675) | Freshwater microbial communities from Lake Kivu, Western Province, Rwanda to study Microbial Dark Matter (Phase II) - Kivu_15m_20L... | ecosystem: Environmental > Aquatic > Freshwater > Lake... | reverse complement strand
GTCAAGACCACCTTCCGCTTCTGATCGATCACCCTCAGACCCTCCAGGTCTGCCTGGATGTGTGCCATCACCCGGCTGCCTTGCAGCCGGGTTTTTTATGGTCTATCGCGATGCCATTGCAGCGATGCCGGCAGACAGCTTGAGATGTGCCGGGCGATACAGGCAGCTGTGATCACGGTTCGGCCTGGGCAGGCGGGGACTGGTTAATCTCTGCAGGCTTCCTGATGGGAAGTCCTCTTTTTTGGTGTGAGGAATTCATGCAACCCTTCAAGCAACTGCTGCTCTCATCGCTGGCGGCCACGCTGGCGGTGCCGGCGGCCGGCTTCGCTGCCGAAGCCGATCTGAACCGCTATGCCCCGGTTTCGAGCAATCAGGTCACCAGCATTTCCCAGTTCGGTGATGTGCAGCCCACCGACTGGGCCTATCAGGCTCTCAACAACCTGATCGAGCAATACGGCTGTGTGGCCGGCTATCCCAACGGCACCTTCAAGGGCGCCAAGCCCCTCTCCCGCTTCGAAGCGGCAGCCCTGCTCAACTCCTGCCTGGAGCGCGTCACTGAGGCCACCGACGAACTGAAGCGCCTGGCCCAGGAGTTCGAGAATGAGCTCAATGCCATCAATGGCAAGATCACCGGTCTCGAGAAGAAGATCGGCAAGCTGGAGGCTCAGCAGTTCTCCACCACCACCAAGCTTCAGGGTGACGCTGTCTTCGTGCTCGGCGCTGCCAACTTCGGTGGCAGTCAGAATGCGCCCAGCACCGCCAATGGCGCTGGTGCCACGACGCCCAACACCGGTGCCACGAACGCGACCCGTTACGCAGCCAACAACAACCGCAACTGGGGTGCACTGGCGCTCAACTATGACCTTCGCCTGAACCTGAACACCAGCTTCACCGGCAAGGATCTGCTTTACACCCGCCTGCGCTCCGGCAACTTCGCCAACAGTGCCTTCAATGGCAACCCCTACAATCTGATGGCTCTCGACAGGGCCTTCGCCCCAGCTGGCGGAAACGATGTGGTGAACATCGACCGTCTCTACTACCGCTTCCCGATCGGTAAGCAGTTCACCGGCTTGGTGGGTGCCAGGGCACGGAACACCGAATTCCTCGCCGTGGCGCCCTCCTTCTACAGGGCTGAATTGCTGGATGTGTTCACCCTGCACGGCGCGCCGGCCACCTATAACAAGGCCACCGGTTCCACCTTCGGTCTGATGTGGAAGCAGAACGTGAAGAAGGGCAAGCCCTACTTCGCAGCTTCCACCTCCTATGTGGCCGTCAACGGCGACAACAGCAATCCAGCCGCCGGCGGTCTGATGACATCCGGCAGTGCCGGCAGCTTCACCACCCAGATCGGCTATGCCGGCCCGCAGTTTGCCCTCGCAGCCGCCTGGCGCTACGGCCAGTGCGGTCAGCCCCTCACCCGCCGCGGCACCCAATTTGCCCGCCAGAACCAGCCCTGCAGCGAAGGCGTGGGAACCGCAGGCGTGAGCCCCTTCTGGAGCGGCAACAACTCGAGCAACAACTTCGCGCTGACCGCCGCCTGGCAGCCGAAGAACAGCGGCTGGGTTCCTTCGCTGAGCGCCGGCTGGGGCATCAGTGCCATCTCCTCCACCAACTACAACGGCTACAACGCCAGCAGCGTTGTACCGATCAACAGCAACGCCCAGCCGTTCCCCAACTACGGCGATGTGCGCAACATCAGCCAGATGCAGTCCTGGCAGGTGGGGCTGCAGTGGAACGATCTCTTTGCCAAGGGCAATGCCGCTGGTTTCTCCGTCGGTCAGCCCACCTATGTGACTGCCCTTGCCCAGAACGGCCTCCGCAAGCCCTACGGCTTCTCCGGCAGCGGCCGCTCCAGGGCTCAGAACGTGTACATGGGCTTCTACGACTCCCCCAACGGCCCCAACGATGGCAACTTCGCCTGGGAATGGTGGTACCGCTTCCGGGTGAGCAACAACATCAGCATCACTCCGGCGATCTTCTACCTCAGCCGCCCCAACGGCCAGTACACCGGCAACGACGTGACCAACAACGTCTTCGGTGGCCTGGTGCAGACCCAGTTCCGCTTCTGATCCGGCTCCCTGCGGCCAGGTCTGTCCTGGCCGCAGCCACCCCTCACTCGCTCTCTGTGGCCCTCCGGCAACGGGGGGCTTTTTCATGGGCGTCGCCGATGATGGCGCTGCTGCTGCGCGAGTCGTTTGTCCAGCCGAGCCCGCCAGGTCGCTCCCGCCGATCACTACGCCGTGCTCGGGCTCCAGCCCGGCGCCACTGCCGCCGCGATCAAGGCGGCCTACCGCGCTCTGGTGAAACGCCACCATCCCGATGCCGGTGGCGGCAGCGAGCGGATCCTGGCCCTCAATGCCGCCTGGGAGGTGCTGGGAGACGGCGAGCGCCGCCGCCGCTACGACCTCTCCCTGGGGCACGGCCCGGCTGCCGCGGAAGCGGCTGGCGCGGCGCGATCCCGCGCCACCGGCAGCGGCGCAGTCCTGGCCGAGGAGGATCTGCGGCACTGGCTGCGGGAGGTCTACGCCCCGCTCGACCGCCTGCTGGGCCAGGTGATCAACCCCTTCCCCGCCGCCGTGAAGGCGCTGGCGGCCGATCCCTACGACGATGGGCTGATGGAGGCCTTCTGCGGTTTCCTTGAGCAGAGCCGCGCCCGCATCACCCGGGCCGAGGGCCTTTATCGCTCCAGGCCCTGCCCCGCCTGCGCCCGTGGTTTCGGCCTCTCGCTCTATCACTGCCTCGGCCAGGTGCAGGATGCGCTGGCGGAGCTGGAGCGCTACACGCTCGGCTATGTCGACAGCTACCTCCACGATGGGCGCCAGATGCTGCGCGAGGCGCGGCAGCGGCGGCAGCGGCTCCACGAGGAACGGCGGCGGCTCGAGCTCTGAGGGCCGCGGCGTGGCGTGGAGGGACGTCGGCGTTCAGCCGGCGCTCCAGGCTTCCAGCTGGTCGAGCCGCAGCCACACGTCCGGCACCGGCCGGCGCCAGCGCAGCTGGGCGTAGTCGCCCTTCACGGCCAGGATCTCGCCGGGACCCTCCAGGGCATAGCCAGGGGGCAGAGGGTCGCTGGCGGACGCCTCCAGGCTGTCGCGGTAGGCCGCCTGGTTCAGGCGCACCAGCGATCCTTTCTTGAGGGCGGCCGCGGCCGCGGGGGCTGCCGATTCGCTGCTGCCGGAGGGAGACGCGGCCATGGTGGCGGAATCTGCGGGTTCGCCAGCTGAGGCTAGGGCTCCATGGCTGGCACTGCCGCCCCCATCCGCTGAGGTGGGTGCCGGCCCGGGCCGGCACGCGTTGCGGCCGGCGGTTGCGGCGCGGCCCTAGCCTCGCCCAGCGCACAGGAAGACGACATTGAGGCTGCTGCTGCTGGGCTGCTCAGGGTTCGTGGGCAGGGAGCTGGTGCCCTACCTGCTCGAACTCGGCCACACACTCACGCTGCTGAGCCGCCGCCCGAACCCCTTTCCCGAGCTCGCCGGCGATCGCCTGATCGGCCTCAACCTCGATCCCGCCGACCCCGCCTGCTGGCAGCAGGAGGCCCTGCGCCAGGCCCTGGCCGCCGCGGAGGGGGTGGTGAATCTGGTGGGCGAACCGATCGCGGAGCGCCGCTGGACCCCCGAGCACCGCCAGCGCCTGCGCGACAGCCGGGTGCGCAGCACCGAGCTGCTGGTGGAGGCGATGCGCCGGCTGCCCCATCCCCCCGCGGTGCTCGTGAGCGGATCCGCCGTGGGGTACTACGGCACCAGCAGCGATGCCCGCTTCGAGGAGAGTGATCCGGCCGGCGGCGATCTCCTCGGCCAGCTCTGCCGCGACTGGGAAGCCGCCGCCACGGCCCTGCCCTCCGGATCCCGTCTGGTGATCCTGCGCCTCGGCATCGTGCTCGGGCCCGATGGCGGTGCCCTGGGCAAGATGCTGCCGGTGTTCCGGGCCGGCTTCGGCGGGCCGGTGGGCTCCGGCCGCCAGTGGATGAGCTGGATCGAGCGCCACGATCTCTGCCGCCTGATCGCCACCGCCCTGGAAGACAGCGCTTACAGCGGTGTGTACAACGCCGTGGCACCGCAGCCGGTGCGCATGGGCGACTTCGCCGCCGCCCTCGGCAGGAGCCTGGGGCGGCCCAGCCTGCTGCCGGTGCCCGGTGCAATCCTGCAGCTGCTGCTCGGCGATGGCGCCCGGGTGGTGCTGGAGGGGCAGCAGGTGGTTCCCGCCCGGCTGCTGGCCCAGGGCTTCAGCTACCGCTTCGCGGACCTCAGCGCTGCCCTCGCCGCTGCCACCAGCCCAGGGCGCCGCTGAGCAGGGCCCCGGCCATCAGCACGCCGATCGCCGGGGTGAAGAGCGGTTCCCAGAGCCTCTGGAAGCCGAGCAGCGGCGCTTCCACCCCCTGGCTGTGGAGCATCACCGCCACGACAAACCAGAGCGCGCCCGCCAGCACCACGAACACATCCACCACCAGGAGCCGGTCGGTGAGCTGCCGCAGCCCTGCCAGCGGCCCCCGCTCCGCACCCGCGCCTCCGGCTGGGGCCGCCACCCTGGCGGCTGGTCCCGGGCCAGCGCTGCGCGAGGGCCTGGACGGCTGCTGTGGGGCGGGTTCCGTCATGGCGGGGCCGTGGAGGGGGTGGCGGCCGCTGAGGCCTGGATCCGGTCCATGATGGCTGCCGCCATCCGCGTGCTGCCGCCGGCTCCACCGAGCCTTTCGGCTGCGATCGTTGCCAGCTCCCGTTGCCAGCGGGGCCCTTCCTGCGGATCGGCGAGCCGCCGGAGCATCGCCGCCAGCAGCCGCGCCGTGGCGCTGAGCGTGGCGGGATCCCCCACCGGACCCTCGGAGCAGACCACGCCAGCCCCGAGCAGCCGCCGCTGAGCCTCGGCGAAGCCCGCGGTGAACTGGGGGCCGGGGCCCGCCACCTGCAGCACCGGCAGGCCCAGGGCCACCGCCTGCTCGGAGGCCGTGCCGCTCATGGCCAGCACCAGATCGCTGCCGCTCAGCACTGCCTCGAAGTCGCCCCAGTGCAGCTCCAGCTGCAGCGCTCCCCGCACCAGCCGCAGGCGCCGGCCGGCTGCGTCCGGGCGGGCGCTCCCAGCGGCAGAGGGCTGCAGGTGCCAGCCCAGCGGTGCGGCGACCGCCGCGACCGCCTGCGGCTGCAGCGCGGCCACCAGGGCCGCCCGCAGCTGCGGCGCCTGGCCGGGGGCCACATCCGGCAGCCGCTGCAGCACCTGCAGCAGCAGTGCCAGGTTGCCCAGGGCCTCCGGCAGGCGGCTGCCCGGGAGCACGGCCACGCCCTGCCCGCCGCCGGGGGAGGCTCCGCTCCGCCGTTCCGCCCGTGGGGTCTGGGCGGCGGCGGCGGCGAGGAGGGCATCGAGGAAGGGGTTGCCCAGGAAGCGCACCGGCCGCCCCAGCTGCGCGCTGAGATCTGCGGCGGTGAGAGCATCGCGGCTCCAGATCGCCTGCAGCCGCGGCCGCCGCAGCAGCCATCCGCAGGGCCAGGGCAGCCGCAGCCTCCCCTCGTAATGGCTGGAGTAGGCCACCAGGTAGACCACGCTGTCGCGACCGCTCAGCCAGGCGCCCAGCAGGGGCACCACATCGCCCACCGCCACCACCAGCGCAAACCGCCGCCGCTGCTGGCGCAGCCGCACCAGCAACCGCAGCACATAGCCGAACTGACCCTCCAGCAGATCGGTGATCCGTGCCGCCAGGCTGGTGTAGCCCAGGCCGCCGGTGCTGAAGTCGCGGGTGGAGCCGAGCACCGGGATGCCGGCGCGCCGGTAGGCCTGGCCCTGCCCCACCAGCGGCAGGGCCTCCACACGCAGCCCGTGGCGCAGCAAAGCCGTGCCGAGGGCCGCTGCGCTGAGGTCCTCGCCATGGCCGTTGCTCAGCAGCAGAACCGCGCTCAAGCCTCCAGCCAGCCCTGGACCTTGCGAAGCGCCCCCCAGCCCGGCCGCCGCGCCAGACCATCCGTCATCGAGGCCCGCAGCTCATCGCCGAGCTCCGGCGCCATCACCATCACCCGCTGCACCAGCACGATGTGCTCGCGCACGCCGGTGCCGCCGGTCTCCAGCAGGGCCAGGCTCAGATTGATGCGCGCCTGCGGATCCTGAGGGTTGAGCCGCACCGCCACGCGGGCCGAGCGCAGGGCGGCATGGGGTTGATCGAGGAGCAGTTGCAGCCAGGCCAGGCAAGTCCAGCCCGCCGCCTGCCGCGGCGACTGAGCGGTGATCGCCAGGAAATCGTCGATCAGCTCCTCGGGAGCCGCACCGGCCTGGTAGCGCGCCAGCGCCTGGTCGAACAGGGAATCAGACGCTTCAGCGCCACCGTCCTGAAGGTCGGCAGGGGTTGCGGAGGAAGAAGGGGCCGCCATGGCACAGCCGGATCGGATCGCTTCAGATTCCCACGCCACGGCGCCGCCGCGGGGCCGGTGGGTCAGGCACCACCGCCCCGGGGCGGCACTGCGGCCCTCAGACGGCGAAGGAGCTGCCGCAGCCGCAGGTCTGGGTGGCGTTGGGATTGGTGAAGTTGAAGCCGCCGCCGATCAGGGCCGAGGAGAAATCGAGCTGCATGCCGTAGATGTAAAGCAGGCTCTTCGGATCGCTCACGACGCGGAAGCTGGGGGCTCCGACCGGTTCATAGGTGTATTGCTCGTCGTCGCTGCGGATGTCGCCCGCCTCGATGAAATCCATCGTGTAGCTCATGCCGCTACAGCCGCCCGAGCGCACCCCCACCCGCAGCACCTTCTCCTGGCCCTGCTGCGACATCAGCGCCGCGAGCTGGCGCATGGCCGGCTCGGTGATCAGGATTCCCTTGCCATCGCGGCCGGTGAAGGTGATCGGTGCGGCCTCTGCGGGGGGGGCGGTGTGGCTGCTCATCGCTCGGGGCGGGGGGTTCGGGGGATGCGGATCGTGGCGGGAATGGTGCCCGGTCTGGAGGGGCTCCAGACCGGGCCGGGATCCGTCGCCTGGCTGCAGCCACTCTATGGAGACCAGGCAGGCCCTGCCGCCTGCCCTTCGGGCCGGTTGTCCGGCTCCTGGCGCATCCGCCCGGGGCTGCTCAGGATCGGCAGCTCAGTCGCTCGCCACGGCCGGGCCGGTTTCCACCCTCCCGGCCACCAGCGCGCGGGTCCCGTCTCTCCATAGAGTCGCCATCACTTGCGGGAGCATCGGGTGCGCGTCGCCATCGTGGGAGCCGGCCTGGCGGGCCTGGCGGCGGCCGTGGATCTGGTCGATGCCGGCCACAGCGTGGATCTCTACGAAGCCCGGCCGTTCATGGGCGGCAAGGTGGGCAGCTGGGAAGACGACGACGGCAACCACATCGAGATGGGCCTGCATGTCTTCTTCTTCAATTACGCCAATCTCTTCGCTCTGCTGCGCAAGGTGGGGGCGATCGACAATCTCCTGCCCAAGGATCACACCCATCTCTTCGTCAACCGCGGCGGTGATCTGCGCGAGCTGGATTTCCGCTTCGCCCTCGGTGCTCCCTTCAACGGGCTCAAGGCCTTCTTCACCACCCCCCAGCTCGACTGGGTCGACAAACTGCGCAACGCCCTGGCTCTGGGCACCAGCCCGATCGTGCGTGGCCTGGTGGATTACGAGGGTGCGATGCAGGTGATCCGTGATCTCGATCGCATCAGCTTTCAGCAATGGTTTCTCGGCCATGGCGGCAGCCAGAGGAGCATCGAGCGGATGTGGAACCCGATCGCCTATGCCCTCGGCTTCATCGACTGTGAGGCGATCTCGGCGCGCTGCATGCTCACCATCTTCATGATGTTCGCGGCGAAGACGGAGGCCTCCAAGCTCAACCTGCTCAAGGGTTCGCCACACCGTTGGCTCACCGGGCCGATCCTCGCCTACATCGAGCAGCGCGGTGCCCGCCTGCATCTGCGACACCGCGTCTCAGCTGTTCAGTTCGACGATGCCGCAGGCCCCGAGCCCCGTGTCACCGGCCTCCGCCTCGGCACCCCGGCCGGCGAGATCGAGGTGCAGGCCGATGCCTATCTCGCCGCCTGCGATGTTCCCGGCATTCAGCGGCTGATTCCCGAGGCCTGGCGGCGCTGGCCCCAGTTCGACAATCTCTATCGCCTCGAGGCGGTGCCGGTGGCCACGGTGCAGCTCCGCTACGACGGCTGGGTGACGGAGCTGGGAGAGAGCCCCGACGCCGAGGCCCGCCGCGCCGATCTCGCCCGCCCGGCCGGTCTCGACAATCTGCTCTACACCGCCGACGCCGATTTCAGCTGTTTCGCCGATCTTGCTCTCGCCAGCCCGGTCGACTACCGCCGCGAGGGGCTCGGTTCGCTGCTGCAGTGTGTGCTCACCCCCGGCGACCCCTGGATCCCGAAGAAGAGTGAGGAGATCGTGGCCCACACAGACCGGCAGGTGAGGGAGCTGTTCCCCTCCGCGCGCAACCTCACGCTGGTCTGGAGCCATGTGGTGAAGCTGGCCCAGTCGCTGTACCGCGAGGCTCCGGGCATGGAGCCCTTCCGGCCCGAGCAGCGCACGCCGCTGGCCAACTTCTTCCTGGCCGGCAGCTACACCCGCCAGGACTACATCGATTCGATGGAGGGAGCCACGATGAGCGGCCGCCTGGCCGCCGCCGCCATCCTTGATCGCCCGGCGGCCCTCGCCACCAACGCCGCCATGGCGGCGACGGCGGTCGGCGTGGGCGGGGCCTGAGGTCAGCCGATGGGCCGTTGGCTGGAGCACAGCGTCACCACCGAGATCCAGGCGCCTGTGGAGCGTGTCTGGGAGGTCTGGAGCGATCTGGAGGCGATGCCCCGCTGGATGCGCTGGATCGAATCGGTGGTCACGCTCGATGATCCCGATCTCACCGACTGGACCCTGGCCGCCCAGGGTTTCCGCTTTCACTGGAAGGCCCGCATCACCAGGCGGGTGGAAGCCCAGCAGCTTCACTGGGAGTCGGTGGGTGGGCTGCCGACCAAGGGGGCCGTGCGCTTCTACCCCCAGGGCGCCGATCGCACCGCCGTGAAGCTCACCGTGAGCTACGAGCTGCCGGCGGTGCTTGCACCTCTGATGGATCCAGGCATGATGGGAGGCATTGTGGTGCGCGAACTGCAGGCGAACCTTGACCGTTTCCGCGATCTGGTTGAGCAGGGCTAACGTCGCCACCCTCCTGGGGGCGGCGCTGCTGGCTGCGGGCTGTTCGCCCAAGCCCGGCGACAGCACATCGGTTCCACCGCCGCTGGCTCAGCCGGCCGGAGCCCCCGCCCCGGGCAAGTCGTCCGCCGGCCTGGCGCTGGTGCCCCTTCCCTCGCCCCAGCAGGTGACCGCCTCCGTGGCACTGGGGCGGCTCGACCCCTTCAGCAATCCCAGGCCCATGCCCCCGGCCACGCGCTCGGTTCCGGCCGGCCAGCAGGCTGCCTCCCAGGCGGCGGCCGGTGCGGCGGCCACGGCGGTCGCCACCGGGGGCGGACCTGCCGCAGCCACGGCGGCTGCGGTCGCCCCTGCATCACTTCCCGCAGACTTCACCTTTTCGGGGGTGATCGCCAGCCGCGGTGCGGCTGAGGCCCTGGTGCAGTCGGCCGCTCACAGCGGCACCGTGAAGGTCGGAGACGTGGGCATGCCCAGCAATCCCTGGTTGCCGCGTGGCTGGAAGGTCACCGCCATCGATGCGTCGCAGGGGAGGCTCACCCTGCGCTACGGCCCCGTGGTGCGCACCATCACGCTCAGCTGAGCGCACGGATGCAGGCCTGCACCAGGCCCTCGAGATCGTGGGGGTCGGCTTCGGCGTCGACCCGGCCCAGCAGGGATCGGCAGGTGGCGCTGGTCTGAGGACCGATCGAGATCAGCCGCAGCCCTGCCAGCCGCTCCTGCCAGCCGTCGTCGAAGCTGGCCTGCAGCAACTGCACGGCATGGCGCACGGTCTTGCCGCTGCTGAAGGTGATCGCGGCCAGCTGCCGCTGCTCCAGGGCCATCAGGGCGGCGCTGGGCCAGCTCCGGGGGCAGCGCGTTTCATAGGCCGGCACCTCCACCACCCTGCCGCCGGCTTCACCGAAGGCGTCGGCCAGCAGGCTGCGGCCGCCGCTCTGCACGCGTGGAAGCAGCAGCCGCAGGCCCCAGGCCGAGACCGGGAAGTGCTCGATCAGGCTGTCGGCCACGAAGGCGGGCGGCACGAAATCGGCCGGCGCCCCGATCGATTCCAGCAGGGCCGCCGTGCTGCGGCCCACCGCCGCCAGCCGCAACCCGGGGGGACGGTGGCCCAGGCTGCGGCCACGCCGACCCAGCCGTTGCTGCACCGCCTCCACGCCATTGGCGCTCGAAAACACAAACCAGTGGAAGTCGTGCCATTCCTCGAGGGCATCGTCGAGCGGGCCCCAGCTGTCCGGCGGGGTGACCTCCAGGGCCGGCAGATCCACCACCGTCGCCCCGACCGCCTCGAACAGCCGTCGCGCCGCCCCGAGCTGCCCCTCGGCCCTGGTCACGCCGATCCGCTGGCCGGTCAGCGGCAGGGGGGCTTGCGCGGCCTCGTTCGTTGCCATGGACAGGCTCCCCGGCCCTCAGCCGTTCAGTCGCACCATCGTGGCGGCCTGCTGCTCCAGCGCCGCCGCCTCGGCCATCCGGCCCTGATCCCGCAGCAGCTGGATCGCCCTCCGGAAGGAGCTGCGGCAGCCGGCGATGTCACCCCCCAGGAGCTGCGCCACCGCCAGGTTCTGGTGGGTGGCTGCCAGGTCCGGGTCCAGGCCCAGGGCTTCGCCGTAGGCCGTGATCGCATCGCGGATCCTGCCCCGCCGCCGCTCCACCAGGCCGAGCTGGTTCCAGGCCTGGGCGATCGAGGGGGCGGCCAGCGTCGCCTCCCGGCAGAGTGCCGCCGCGGCATCCAGGGAGCCGCGCTCGAGCTCCAGGGTCGCGAGATTGAGCCGTGCCGCCAGGGTGAGGCGCTGATCGAGCGGGAGAGCGAGGGCCTGGCGGTAGAGCGCCGCAGCCTCGGCGGCATCCTCCGGAGTGAGGGCGATCGCCAGGTGCAGCAGCAGTTCGAAGCGTTCCGGGGCGGCCTCCGCGGGACAGGCGGCCAGGCCCTGCCGCAGCAGCATCAGCCCCCGCCGCCGTTCGCCCTCCGCCACCAGCAGCGCGCCGAGCTTGGCGCTGCTGTAGGGATCGCCGGGCCGTTCCCGCAGATCGTTCTCCATCGCCTGCCGCAGCCTGCGGGCCTTCCCGCCATCGGCGAGCCGCTCGGCGCTGTAGCCGGTATGCAGCAGAGCCGGTTCGGGGCACTGGCTGATGCGCCAGTGGCTCTCCTGCTCCAGCAGCCGGCTCACACTGTCGTCCACCATGGCGT
>Ga0169931_10013278_pt1 | contig 11270 bp, 9 predicted proteins | sample Kivu_15m_20L_FD_129675 | JGI IMG/M metagenome (GOLD analysis project Ga0169931, IMG submission 129675) | Freshwater microbial communities from Lake Kivu, Western Province, Rwanda to study Microbial Dark Matter (Phase II) - Kivu_15m_20L... | ecosystem: Environmental > Aquatic > Freshwater > Lake ... | reverse complement strand
TGGGGGCTAGGCTCCTGGACCAGCAATTGGGGATACAGTTCGGCCTATTACAATCCCTACTACGTCGCCGCGCCGGCGGTTCCGTACGACTATTCGCAACCGGTGATCGTCAATAACTACGTGAACGACGCAGCAGACGCTGCCGTGGCCGCCGATCCGAACGCCCAGCCGCCTGCCGAAGACCCCGCAGTGCAGCACGCCACGGCGCTGTTCGACGAGGGGCTCGCCCTGTTCAAGAAGGGAGACTACCGCTCGGCCCTCAACAAGTTCGACGCGGCCCTCACGCAACTTCCCGATGATCCGGTCATCCACGAAGTGCGGGCGGTGACGCTGTTCGCGCTGGGAGAGTACCAGCAATCGGCCGCGGCGCTCAACTCGTTCCTGTCGAGCGCGCCGGGCATGGACTGGACCACGATGAGCAGCCTGTACGGCAACGCTGCCGATTACGAGGCCCAACTCCGCAAGCTCGAACAATACTGTGTGTCGAAGCCGAACGACGCCGCGGCATATTTCGTCCTGGCATATCAATATCTGGTGCTGGGCGCTAAAGATCAGGCTACCGACGCGCTGCGCGTCGTCGTGAAAAACCAGCCAAAGGATTCGACGGCCAGGCGAATGCTCGACGCACTTGCACCCGAGCAGGCGACCGCGGTGGCTCAGACGCCGCCGGCACCGGCGCCTGCGCCAGCAGCCGACGCCGATAGTCCCACGATCGATCTGGTTGGCAACTGGCGTGCAAAAGCTGGCGACACGACGATCGATCTGGCAATTACGGATGCTTCGCAGTTCACCTGGAAAGCGTCCGACAAGGGCAAGACTACCGCCGAACTCAACGGCCAATTGACCGCCGATGCCGATGCCATTACGCTCGACAGCGCGAATCAAGGGGCCATGAGTGGTTCCGTGGCCACCCTGTCCCCCGACAAGTGGCGGTTTGCGCTGGCCGGCGCTCCTGCTTCCGATCCGGGACTCACCTTTGAACGAGTTCGCTAACGGGTTGTTTCTCAATTCTCCACAGGAGTCCTGATGATGCGCTGGCGAGGTGGTGAGCAAAGCGGAAACCTGGAAGACCGTCGGCGCATGAGTCCGCGTGGAGTTGCCGTCGGCGGCGGCGCGATGCTGCTCATCATGGTGCTGGCCCTGGTGTTCGGTATCGATCCGCAACAGCTCAACCAGGTCATCGATCAAGGCGGCGGCGTCGGCGGCGGTGCCGCCGTCGAAGAACGTGAGCTGACGCCCGAGGAGATCGAGCAGCGCGACTTCACGGCCACGGTGCTTCGATTCACCGAACGCGTATGGGATGACCAGCTCCCGACCATCGGCCGGCGCTACGACCCGCCGAAGATGGTGCTTTTCTCACAGCAGGTTCAAACCGGCTGCGGCGTGGCCCCTTCGGCTGTTGGCCCCTTTTACTGTCCCGCTGACCGAACGGTCTATCTCGACCCGACGTTCTTCGAGGAGTTGCAGCAGAAATTAGGCGGCTCCAAGGCCGAATTCTCTCAGGCCTATGTGATCGCCCACGAAGTCGGCCATCACGTCCAGAATCTGCTCGGCTACAGCGACCTCGTCAATCAAAAACGCCAGACGCTGCCGGCCGAGGAGTTCAACAAGTGGTCTGTCCGCCTGGAACTTCAGGCCGACTATCTGGCCGGCGTCTGGGCACATTACGGGCAGCGGGAGTTCAATTTCATCGAGCCCGGCGATGTCGAATCGGCCATTACCTCGGCCAACGCAATCGGCGACGATCGCCTGCAGAAACGCTCGACGGGCTTTACCTCGCCCGAGAACTACACGCACGGCACATCGGAGCAGCGTGTGCGGTGGTTCACCGAGGGGCTCAAAACCGGCGACCTAGGTCGGCTCGAAGAGATTTTCAAAGTCCCCTACGAGCGACTGTGACCCTACGAGCGACTGTGAGTTGTCTGCCCGCTGTCCGGTTGTGCCGCGTCCTTCAGAAGCTGCTCAATCTGTTCCATGCTGACGGGCTTTACCAGGTGATGATCGAAGCCCGCTGCGCGCGTCCGCTCGCGATCCGCCTCCTGTCCCCAGCCCGTTAGTGCGAACAGCTTCACATTCGGATAGCGACCAGCCGCCCGAATGCGCTCTGCGACCTGAAACCCATCCATGCCGGGCATTCCCAGATCCAACAGCACGATCTCGGGCTGGAAGCTTTCCATGATGGCGAGCGCCGTTGGTCCGTCGTTGGCCACCTGGGCCTCGGACCCCAATACCTTGAGCAACATTCCAAGGCTTGACGCCGCGTCGCGATTGTCGTCAACGACCAGGACCTTGCGGTGTGGCTTGGGTGCCGCCTGGAATGCCGGAGTTTGGGAATGCGCAACACCTTGCTGAGCCGTCGTGGGCAAGCGCACCGTGAACGTGCTGCCCAGGTTGGGGCCGGGGCTCTGCACCGCGACGCTCCCGCCGTGCATTTCGACCAGGCGCTTTACCAGCGTCAAGCCGATCCCCAGTCCGCCCTGGGCTCGGCTGGCGGTGCGATCGACCTGCATGAACATGTCGAACACCAGCGGCGCCATCTCGGTGGGTATGCCAATCCCATTGTCGCGCACGCGAAGGACGATTTCTTCCTCGCCACGTTCGGCGCTCAGCCAGATCTGCCCGCCGCGGTCCGTGTACTTGGCGGCGTTATTCAGCAGGTTCGAAATCACCTGCGCCAGGCGCACCGAGTCGCCATACAGCGTGATGCTCTCGGGGGGAATCGCCACCGAAAGCTGATGCCCGCCCGCGGCAATTGCCGGTTGGCTGGTGTCGACCGCTGTCCGCACGATCTCCGCGAGCGTGGTCTCCTCATGGCGGAGCTCGATCGAGCCGCGCGTGATGCGAGAGATCTCCAGCAAGTCGTCAACCAGCCGCACCATCTGGGCGACTTGCCGTTCCATGATCTCACACACGCGCTCGGCCGTGGCATCGCCCCGCGCGGACATCGAGAGGATATGAATCGAACTGCGAATCGGCGCGAGCGGGTTTCGCAGCTCGTGGGCCAGCGTGGCCAGGAACTCATCCTTGCGCTTGTCCGCTTCCTTCAGTGCCTGTTCCGTCGCTTTGCGCTCGGTGACGTCGCGCGTCGTTCCCGCTACCGCTTCCACCTCTCCGTCGGGCCCGATCACCGGCACAAGAATGTAGTCATAAATCCGCCGCCCGAACGTCCCGGTGAACGGCACTTCGCCACGGACGGGTTGCTTGGTGGCGGCCACCTCGTCGATCTCGCGATCGTGCATTGCCGCGTGCCAGGGTTCGTAGCCTAGCTCAAGACAATTCTTGCCGATCGCTTCATCCCAGGTGCGGCCCCACATCTGCAAGAGCACTTCGTTGGCATACACAAAGCGATGATCCAGATTGAAGATATACGCCAGGTCCGGCGTATTGTTGAGAATCGCCTCATACAATCTCTTCTGCCGAGCGGATTCCGCTTGCGTGGCCGCGAGCGCCGCTTCGGCCTGTTTGCGCTGCGAGATGTCGACCGTCACGCACACGATGTTCACCAGCGTGCCGCCCGCATCGCGCAGTCCCGTCACGCAGTTGTTGACCCAAGCGATCGAGCCGTCCTTGCGCAGATATCGCTTCTCAATCGTGAAGTCAGGGCCGCCCGACGCCAGAATCTGAAACTGTTCCAGGTTAGTCGACAGGTCGTCCGGATGCGTAATGTCCTGCATCCGCAAAGCCAGGAGCTCTGCCTCGTCGTAGCCCGTGATCTGGCAAAAGCGCTTGTTGACCAACTGGAATCTGCCGGCAAGGTCCGTCTGCGAAATGCCGGCCGTCGCCTGATTCACGATGGCGCTGAATTGCTGCTCGCTCGCGCCCAGTGCCAGCTCAGTCCGTTTCAGCGCGTCGATGTTCTGAACCAGGGCCACGACGCCCACGACTTCTCCGCCGGTGTCTCGAAACGGCGCAGCGGCCACTCGGGTCCAGGTTTCTCGGCCGTCTTCGCCCGTGAACAGCATCTCCACGCCGGGAGTCACGGTCTCGCCCTGCAGCGCCCGGACGCTGGGCCAGCTCGCCAGCGGGAGCAGCTGCCCGCGTTCGTCGAAGGCCTGCCAGCGTTGAATCCGCTGCGGATCCTGCGATGGGACACGCTCCGGGACTAACTGCCGCATGGCCGCATTGCTCATGATCCAGCGACCGTCACGCCCCATCAGGCCGATGCCGACGGGCAGTTGATCGAGAACCGCGGCGAGCGTCACGTTGGCAGGTTCACTCGGCGCGAGCGGCACGCCGGCCGGCAGCCGTCCGCCGGGTCATGCTCAGGTTCGGTTTGGTCCATGCTCCTGCGAACTCCCGCCGTTTCAGAAATGGCCGGTGATGATAGCAAACCTTGTGCCTTTGACGGCGGCAGAGAGTGCTGATTCGCACGTTGCTGTGCCCCGCGGCTCGCTATTCTATCGAAGCACGGCTTAGTCTGCCTTGCACTCGCGGCTTTTCGGCCGCTTGCTGCCATCCCCGCTCACGGTATGTCAGTTGCAAAACATTCCCGTGCAAAGTGCTCTCGTTACCCACAAGGTGGGGATTCGTCAGCACCGGAAAACCCAATTTGGAAGGGAAACGTTCAGATGATCGTGCGGGCAGCAGAGACGTCGAAGTTCACGGAGTCCACAGCAGATGGCCCTGCGGAGCGGCGAGTCGCCAAAACTGCCGCCCGCGCAAGTCAGCCGCGCAGACCGTGGATGTCGAAGACCGTCGTGAATTTCATTCTCGATGCGGGGTTGCTCGTGTTCATGGTGCTGATGCTATTCACGGCAGCCGCGCTACGTTTTGTGTTCCCCGCGCCCACGCTCGCCGCCGGCTGGACGCTGTGGGGCTTCGGTTACGATGCCTGGGCCAATTTTCAGTTTGTGCTCGTGGCTCTGTTCGGCTTGGCCATCTTGCTGCACGTAATGCTGCACTGGGCCTGGGTCTGTAGCGTTCTCGCCACCAAGATCCTCCGCGGCCGTTCGGCCCGGCCTGACGAAGGGATGCAGACGATTTGGGGCGTGGGCCTGCTGATCGTCGTGGTCAACGTCATCGGCCTGCTGCTGGGCCTGGCCTACCTGATGGTGCAGGCGCCAGTCAGCTAAGCCGCTCGCAGCGCTAGTCGCACAGCGGACAGCCGGCCACTTGCGGCTCGTCGCCAATCTGCAGAAAGCTTACGCCGCGCGCGATCGACAACGCTCCGGTGAACACGACGCACCAGGCGGCAATGGTCAACAGACGCTGGCGACTCGCCAGCGTCAGAAGCTGGGCGCCAGTCCCTGCCAGGACCATCATGGGCACCGTGCCCGCGCCGAAAGCCACCATCGTCGCGGCCCCCAGCAGCGGATCGCTCGTACTGGCCGCCAGCGCCGCGAATGCATAGACGAGTCCGCACGGGAGCAGGCCCGTCAACACGCCGGCCAGAAACACGCTGCTCCAGCGCCGGTCGCGCAGAAACGTTCCCACCATCCCGCCGACCAGGCAGCCCAGGCCGGGACCTGCGCCACTGCCGGCGGGCGACTGGATCGAGAGCACCCTGCGCAGCCACGACATACCTCGGCCGAGCATGCCAGTCGCCAGCAGCCCTTGAAAGACGAGCAGCACCCCGGCCGCGATTGCCACGGCGGCCGGAACGTTCACCCAACGTCCCAGGCCGTCGGCCACGCGCAGCACACCGTAACCAACCGCCGCACCAAGCGCGGCATAGGTAAAGATTCTGCCCGCGCTATACACGAGCTGCCGCGCCAGATTGTTGGGCCAGCTTCGCGCTGGAGCGCCAATCAGCAGCGCGAACGCTCCGCACATGCCCAGGCAATGGGCCGAGCCCAACAGGCCACCGACCAGTACCAAGGGAAGTTCGATCATGGGGCGCCCGCGGATGAGAGCTCGTGAGTTACTTCCGGCGCCACTCGCTCGCGCGGCAGGCTCGCAGCCGGTCGCTCGCCGATGTTCGCGTTAGGGGCTTCTGATGCAAGCCGCAACGAGTTGCCCACCACGAGCAGGCTGCTGACGACCATCGCCGCGGCGGCCCAGGCCGGGTTCAGCCAACCGGTTGCAGCCAGCCCGATGCCCGCGGCGTTATAGGCAAATGCCCAGAACAGGTTCTGACGCATCACGCGCACACTTCGCCGGGCAAGTTCAATCGACCAGGGGACGTGCCCCAAATCGTCGGCCAGCAAGGCGACAGGCGCCGACTCGCGCGCCAGATCCGTGCCGCACCCCAGAGCAATGCCGACGTCGCTCGCGGCCAGCGCTGGTGCATCGTTCACACCGTCGCCGATCATCGCCACCGGGCCGAGTGCGCGGCGTGCGGCATGGATCGCCTCCAGTTTGTCCTCTGGCAACAGGCCGCTTTCGACGCGCACCCCGAGTTGCTGCTCGAGCATCCTCCCGCGCGCCGGATCGTCCCCGGTCAGCACGCCCACGTCGCATCCTAGTTCGCGGCAAGCCGAGATTGCCGCCGCGGCTTCCGCTCGGATTGACTCCGAAAAGACGAACACCGCGCGCACCGCGTCATCCCAGCCGACCGCGGACACCGATTGACCGGCATGGCGTGCCTGCTCGACCGCGCCGCGCAGTTCTCCCGGTACGACCAGTCCCCGACCTTCCAGCCAGCGCACGCTGCAGAGCAACGTGTCCGTTGCTTCTCCATCGAAACTTGCCAGCACGCCGCAACCGGAAACGGTCATGATGCTGCCGGCCGCGAGTCCGTTCTCGTGCGATAACTCGTCGTGGAACTCGCGTGCGATTGCCATCGAGAAGACGTGCGTCGATGAGCGAGCCAGTTGGGTCGCGCGTCGCACCGCATCGCCCACTCGCTCTCCCTCGGCAACGACCACGCGCTCGACGCGCGGCGCACCGGTGGTTAGCGTGCCGGTCTTGTCGAACCGCACGGCCCGAATCGTCGCCAGCCGCTCGAGCGCCTCGCCGCTGCGAAACAGCACGCCCCGCCGAGCCGCCGAGCCGAGCGCCGTCCACACCGCCATCGGCGTTGCCAGCCCGAGCGCACAAGGACACGAAATCAACAGCACCGCCAGCGCCGCCATAATCGCCGCGTCGGTTGTTCCCCACCACCAATGCGCGGCGAAGGTGACGCAAGCAATCAGCAGCACCGCCTCGAGAAACCACGAGGACACTCGATCGGCCAACCGTTGGTACCGCCCCTTGCTGAGACGTGCCGTCCGCACCAGTTCGATCAGCCGTGCTAAGGAGCCCTCACTTGCCGATGCACTCGCCCGAACAACCAGTTCGCCGTCCAGGTTTAAGCTACCGCCGAGCACTTCGTCTCCCACCGCTTTGGTCACTGGCCGGCTTTCGCCCGTCAGAAGTTGCTGCGTCACGCTCGCACGCCCTCGCTCGATCACCCCATCCGTCGCGATCCGTTCGCCCGCCAGCACCCGCAGCAGGTCGCCGGCGAGCACGCTCGAGGTTGGCGCTTCGGTGCACGTTCCGTCGGCCAGCAGCAGTCGCACTTGCTCGGGCAGCAGCTTTTCCAGTTCTTCAAGCGCCGCGGTTGTGCGTAGTTTGCCTGTCGCTTCCAGCCAGCGCCCAATTGTGACCATGACCAGCACCGTGCAGGCAACTTCGAAATAGACATGCCCCGCGCCGGTGAACACCGAAACAGCCGAGTAGACGTATGCCGCCAATACGCCTACGGCGATCAACAGATCGGTCGCCGCCAGCCCACGCCTCGCGCTCGCCAGCGCGTTCTCCACCAGCGGAACGCCCAGCAACCACAGCACTGGCAAGCTCAGCAGCAAGCAGAGATAGCGAAACAGATCAGCGAGCGATGCGGCCAACGGCCCCGAACCAACCGCCCGCGCGTCGTACAGCTCCTGCGTCCACAGCGCCATCGTGAACATCATCACGTTCAGCGTCAGGAAGATCGCCAGTCCCAGACGCGCCAGGGTCCAGCGGGCTTCCCCCTCCGCGCCCGTGCCGCCGGTGATCTCGGCGGCCAGCCGGCAGCCGAAGCAGCAGTAGAGCGGCTGACTGTCGTCGGGCGTCGCTCCCACGATCGGCAGGTGGCAATAGTCGCATTCGGCGGACGGTACGGCGTGGCTCATGGAGGCGATGTCAGTTCAACGCGCAGCGCCGGAAACAAATACGTCAGCGTGTAGTAGATCGCGAAGATCCAGAACAGGATCCACAGCAGCCGCACATACCAGGGAATGCGGTTACCCGTGTAGTGATGAAACTGGTGTTCGACGTCCGCCGGGGCGTAATCGTCGGCCTGGGGCGTCGACGGTGGAGTCTCGCTGATATTCATGCGTTCGCTCTTAGAATCGTGGTTTGCGACCATTGCCCGCACGAGCCGGGTGTGCCGCCGTGGAAGCCGCCTTCAGCGGAATAAACCCGCGCGATACCGCTTCCTCATCCAGCAGGCTTTCATTTTCCAGCATCGTGTATTTGGGGCCTTCAATGTCATGAAACATGCCCCCCAGCGCCGCCCAGCCGAAGAGCAGCAGAAAGCCAAAGCTCGCCAGCAAGTAGTTCATGATTGGGCTGATCGCAAAGGCGCCTTCGACGTCGCCCCGGAACAGCGCGATGAATTCCAGAAACTTCGTGCCAAATCCGAGCAGGCTTGGCACGAGCACCGCCAGTGCCATCACGAGCATTACCCAGTGAGACGCAGGCCGCGTTCGACGAACTTTCATGGTCGGTAGTGTCCTTATTCCGCGGTTGCCACTTCGGCGTCTTCGGCCGACTCTTCACCTTCACCCGCAGGCTCGTCCCCCGGCAGTGGAGTCGGTTCGAAATTTTCGTAATACGGATAGCTTTCCAGCCACGAGCCCAGCCATTGCACGTAGGTGATCAGCGCGATTCCACGCTTGTTGGGCTTGTCGGGCGAACCCTCGAACAGCCAGGGATAGGACGGCATCGGCGAATCATGCGAGACCATCGTCGGCTGGAAGAAGTGCACCGCGTGCCAGTCGTTCGCCCGGCGGCCGCCTTCACGCGACAGGTCCGGTCCCACGCGCCGCGTGCCGAACATTACCGGCCGCTGGAGTTCGTTCTGGTACTCTTCGGTCTTGGAGACTGGTCCCCAGCGATCTTCCTCGCGCGAAACCGGCCGCACAAACTGGCTGTGACAATGCCAGCAACCTTCGCCCGTATACACGCGGCGCCCAAGCTCCAGGATCTCGGCACAGTTCTCCTGTGAGGCTTCGCCCACATGCTTGGCGAACTGCTCGGGATATCGATGGCTGAGGTTCTCGAACTGGTACATCAGGTTGCTGTTCTTCTCAACCAGCTCGGTCGTCGTCTGCTCCGGCAGATCGCGATACATCAGCGCCGGCACTAGCGCGTTCGACAGGAACGCGAACGCGAAGAACCCCAACCCCGCCACCAGCAATACGCCTGATTTACTTTCAAACATCGATACGTAGCCTTAGTTGGTGCCTTGCGTTGCCAAATGAGCCTGCGGCGCCGGCTCGGGTACTCCGCGCGAGACGCCTGCCTCACGCGAAAGCCGCCAGGTCATGTAGAGATTCACGAAAAAGCAAACCTGCCCGGCCATCATGGCCAGTCCGGCAAAGACGCGAACAACCCAGAACGGTTGCGAACCTTCGACCGAAACTTCCCACGGCTGGAGCGAGGCCCAGTAGTAGCCCTGAAACACGCCGGCCAGCGTCAAGTCGAGCGCCATCACGAACAGCCCGACCGCCGACAGCCAGTAGTGCCACTCACACAGTTCCCGGCTCCACCACTCGGTGCGCCAGATTCTCGGGAACAGGTAGGTCATGATCCCCAGCAGCCACATGCTGAACACGCCGAACATCACCAGGTGCGCATGTCCCACGACCCAGTCGGAGAAGTGAATAAGCGCCTGAAACGTCAGCGTAGTCTGCAAGGCACACTGGAAACACGTGATGCCGTAAAAGATCATGCCTGTATAGAACCAGCGGATCGGCAGGTTCGTGAGCAGCGCCCGACTGGATCCCCAAATCGTGGCAAAGAAGTTCACGATTACCGTGGTCACGACCATCTCCACGGCGATCGTGGACACGATAGCTCCATATTGCAGGAACATCGGGATCGGCGTGTAGAGAAAGTGATGGATCCCGTTTAGCGGGTAGAAGAACGCCAGGCCCCAGAACCCAACCAGCGACAGGCCGTGGCTCCACATCGGCTTCTTCAGCATCACGGGCACGAAATAGTACATCAGTCCCCAGCCCAGCGGCGTGACAAACAACCCCACTAGGTCGTGAATGAACAAACCACCTACCGCGCCCGCGCTTGTGCCGGTCAGCGAGTACTGCGGCAGGAAGTTCCCCATCGCATAGGTGAGAAACGTCCACACGAAGGCGGCCATGAAGTACCACGCCGTGACGTACATCGGCCCGCGCGATTTAGTGATCGGGGCCATAAAGTTCACGGCCACCAGCAACAAACCTGCCAGCGCCAAAGGATCGATCCAGACCGGCGTCTCGCCCCACTCCAGGCCTTGTGCTCCCAGCGCAAACGGCAGGCTCTCCAGGGCGGGAATGTTCGCTTGCAGCGTCGGCCCCAGCACAATGCCTACGCCAGTGCCCAGCACCACCACCTGCCACGCGATCAGGATGAACCAGCTCAGTCGCCAGTCGAGCACGGGCCTGAGCATCAGCCGCGGCACCGACCAGTGCAGCGCGCCGAGAAAGGCATTCGCCAGAAAGCCGTAGGCGATGACGTTCGTATGCACCATCCGCCACCGCCCCGGTGACATCAGCTCGAAGCCATTCAGCGGGTTGTGGCGAATGAGTTGCATCGCCATCAGCAGCCCGGCCAGCATCGAGAGCGACAGGTAACCCAGCGCGATCAGAAAGTAAGTCAGCACGATCCGCTCATCCACCAGGTCCGCGTGCCTGGGCGCCGAGCGATCTGCGGGTTGCACGTCGATCATGATTTCTCCGTTTCCAAGCGATAAGGCGTATAGCGTCCGAGCGGATAGACGATCAGCATGGTCCAGCCGAACACCAGGTGGGTCACGGCCGCCACCCACCAGGGAATCTGCTCCACGATCCACCGCCCGCCAAACAGCAGCGGTTGCAGCCAGGACAGAATGCCGTAAAAGTTCACCAGCCAGACGGCAATCGCCAGCACGCTGACAATGACAAACTTCATGGCGAACGATGCGTTGCCGGCAAATCGCGTCAGCACGATCTGAAACAAGATCCCATACAGCATCCCGGTCGCGATGTACAAGCAGCAGCCGATGGCCAGCGTCAGCCCATTGTCGACCGCGCTATAGTCGAGTGCCCGCTCGCCCATCGGAAACGTCAGGTACACGCGAATCAGTTCCAGTGGCTGTTTGCCGAACAGCA
>Ga0169931_10013276_pt1 | contig 11271 bp, 5 predicted proteins | sample Kivu_15m_20L_FD_129675 | JGI IMG/M metagenome (GOLD analysis project Ga0169931, IMG submission 129675) | Freshwater microbial communities from Lake Kivu, Western Province, Rwanda to study Microbial Dark Matter (Phase II) - Kivu_15m_20L... | ecosystem: Environmental > Aquatic > Freshwater > Lake ... | reverse complement strand
TATTTTGATATTGTTTAATATATTATAGAAATTAAGGATTGATATTATATTATTTTATAATATTTTAATTAATAATGACTTTGTCATACATTTTATTTATTTTGTCTATTTTCGCAGCATATCTCTTATATGATATGTTTAAAAAATCAAGGCAATAGCAATAATTACAACAGGCGCAAAATAGAGTCGGTTCTTCAATCATTAAATAATAAAAAAGTATAAAAAATAGGGCAACATATTCGACTTAATGTGCTGTTTTGAAATAACTTCATCGATAAAAAACTAATTAGGCAAAAACAAAAAGTATTTCAATACATTTGGTCGAAGATATTCAAGAAAATATTGAATTAGATGAATAAAAAGTTGGCGAAATAATCGATATTTATTAAGAATTAAAGAAAACTTTCAAGGTATATTTAATAGTAAATAAAAAAGCAAAGATATTAAATAAACTGCTATATGTATTGCGATAGATGAATCTAATTTAGATATCTTTCTAAAGTAATGAAGGTGCTGTTGCGATTCTAAGGCAATTAAATCCAACAATCCACATATAAAGCAATCTACTAATATACAAAACTCTAATACAATACCTTCCAAATATATTAATATCAGATTCATCTAATTCTAATTAAAAATTCATGAATCAATTTAAGAATGAATACGATATGTTAGTATCGTTAAATAAGTTAATGAATAAATAAGATAAAAATGATTGATGATCATATTGATTGATTATTAAATTTACTTATTTTTATATAAATCACTTATTAAATGATATAATAAGCTATTAAATATCTTTGGATATATTTAATTATTTAATTATATTAATATTCAATTTGATTAATAATTGATTTATTATATTAACCACAAATGAAATACCTTGCTGCTTATGCCCTCCTTACTCTCTCAGGCAAAAAAGACATCAGTATATAATTTATAACATAGCCGCTGCTGATATTAAATCCGTCCTTGGTAGTGTCACATGCAAATCTGATGATGCACAAATCAATACTCTTCTTACCAGCGTCAAAGGAAAATCCATCCATCAACTTATTGCTGATGGAACTAAAAGACTTGGAGGATCAGGACCAGTCGCTTAATCAAAACCAGCTGCAGGAGGAAATGCTGGAAACGCAGGAAAGAAATAATAACCTAAAAAGAAATAAGAACCAAAGAAATAAGCAAAGAAACCATAACCAGTACCTGAACCAGAACAATAATAAGATTTAGGTGGACTCTTCGATTGATAGCTTCATACAAATATTTAAATCTATAGTTTTTTATAATAAGATCGTAAAATTATTTTAATAATATATCTCAAATTATCATATTATATTTAGATTTCATATATTTTTCAATATACTAAAAATAATAAACATGATTATTTAATAACTATAAACGAATACTTTGAAAAAACTAAATAAAAAATGAACCCATATAATAACTTAATTTATAGTTGGTCATTTTATTTTTTTAGCATCATAATTATACTATAATTTGCTTTTTGTTGTTTCATGATAGCATAAACTTTTATCATAAAAAAGCTGAAAAATTATTAAAAATAATCTTATAAAATATCAAAGAAAATCATTTTGATTTATATTTATTAATAAATAACTAATTTACTCACATTTTATGACTTGTTTCATTTATTTCTTTTAGAATTTTTGTAGATAATTAAATAATAAATAAGTTCATTTGACAAAAATTTTGCTTTTATTAACTTTTTATTTATGCTTTATAGATTTATTTATTTTGTTTTTACAATTAACTTATTTTGGTATACTTATGAAGGCTATATAAAATTTATTAATTTTCCAGTAAGATACGGGATTTTAAAAAAATGTTTACAAGGTAACTCAAGTAAAAGAGTTAGTAGAATATGCTACATATTCCGTCTTAAATTTCATCGATTCATTCAAAATCTCTTGAATTCCAGTACTAACTTTGTCAGATATTTTTGAAAAAGACTGGTTCTTAGCTACATCAAAAATAGTTAAAAATGATGATAGATACATAAGATTTAATCCAAAAAATAAATCTCAGAGATGTTACTAAAGAACTTTGTATGAGTACTGATTCAGAAGGTTAAGAGGTTACATTGTAGATCCATTCTGATCCTTCTTAAAATCATGGAAATTTAATAAAAAGAAATTAAATAGGACTATGGCGTAATACTGATTATAAAATTTCAGGATGGCTAAATGAAATTTAATAAAAATGTTCAGTTTTATGTTTTGCAAACATGAAGCTTCTTATCAATGATTATAAAAAATTAGTTGGTAGATGGTTAGATTTATAAGCAAGATAATATTCAAATCAACGAATAGTAGCTCAGAATTATAAATATAATGAAGAAAATATTATGTAATTGATGTTTCATATTTAGTCTTAAATAAAAATTAAAAAGTGAAGCATTGAAAATATAAACAATGTAATGTTAAATACAGATTCTTCAACAAAAAAACCAATCCATGATTGATTACACTAACAAAAAATTTTAATAATTGGCTGCTAATCAAAAAGTAGTAGATATAAATAATAAATTATATCATGATATCAAAGATTATCTTTAAGATAGATAAAAGAATGTTGTTTTAAGGGTATTTTAATTATAATTTAGTTGGCAAAAGTTGATTAGATATAAAAGAATATGATAAAAAGATTTACTAATGCAATGCCTGAAAATTCATGTCAAGGATGCTGCCAAATGTTGAAAAGACTTAAATAATCTATTATCAATTTTAAGAAATATCTTGATAATGAAGGGCAAGAATTAGACAAATTATTTATGAAGTATAAAAAAGTTTTGTTTAATTAAAAAAAAGCAAAAACTTTTTGATTTATTTATTCTCCAACATAATTTAGTAATCAAAAATGACATGTTTAATGAGCTTCCAATGCTTTAATTTTAAATTTATCAATAAATATATAAAAATTTAAATCATAAGTCAATTTCTTTGTAAAATGTCTAATATTCCTTTATTTTGGTTCCAATTTTACTTAATTTATCGGCTAGTATATTAATTTTTTTATGATTTTCCATTTTAAATAAATTAAATGCATTTTGATCAATTTTATTTTGTTTTAAATTAATTAATTGATAATTAATTTTATTTATAGAATGATCAATATACTTCTTTAATCCTTTTACTTATTTTTTTAGACCAGAATACATATACTATATTTATATTAATACGATATTCTATCTATATTAATTTGTTTTTGATGCATTTAATGATGAATATTTATGATTATGGCCTTTCTTTTTCTTGTTTTTAATATAATTTATCTAAGTTGCTATTTGCCTTATTTTTAATTATAGTTAGTTTACTCTTTAAGATATTCGCAGATAATTTAAATCTATAAATTCATTTATCTCTTTTTAACATTCAACAATTTTACTCATAATACTGCTTTAAGTTTTTGTATTTTTATTATTTCCTTCAGTTTATTTATTATTTGCCTGTTGATTATGAAAGAAAAATAGTAAATTTTGAAGATGTCCCATTTACGTCTTACATATATTTTACATTATCTTTGTTTATTTTATGATTTGATTTGAGAAATCTTGCAGTATATCTTCTTCTAGTTTTTTATTATAACTTTATTAAATACTCTTGATAATTTTTATCGATTTTGTATGATTATTTTATAATATTTATACAAATTTATTCTTATTATTGGCAAACTATTTTTTTATTAATACTCTATTCCAATTTTTATATTACTATATCTTATGATCATATATCTTAATTTTATCTTTATACTTTCTTATATCGACTAATAAAGTTTTATTTACAAAATTAGTAATATGATTCATATAAACATTCATCTCTTATCGACTCGTTTATAACTATTTATCGTATATTCTCATCAGATTAGTCATGTTTTTTAGTTTTTATAAGTTTTAACTCACTTTTATTACATGATCTGACATCTTCTAAAATGTCTATGAGTGCTCATTTATCGCTTGAATCTTTTTATTTTGTGAATAAATGCGATTTATTGTCGATTAGAGCATCAAAAACTTAGGATTCGATTGTTATGTCTCGTTATCGTACGAAGTTTTTACTCTAGACATTTCTTAACAAAATATATTAAATTATTATTTTTTAAATGAAGTACAATAGATATAATTTATTTATTGAATCTTTTAATATAATGAATTTTACTATTAATCATAAAATTAATCATTATGTTTTCTGTGGGTTAAGCAACTATTTTATAGCGTTAGTTTATAATTTGTGTTTATTTTGATTATTGTTTTTTCTTCTTCTTAAAAATTATCCCCATGGAGATGAAGCCTACTCTTGCTAAACACTGGCTAAAACTTGAGCATTTTATGGTGAAGTTTGTGGAGCTTATTCAGGTGTTCTAACTAATAAAATCAACTTATCATAGATTTCATTTTAATTTTAAGTTTGATCAAGTATTTAATATATTTGTTCATTATCAGTGATGATTTTTTCTATTATTAAACATCAAATACCTTTTAAGATTCTCTTTTAAGTCTCGTCTATTTGTCTTTTACGATAAATTTAACTAACAGCATAAAGTAATTTAGCTTGAGGTAATTGTAATTTGTTCATTGATATAAAATAATTATAATCCCTTAAATTAAATTTTTATAAAATAAATCATGTTATAACATCAGGTTTTGTTTTACCTGAAATCTCTAATATTTGACTTAATTTTAATCCAAATGCTACGAGATCTTTAAGAACAATTTATCTATCTTAAAGAATATTAGTTGGCTCATACTTTTAGAAATATATTCTTATTGTTACACCAACAGATCCTGTTCCACTCTGTCTAAATACTACTCGACTTCCATCCTCATATCTAAAGATAAGACCTTGATTTTTTGAAAAACTTTTATCAATAGGATCTTTATATTCAAAGATACTACCAATAACATCTCCAGTTGACTTTATAAATTATAAATTTACATATTTTGGAATTTAAGATTATAGTAATTTCCATATTTAATTTCCTTTTGCTGTTTATATATTTTAGAAGTCATATCTTGTATAATAATTTCGGCCATAAACACTCCAGAAATTTTTAAGAATTGATTATACTCCAATTAATTATCCTTCTGGAACATTTTAGTTAGTAGAGGCTAAAACTTGAAGCCAAGCTAAAACAGTCCAAAGTCCATCTTTTTCTCTTACATGAGGTGATCCAGTTCCAAAAGATTCCTCTCCACAAAGTCCAATCAATCCTTATTCCATTAAATTACCAAAAAATTTCCATCCAGTTGGAGTTTCATATAATTTAATACCGAGTTTTTTAGCTACTTTATCGACTGCTCCTGAAGTTGGCATACTTCTTGCAACTCCAATCAATTTTTCTTTTAAAAATAAATGGCTTAAACTAGCTAAAACGGCAAGTGAATCTGATGGGGTAACAAAGAATTTTCTACCAAGAATCATATTTCTATCAGCATCTCCATCACAAGCTGCCCCAAAATCATATTAAGTTGGTTCCTAAGATTTATAGCCGCATAGCTTTACTAACTCATGAGCACATTATAAATTAGGATCTGGATGTAATCCATTAAAATCAGGTTTACATTAACAATTTCTTAAAACTGCTTTATTTCCTAGTTATGAAAATATAGCTTTTGCATATGGTCCTGAGGCTCCATACATACCATCAAAAATCATTTTAAAATCATTTCTTAACAATAATTTTCTGATTTGTTAAAAATCAAAAAGTCTTCTCATTTCTTCAACGTATATTTCTATATTTGGCACTACTCGAATAATGAAGGTTGGTTTTGATGGTCTTTTTACATTTGTGTAGGTATAATCTCCAGGTTTAGTTAAATCTATATTACTTAAAAAATCATAATCTGCTGTAGAGAATTAATTTATTTGTGTTGTTTAATGATATACAGAATTCGTAAATTATTATTGGGCTGGTCCTCCATTTCTAGAATTAAATTTAATTCCAAAATCTTAATGTGGTCCTCCTGGATTATGGCTTGCTGTTAGGAGGATTCCACCAATACAATTTCCTACATTTAAGTTTTATCGTCTGATGTAAGCTGAACATGCTGGTGTAGACATCATTCCATTTTGAGCAATATGTAATTGATTGATGCCATTAGCACAAGCTATTTTACATATGACGCTAATAGCTTAATGACTGAAATAACGACCATCTCCTCCAACTAATAGAACATTTTTTGCTATTTATTATATGATATACGTGAGAGTGTATCTTTTCTTAAAGCATTGAAATAAGATTGTATAAAGTTTTAAACGTAATGATGTTGTTCAAATACTTTAACTTTCTTTCTGAGACCACTTGTTCCTAATTTTTGTCCTTCCCAAGCCTTTGTTTAAACTTTATGAATATTGATTTGTTGTTAAATGATCAAACTCATATTTTTATATTTTTTAAAAGATATTAGCTCATAATAATTTAAGGTTAATATAGAAAAGAATACTCTCTTATGTTTTTATTTCTTAGTAATCATAAATAATTATAATCAAATAAAATCAGTTTTTTTGATCAATAAGTCAAAAATTAATTAAATATTATTTTATATTTGACTAAAGATACATAAAATAATAATTACCATCTGAATTGAGATAAAAAAAAGGAAGAAAAATATAAAAATTCTCAATATATGTTACTTATATTTTTTAGATAAGAAATAATTGACAATCATATTGCTAATCTTATTGGATAACCTGATCTTACAAAATTTTATTTCCTGCTTGTTTGATTGGCGAAATCCAGATTACTTTTTATTGTTCGAGTTGTGTTTTTTATATTGTAGCTTAATTTAGGATTCCATTAAGGGCAATCTCTGTCATAACGATTTAAATGTTTCTCTGGAACTTTATCGAATTTCGGAGGATTTACTATTTTCCAATGCGCTTTGAATTTTTATGGATTAATTTTAAAACAATCTATTCCAGATAATTATGGAGCGCATTTTATCTTTTTCTCAGATAAAAAGTCTCGTTTTGTATAAGAAGCAAAAGAATGTACTTTTTACGGTTTCATAAAACTACTTTGAGTTTATCTATTTACAGTTTATTTCAAGCTATTTGATCTAGTCAAAAGTACTTGATTTTCTGCTTCAATAGTCATTTTTTTAATTTTTTAATCAAAAGGTCTTGAAGTTTGTTTTTAAAAGTTTAAATTATGGCAACTTCTTCTATGGGATTGTAAGTCCTTTGCTGTTCTGATGTGTTAATTTTTATTTTATACTAAAGTTTCATGTCCATCTTAACCTTAAATTGAATATATTTATCTTTTAAATAACATAGATAATCTTGCATCTTGTTATTTATTGATGGTAGGTCTTGGTGCTTTTGATAATATTCTATCTTTCTTCTAAAAATTGTAATCGATTTGAGTATGTGCATCTTTTACGTTAAATAATAAAAAAGAATTGGGTTTTTCTCTTCCTGGTATTTTATTGAATCCTTATATCTGGATAGGTTATTTTTTATTAGGATAATTATCTATAAAGTTGCCATTTTTTCGTTTGAGAATACTTTGTAATTGATCATCGTCAATTTTATATTTTTCGATTTACATGATTCTTTATATGACTTTTCCACCTTTCGAAAAACTTTGAGACCTTTGAATCATTAAAATAAATTTAATTATAATTAATTTACTAAAAATATAAAACTCAAGTAATCAATAAATCACTATTTTTTATAATTATATTATCTATAACACTATTCTGGATTATATACCACATTAGGTATATATTTATCAAATAAATCTTATTAATTTTAATTGTATTTATTTTTAATGCAGGTTTATTCTTAATTATTTGTTATTTTAGATGCGAATGATTCTATTTTTTGTTATAAATAGTAAATAATTGTCGTTTGTTTATTTAATTTTTCTTTTAAAGATGGTATAATCCCTATTTTCATGTCTAATTATGATATTTTCTGATTAAAAAAATTTAATTTTTGATTAAGTAATTATATTGAGTTTGTTTATATTTTACTTTCTTATCTATTTGTTTGATCCAATAAATAAGTCTAATTTATAATTGAATCATCATGTTTCATCATCTTTTATATCTTGTTATTATGATTTTTTTAAGAAAGTCTTTTTACTTATCGCTAAAGACGCTATAACTTTATGTCCATTTCAAATAATTTACTGTTACAGTTGCAATTACATTTGGTTTTCATCTTTATTAATTTTTATATCTTCGAAATTAAAATTTAGTATAATCATCATTAAAAATTATTATAAAATCATAAATTAATGTTTACTGTAAAAATATATATCATCCCCTCTAAATTTTGATCTTTCAAATAATCATCAGTTAATATCAAAAAATATAAAATATCGATAGCTTAAATTATTATTGAAAAATCATGGCTTTTTTATTGATTAAATATTAAATAAATCTTAATATCCTACATTTTTATTTATTACTATTTGAAACTTTTGTTTATTTCTTTTAGTATTTTAATGATGTCGATGCTCTACAGTTTATTAATCTTCGGGAGTATCCCATGCTGAAAAGTAGGGCTTTTATATCTTTTTATTTTTACCTTTTACAATCCTTATTTTTTCATCAATATATTTGCCTCCAATTTCATTATCTTTATTGTGCTGTGATAAATACTTTGACTAATAATCTATGATTGTAGATTTTTCCTTTTTTTCTTTCTTTTTAACTGGTTTCTTTTATATAGTTGGTAACTTATAAGCGACAACACTTATTTATTTTTTCAATTTTTTATCATCTTCAATATGCTTTTTAAATATGATATTTTTCAAATATTATAAAGTTTATTGTGACTTATTCCTTAAGAATTTCTTTATTATATCTTTTTTTAATGAACTTTAATCCCCAATATGTATATCTTCTTTATGTTATCGTGTTGTTGATACTTATAGCTTCATTTTGTTATTATTGATGTCTGCTTAGCTTTGATTCTTCTTAATTAAAAAGATTGATTTTGTTCTATTATTTACTGGTTTTCTTAAATTTATCATATCCATTTCACTACTACGTTATTATTAATTCGTTCGTCTCTAAAAGTCATATGCATTAGGATATATAGTATCTCTAATGCTGAACATTTTAGGCTGTAATTAAAACAAAGTTTGAGGAAGATCGAAAATTTTAGTTGATGATAGTTTTTGTAATCTTTTAGTGTTTCTTAAATAAGTGCTTTAATAATTTTATTGCATTTCAAGTTATTTATATATGTAATATTGCTAAAATAGATATATAAGATGTTTTATAAGAATATATAATGTTATTAAATCATTTGTTTTTGTAGCTGCCCATTCTTAAAGGATTATCATCTTAATGTAAACTTACTTTACGATAAGCTGATTATGGATGGGATATCATATGTATTAAAATTGTACATGAAATTAGATGAACTGATTATTCTACAAAGTTTATAATATCTTTATGTAAATGAACTGGTAGTAGCATTTCAACTATTAAAACAGTTATTGGCCAGCTTAACAGATAACTACTTCCAACTAAATTGAGCTTTTGAACGAAAGCTTTTATTTTTGTTGATGGGGATTCACTTAAAGATTTGTTGATGCCCATCATAAAGAAGAAAAATATTAAAATTCTTAAAATTAAAATGATAGTTCCTGGAATAGTATCGTAATAGTGATATATTTATTAACTTTATCCGTCTAATTAGCAAAGAACTAATCCAGCAATATTGACTATGCATAATATTACACCCAGGATAATATGTTTCATATTCGAATCTAAATTAGTTATTGTCCATCCCCAGGCTAAAGATATTATCATGGCCATTATTAAAGCCTCTCCTAACAACTTAAAAACTAGATAAATAATTTAAAAGGCAGGAATTCCATATCCATCATAAAAGATCAGGACTAAATGAATTAATTTATAAATATATCCAGCTCCTAATAAAAAGAAACCTATGTAAATACTTAATTTTAAACCATCTGGATTTTGTATCATAAAAATATTACCGATCGGATTTGCAAAATTGAATATCAATATTATCCAGACAACAATTACTACTATATAAGCTATAAGTGAGTATTAATATGGCCCAAAATGATTTCTATTATTTAATATTGAAAAAGACATACTTATTTTATCATCGCTTTATTTAATTTCTGGCAAATCTTTATGACAAGAAAATACATAAAAATACCACATTTGTTATTATTGTAAATCAAAAAGCTTAACATGTTTCATTCCATGTCTTTATTCTCTAAATCTTAGTTTTTATCTTTTATATAATAATTTGACTTTATTCTAACATATTTATTATTTTTTAAATTTTTCAAGGGTTGTCTAATTAACCAAGCCTATGGATAAATCTTCGTAGAAAAACTATGATGGCATACTATTGCCTTTACTATGTTAATTATGATAACTACTAATATTATATGTCGAATTGATTTACATCTGTTCCAAGATGAAACTTTGTTAAAAATATAAAAGGACCCTATTGATGAAATTTATTTAGGACGATGTCTTTCTTTATAGTTTTAGAAGTTATGATTATGATTGCTATGGTCAAAAGAAATATCTGGAAAATTTTCATTTTTAAATATAAACTATTATTATTTAATTGCCTAAAATAAAGATATTTAAATTTATATCATATATTGATAATTAAAATGAATTCTCGTCGATATTTTTATCAATTTAAAATTATGATTAATTAGTAAAATAATGGCATGCAATAGTAATAATATATTTATATAAGTGATTTATTATAATACTATAGTTTATAATTATATTAATATGTCCGATTTCAAAATTTTTTAATTGAATAAAAAAGCTAAATTTCTTAGTAAAGCAAAAGATGCTAAATCAAAAAGAAACTAAGAAAGTAAAAATACAGTAGCTGTATTATCTTTACAAAAAAATATACGGGCATTTCTCGTTTATCGAAGTCAAGATAAACTTAATAATGCACTCTTCATCAGAAACTTATAAATATCAAACAATCAAAAAATATACTATAATATTCTTATTTCTATCAAATCTGTTCAAAATATAATAAAAAAACGTTATATTCTTCTTTTTTTAGAGAACATATCAAATAATAATCTGCCATCATAGATAAAAATATCATCAATAATAGAAGTGATATCATAATAATTCGCTAACAAAATAACAAACAAACAATATATTCTACTTTTAAATCATTATCTTTAGTATTTTTCGTAAACATTAATACTAAAATTGATTAGCAATTCATCTTAATTTAAGAAAGCAATTAAACATATATTAAACTTATAAAG
>Ga0169931_10013275_pt1 | contig 11271 bp, 8 predicted proteins | sample Kivu_15m_20L_FD_129675 | JGI IMG/M metagenome (GOLD analysis project Ga0169931, IMG submission 129675) | Freshwater microbial communities from Lake Kivu, Western Province, Rwanda to study Microbial Dark Matter (Phase II) - Kivu_15m_20L... | ecosystem: Environmental > Aquatic > Freshwater > Lake ... | reverse complement strand
TTTAATTTTTATATTTTCTTGCGAGATCTGCCCTTCTGTAGCTATAACTCTCTTATCCTATGCTCCAAAGGCTTAAGTTCATACTAGCTCGGTGATTTTCTAATCAAATTCTAGTTTTTAACAGCTTAGGCCTCCTCAGTCGACACTCTGTTCTCGTAGGCCATGCTTTTCTTGTGGATTTTGTAGCGTTGCTTGACCCTCAGCACTGCCAGACAAAGCTATCGTTTTTTAATGGGAAAATGGGTCGTATCGTACTCGAAGGCAGCTTACTTTTCAAAGGCTATCTCGGACATGTTCATTTTAAATAATGGTTTGGGTGGCATTACGACGCAAGTGTCGTGTTTGCGATGGGCCTATCTGATTGCTCTTTTTTATAGCAAACTGCTTCTATCGAGCACTCTATTCTTGTGTTTGGCAGCAGCCTTGGATAAACTATTGAGGTCTAAACTGTCTTTTTGCTGATTAGTAATCACCAAAATGTTCTTACGTGTATTTTGCTATATTAGATTACTCTATATGGACTTAGGGTGACTTTTATCTGCCTAACAGAAAGTCTCAGGCTTAGTTTTTATTTGTTTTTTTCTGTTTATGAATTTGTTAAAGGAATCGGAGAACTAGGTGGTGGTTTTAATTGAAAGACGGTTACGACTGAGGCACTCTTTTATCATTTTTTACGAACCACTCTTTTTGGCCAGGTAGACTGTCTTGAAGTGCTCCTGATTCAAATCGATGTCTCTATACAGCTGCAAACGACTGCGGAACTAGACCAGAGACCTACATAAGCTCAAAACTACAGAAATAGAAGCGGAAAACTGCTTTTTGCAGGACAATTTTAATCTTTTTAGTCGTGAACAGACGAACAGATTTATCTGCTTTCGGCATGGCAGCTAGTTTTCAGCAGGTGGTCAAATCTAGCATTCCCCTAAGCTTAACTTTAGAATATCGATGTGGCTTCTTAATTTGTTATTTCTCTTTATGAATCCGACTCTTGGTTTACTCTTAGACTGTTTCGATAGTATTTGCAAGCAAAAAGTAGATTTTGTTATGATTTTTCCATAAATAAGCGTAGATTTCGATTTATCTGAAGCTTCTCAATATCCTTTTCCAATGATTATAGTGTCCACTTATGCCTGTTGAATGACTTAGCTTCTTTTGATTAATTTTTGACCTTAGCTTTGGCAAATATTGAGATCAATCTGATCAAAAATCGATTGAAGGTACTACCTTAGGATTTACTTACACTTGGTCTGGCTCCCTTTAGTTCATGACACTCTACAGCTTGTTTCTTAGCTGCGAAAATTTAATCATACACTATTCTAGCTCATACAATTCGTTTTTATTTAGCTCTTTTCCTTCCTCGAGGATGTTGTTTATTTTGTGTGTCTAAGTCATGATTTTGCTGAAATACTGTAGCAAAAGGGAAAGGTGTTCGAGGTAGAAGGCGTTTGGACTGCGTATTTGTGTCGACTCTATTCCGGAAGGTGCGATTGTTTGTTTTCCAAAATGAGCCATATATTCTTTAATGAAATTAATTAGCTGTTCTATAATACTATTTAATAAATCAATACAAAGCATACTCAGAGCATTAAAAATACTCAGAACACTCTTCAGCAAAGACGATGCCCCATAATCGCTGACAGGTTCAGGGCTGAGTTCTCGTTCTACCACTACCCGATCGCTTCTTCTTTGACTACTTCTCTGCTAAACTGATTTTTAATTGATTTCCTTACGATTGCTGATTTCTTTAATGGTTGACTGCCACTGAAACCCTTGGACTGCTAGTTGAGATTGCCACTCAAGCCCTTTATTTGCTAGTTGATATTGCTAGGTAGTCCTCTGTAGTTTTTTTCACTACTACCATTGAAGTGCTTGAATAGTTCGGTATTTTATCGAGTTTCTTGACGGTTCTTGTATGGCACGAAAAGACACTTGCTCACGTAGGGGTTATTGATGTTCTGTGCTGACCTTATCGATGGCTTGTTGCGCATATTTTATTGTGAAGTACTGTTGCGAATGAGAAACTCGGTGTTGCAGTTGAATTAGTGTTTTTATGTGCGTGTTTTTCGTTTGTAGATATTGAGGTGAGTGAAATCAGAAATGCGAGACTTGTGGTACTTTTCGGGAGTCCTGTTCTTGCATACGGTCTGCAGGTTCATTTTGAGTGTTTTTTCTATGATTTTGATGATTTCTTTGAGGGAGTTGGGAGAGGCGGACTGTGGTCTTTTGCGGGAGTAGAGTTGTTTGTAGTGGTCTCTTTTGAGGGCAGTGTTGTGTTTGGGAGCAGTGATGGGCCTGCCTAGCTGCATAGAACAATACTTTATAATACTTCTATATAACATCATCAACCACAATAGTTTTTAAAGTGTATTAGCATAAAAAACCTAAAAAAACATAATAAATTTAAGAATTTGGTCTTTTAGCTATAAGATTATGTTAATTTTCTTTGTTTGTTAGGCATGTAGTATTTATGATATTGCTCTTGATGACTGTTTATGTAATAAATAATTTGATTTTAGTATGTAAGTTATTATGTTTTGGGCAGATTAATTACAATATCACAGGGCCTTTATTTTGTCAGAAATACGGCTTCTCGATATGTTCGCCATGTTAGGCTCAATAATGGCATCTAGCTGTTCCTTCTTTACGTCATCTTGCAATCCTAGGAACTAGCTCATCCAGTATACCATCACTAAAGCCTAGGAACTATTAGCTTGGGTTAGTAGGTTGCCAGTTTGTAGAGTTTCTTTGATGATTTGTTTGGTAGAGAGGGGTCTGCCAAGTGCATTGATGGTTATTTCTGCGTTGTACTTCTTGTGGTACTCCTTTATCACTGACTTGTATTTCTTTATGCCGCTATTTCCCTCCTCACTCAGGTAATTCTTGAGCTAAGCTAGTCCCAGTGTCTATCCTCTGTTGCTGCCCACGTTTTCCTTATCAGGACAGATCACTCCCATAAGGAAGTTGACTCTCTTCAGAACTTCGTTGCCGATAGTGTTGGCTAGCTCGTGCTATTAGACTGCGTGTTTCTTGAGTTTTTAGAGTATTTTGAAGAGCAGTCTGAACTTGTTTATTTACAACACCAATATGTTATTGTTTTTATCCACGATTGTCTTGGGCAACAAAGACTTATTGTCCTTATTTTCTTTGTTTTCCTTATTAGTAGCAAAAGAAGAGTTCTGCCTTATAGTGTCCTTATTTGTTCTGAACTGGTGGCTGGCCACGTTACTGTGACTGCGCGAAGATATTCTATTGGTAACTTCACCCAAAACATTTGCACTTTATTTGGAAGAAATAGGCTGTTTGACTAGTTTTAGTTCAGTCTAGAACACTACTTCGCCACTCTTGAGTGAGTCGTAGCTGTTGGTATTGTTCCAGTCCTTGAGGTCCTAAAGAGACATGCGCTGGTCTTCGTTCACTTAAAGGCACTTTTTGATGAAGTTTTTCAAGGGTTCTGACACTTTGACGCTTTGAGTGAATCTAACTGGCACTTTGACCATTTTGTCCATAAGTTACTTCTCTGTTTTGCACTCCCAAGGTGTTTCTCCGTGTAAAAGTTCGTAGATCATGATGCCGATCGACCAGATGTCGTTTTTGACAGTGTAGATATTCTTTTTTAGGGCTTAAGGAGACATGTAGAGTGGACTTCCTACGTTGTACTTCTCTTTCGTGAAAATGTTGCTGAATAAAGCATACATTACTTGTGTTTTTTAGCAAACCCGAAGTCTGCCAGCACTGCCCTACCGTTACTTAAGAAAATGTTTGCTAATTTGAGATCTCTGTGCAGAAACTTACGATCGGCCATTTCGATGAAGCCAGACACGATATCTTTCATTAACTGCAACACTTCCTTCTCAGGTATTCTTCGTTTTTTCTTGAGGAGAGAACTGAGATCGCCCTCGTTGCAGAACTCGGTGACGATGTAGCAGTGGGAGGTCTAGCGGACCACGTCGTAGCAGCGGAGAATGTTGGGGTGTCTGAGTTTGGTCAATGCCTAGATTTAGCAGTCTAGCATTTATCGGCTGACAGCATCGCGAACTCCTTTCATATCGATGGCCTTGACTGCCACTATTTCGTCTGTATGGGGGATGAGTTACTGGTTTGTTCGTTGATACCCCTGTAGACGACTGAGGAGTAGCCTTTGCCGATGCGGTCTTCAGGTGAGTAGCTGAAGTGTTTGAGTCGTTTTTTGTGGTCGTTGGAGTAGTGCTGAGCTGAGGACTCTCGCTTGTAGAAGATGTTCATGGTAAGAATAATGAATTTAACGATATAAATTGGCATTTTAGCATTTAAACCACATCCCTAGAACAACACTAAAAAACTAACAAATAAAGAATCATCCATGTAGGCTAGTACTCAATAAATGAATGATTTTGCATCAAATTTGATATAATAAGCTTTCTTTATTGTAGTTTAAAGTCAAATAATCGAGGTTAGTCTTAGAGCGTTTAAAGCTTATAGAAGTATGCAATTTATTGACTTTATAGTAGTAGACCATCATTAGTTGTTCAAAAACATTTAGTTTAAGACGAAGAGATGTGTCCATCTTGGTCGTTATCACAAAAGTAAAACTGCTACTAGGCCAGCCACTAGGGCACGTCGAAATAACCCCTATAGTACTAGGTCCACTCTTGCTTCGAATAGTCCACATCATCTAAAGAATGCGGTATTCCGATCAGGTACTGAGTCTGATTCCACAGCGCTCCTAGTGCCTATAGTTTATCTTTGTGCAGTAATAAATGCATGGGAGTGACTATAGCAATCAATGCAAACAGTATGATTCCGATAGTCTTCATCTAATACTATGTAAAAGATGCTTGTATAATCTTTATAAAGAATGAATTGAAGTATAAAAAATAAACAAATCACTTGATATAAGATGCTGTATATTCGCCTAGATTCTTGTGGAACTATCGTTTTTTCAAGTATCCATGCATTAACAGATTATTGAATCTCAACATCATATCCTTGCATCGTTCTTTTGTCAGGTCCTCGTAAATGTATTAGAACTCTTTTGGATTCAAAAACAGTATTCCGCACTCAGAAAGAGCTTTACATCGTTAAGTGGTGTAGAACTACCCATGCTACAAGTGCAACACCTCACACTTGGGACTCCTTTGCTCAAACAACAATTATTAACCAATCGCATGTCCTGGCAAACAAATATACTTTTAAAACATTTTTTTCCTTTTTAACTCAGTCTAGCCCCACAGAATCAGACCCACATTGCGCAAAGGCACGAACTAACGATACACAAGGTCACCGGGCTTGTATATGCTAACGAATCCCAGCTGTAAGAGGGTACTCACGATGACCAGGTCGGTTTTATTGAAGAGCGGGTGACTAGTAGCAAGCAGATAAGAAAAATCGTTGACTACTTGTCTGCCTACCTCCTTTCCGTAGATAGATGCCATGTAAAATGACTGGATTTAGCCACATGCGACTGTCCAAGGAATAAATTTTGGTTTTTTCTTGACTCTGAAGGCAGGAGTGACCTCGGATGCAGATGAAACCTTTAATTCTATGGGTGGTTATGTGATTATTGATGTAAATTTTTTATTATTGCCGAGAGTTACATTCATCTACGCCTATATTTTATTCAAAGACTAGCATGCCTTTTATTGCTTTGAAGATTAACATGTTTTTAATGGCTTTGCGGATTAGTTTGGCTTAAGATGATTTGTGCTCTACTATGGCTGTATGTTGCTCTATACTTTCTTGTGTTTCTATTAGGAGTGATGGTTGCGTTCGTAGATTTGTTTGATTCTGCGATACTGTTTTTATTTGTTCTGCCAGTCCCTCAGGTACTCGTTGTGCTAGTAGTTTTCTGTCTTCATCTTGAGGAAGGCAGGCCTGGGAAACACTCCACTTCGATGTTTCTATTGGGTCTTAGCCTTCCTGTCCTGGATAGGGGGGAGCTCAAGTTTATTGTTATTTTAAGGCATGGTTATTGTATTTAATTATATTGGCATTATTGAAACACCCAAGACAACCCTATGATAATAGTTTGGATATATAAGACACAAGAATAATATAAGTATGTATGTAAAATCAAGAGCTAATAATATAAGTAGATAGTTTATTTAACATGATTTGATTAAATTTAGACGATATATGCTATCACTCAGCCTATTTTGTTGTTTTTGCTCTTTCTTCTTGGGTTGTTGCTAGTAGAAACGCTTTCTCTTTCCTTGAGGTAGTCGATGTACTCGTTGAGGGCATCTTGCTGACATTTCAGCAAAGCAGCCATGCCCTACTCGAGCGAATCGTTGAATTTTGTGATTCTGTCCATGACTTCTTGCTCTTAGGGAGACATGTAGTTCACGTTTTGTATCATTTTGGCTGTTTCTTGTATCCATTCCTAGCCGGGACAATGGCGTATGTTGGACCTGTGGTGAATGTTCTGCATATGTTTTTGGTAGTCTTCGAAGTGAGTCTTGCAGTTCTGACAGTAACTGTGTTTTGGCTTAGGTGTCATTATCACAGCTGACTGTCCCTCCTTTCCACAGTCGTCTCTTTCCCTCCGTAAGCTCCTTTAGTATCTCTCTTCGTTTTTAATGTATTCTGGCACTTAGTGGCGATACCCGAACATCGGAAACACGTTGTTAGCCATCAACTAGGTCAGCAACACTGGAAACATGGGTCTATCAGTGACCTCTTAGTGCTGAAAGTTGTGCACCACTTTTTCTCTGATGAACAGATCGGGGTTGTTGATGGGTTCTATTTCGAAAAGGTGAGATTGACAACTCCGAGTGCGGACTAGGTTGTGAGGCTGAGAGGAATTGGACTTCTTGCTGAGACCAGAAGGACTTCTGCTAGGAGCCACATTATTTAAAGGTTTGAACTTAAGCTGTTTGTGCTTATCCATCTTGATATTACAGCTCTTTTGATATTGCTTGATTTCAGTCGACTTTTGGACTTACTCAATACAGTCAGATTAAGATGTGATATATAATAACAATTTCTATATGAGTATGATCAGAACAATAAAAAAACTATATTGACTTATGCAGTATCTTATCAGTGTGTTTGCAACTTGAGGATGGTTTCAGCGAGTCCTTTGATCATTTCTGCGTTGTGGGCAGTCTACCGACTTCTCGACTACAATCTCTCTTTTTCTTGCATAACCTATACCAGTTTCAGCTATAGCTTAGCCAGAGAGGTCCTGTGTTCTTTTTCTTTCTTGATTGACTCCTCCATTCCCTTCTTCACTTCTTCCATTTCTGTCTGGATCTCATTGATGTGCTTTTTAGAATCTTAAAGTAGTTTGCCTGACTCTTTCTGTGACTCTACTTGACTAACTATGATCATTCTGAACTAATTAACTTCATTTTGATGTTTGTTAGTCTAGGCTTAGTAAGTGATGGCCATTTTGTCATTTTCTTCTTGCATTTTGGTGAGGCTAAAGCGTAGAGCTGATATTTCTTGTGAGTTGCGTACTAGTTTGTCCTCAGCTACGATTCTGTTGTTTGTTTACAGCTAGTAGCGTTCTCTTATGTTGTCTATTTATAGATTTTGTTCGCGTATTTCCTGGGTGAGTTATTAAGCTTCAGTTCTCAGTCTGCTTATTTAATGTGTTTGATTGGAGCTGGTGGCTTATAATTTGTTGATTTTCAGTTGTAATTTTTATATTTAGTTTATTTTGTCAATGAGTAGTCCATTGAGTCTGGTGTTCTAGCGCATCACTGTGTCTATTTTATCGCCTCTTTCCTTCACTCTGTTGTTGTTTTACTACATTTCTGCGAGTTCATCTTGAAGCAGTCGTGTTTGTGCCTTGAGTTCTTAGTGGGTCATGTGTAGTGTCTTTTGTTACTTTATTTTTTATTGTAGCTTGACCCATACTTCTTCTTTTTCTTTTCTGAGCTTAGAATAGTTGTCTTCCATGTGTTTGTAGCTACGTTCTTTCATTTGCAGCTCACTTAACTTCTATTCCTTATCTTTGAGCTCTTTTTTAAGGGCAGATAGGTCCTTGTCGAGTTCAGTATGTTTGGCTATGGTTTTTTATAGAGTCGCTATAGTAATTTTGTGTTGTTAATGACTGCGGGTGAGCTATGCATTTGCGATGCTAAGCTCATTAGACATTTTCATGTAGGCTTTCATTTGCAATTCGAATTCCATAGCTTGTCTGCTTTTACCCAAGAGCTACTCGTAGTTTCGCTTCCACTCTTCGCATTCCCTTGCCCTTTCTTCGCTCTTTTCTCTCAGTTCTTTCCGTTCCTGGCTTAGGATCAACAGAGATTACTAGATAGAGTGCAGTTTGTCTTCGTAAGAGTCAATAGTGGTCTACAACTGATGAATGATAGTACATTTTTAATTAATAACAGTGTCCTTTAGTTGCGCGCCTTCCTTTAATCTGAGGGTGAAGGCTTATAGTTCTTTAAGTGTTTCGTTGTGTTATTTGATTTGAAACTAATAATGCTATATTTTCTTTTTGCGCATGTCCACCTGCCCTATCTTCTCTTCTAGCTAACGAATGCTGCTATCTTTTTATTGAATATAAAGTTTGAGCGTATCGATCTATGCCCTGTGATACTGCACTCTTTCCTGTAGATTGTTGATTTATATTTGTTTGTTGTTGATTTCCTTTACCAGAGTGTTTTTGTCTCGAGTATCTTTCTCTATCCTTGAGCCCATCTATGAACTTATCTATTCAAGATCATCGCATCTTGCTGAGCTTTACTGCCTTAGTTGCTATATGATTCTATCTCTTTGTCTTAGCATTCCACGCAGTTACTATATTTCTTTCGAGTAGTACTGCTCCGAATAGTTATAGCTCCTGTCATTGCCTCTCTATTATCTCTACTTCAAGCCTTCTCTTTCTTTGAAGTTTTCCTCCCTTTCTCTGTAAAGCCTATTGAGTTCTTCCTCGTACTTGTAGCATCTTTCCCTCCATGCTCCAGCATCGCCTTACTAGATCAGATGATCTTTGGGCTGCTTTTTCTGCAAGCAACGTTATGAGACTGACTGGTAGAGCGAATTGTTTTATTTGTTAGTGTCAATCACTGTATGAGCCTAGACAAATGAATGTGAAGCGTTGTGATTGCCCTTGAGCTGGTGACGCTTAGTGTATCGGTTAAGAAAGCTCTAGGAGTCATCCTAAGTGAGGAGGGTCTTGTTTCGGTAGGAACTCTGGCTACGGTTCATTTTTCTCATCAACGGTAATACAATTCAAATTATCCATGCGAACACTTATAGCAGTGTATAACTATGACTAAAATCAACGATATGGCAAAAATATACACAAAATGCATAAAAAGACTATATATTTTTACTATGATGTAACATAGTTCAGTCAAGATCATTAATATTTTGTGATAGAGACTCACTTTTTCTTCCTTATTTAGGCGTATAGACCAGTTTTTGTTCATTTTCTTAAATGAAATTTTTTATAGTCTGTTGGTCCTTTACGATTTAAATTTACTCGACTGAGTCCAGGTCCAAATCGATATATTAGCACTATCTAGGTTAAAAACGACGTTTTTTAGTGTAACTCTACTATTCTCGATCAATAATCTTTTTGTCTCGACTTCGAGAACGCTCTTTTCTGGCTTATTCTTAACCTGACGAGCATATGCTTTAAACATCATAGGGCTAATCTCCTTCTATCATTTTTTTCATCCAGCTCAGTGAATTCTATTGTTTTTGCTAGCTTTTTCTTACTCGACGCCCTTTCTTGGTGCTTTAATCGCTTTTTTTGTTCTCAAGAGTCAGCTTGTGCTTTTCTTTATTTTAAAGAAACAGTTTAGTTTTATCCCTCAGAGGAGGATTAAAGGGGTCGATTTAAGTGAGCTAAGGGCAGTCCATTTCAATGCTAGGAGGAGGTCTGTAGTAAGGCTGGTCGACCTGATGGTTTATATCTAAGACTGCTTAGTCTTGACTGGGGTTGATAATCTCTATAGCTGCTCCTTATTGCAGATGTCTTTTCATTTTGACAATATTCTTGATTCTATTGATTTCCTGCTCATTTCTAAGTCCATTTAGTTTGTATTTCTTTCTCTAGACTGTTTGGAAGTGCACTGGCATCATTTGTTTGTCGTTTGATTAAAAATCAGCCATTTTCGGGGGTTTAAGCATCTCCATGATTCTTTTCTGCAACTATACACTCTAGATGAGTTCCCTGTACTCTTGCGAGGGCAAACAGCAGTATTTTTTGCGCAATTACTATAGTTCTTATGTGTATGTAGCTTTTCCTGAAGATAGTTCGGTCTACCCCTGTTCTTTATTGGATGCTCTTTGATCTGCATAGAATATTTTGTCTTATTGTGGGAAATGCTGAACAATCGGGTATATTCTGGAGGGCCTTACACTGTTCACAAAAGCTTATATTTATCGATAGTTGGAGTGCAAACTGTAGGGAAGACACTAAGTGGCATATTGTGTACGTATATTCGATTGTGGTAGCGGTAGGTGGGCGTGTTGACCCATCCACTCAAGATGATGCCGATAGCCTAGGGTTGTTGCTATAGTGTTTAGCAAAGTCTTCGTTTGTTGACAACTTGGATGATACCAACGTCGAAATTAGTAGTGTACCTAGTGAGATCCTTGTTCATGGCTTTCAGGATCTCATACCTGCTATCTTCAACAACCACGTATATGTTGAGCTACTAGGCCAGTCTGTCGATGGTCTACTACTTACCATACAAGTCGAGTCCTATTAGTATTTTGCTGTGCTTGTTGAGTTATATCACGTATCTGACTGAGAGCAAAGATACCTTAGTGATAAGGCAGTTACCTTAGTTAATCAGCGTTTACCTGACGAATTCGAGTAGCATTTAGTAGACTTAATCTTTCGGGGGAAAACTGAACTTTTTCTTAAGAAAAGTGTTATCGAGATAAAGCAAATCTATTTGTTTCGAGCATCCCTCGAAAGCTGCGTTTCTCTTTTGAGGAGGGTAAAGGTAGTTGTAGTTTTCAAATATTTATCTGTCGAAGCGCATGTCGCCAGTGTAGAGTACAGTGCCCATGTAGCCCTAGATGAGAACTAAAACTGCTCCTGGACAGTGGTTGGCGTCGAAAAAAGTGATGGTGACTGACAGTTAGGATGTCATTTGTAGAGTGGTGGGCATTTATACTTAGATTTAGCACTAAATGTGCGCGTAAATACCATGAGGGGCTCAAGGCTGGGGTACTTGAGTAGCACCAACTGTTTGGTTATAGTCGTACAGTATATGATGCCGTAGTTCCAGCTGTCAGAAAGACCCTTGAGATGATCTGGCTACCTTTATGACTACCTGTATTGATGCTTATGTACCTGAGTGAGAGTTGATGTACCTG
>Ga0169931_10013274_pt1 | contig 11271 bp, 6 predicted proteins | sample Kivu_15m_20L_FD_129675 | JGI IMG/M metagenome (GOLD analysis project Ga0169931, IMG submission 129675) | Freshwater microbial communities from Lake Kivu, Western Province, Rwanda to study Microbial Dark Matter (Phase II) - Kivu_15m_20L... | ecosystem: Environmental > Aquatic > Freshwater > Lake ... | reverse complement strand
GATGCTCTTACAAATATCAATAAAAAACTATTGCAGCAAAGTAACTAAAGTATATGGCAATTGACAAAATCTCATCATATGATAATGGCTATTTAGTTGGTGACTTATCATTATTTCCTGCAGCGGTTGACAGCTTCGATACTTTATATGAAGCTAGAAATGAAAGCAGAACTAAATTAAAAGCCGCCATCACTTACACAGCTAACACCTTAGTTGTTGAAGATACTACTTTGTTTCCAGACAAGGGAATTTTACGAGTATATTTACCAGAGAGACCCGGATTCGATGCTGAATTTATATATTATGAAAAGAAAAGTGCAACCACTTTTACAAATTTAAAAAGAGGATTTTGTGGCACTAGGCAAAATTCATGGCCACTAGAATCAGTTGTAGAGTCTGGCGTTTTTGCTGAGCATCATAACGCACTTAAAGATGCTATCATTCAAATAGAGAATTTCGTAGGATTCACCAATGATACAGCAACTCCATCTACTACAAATTTTACCTTGTCGGCAATACTTAAACAGGTAGAAAATAGATTTTTATCACCTGTACCAATTTATCGAGCATATCCTTTGACTGGCATACCTCCTCATACTGTAACATTTCAAAATTTTAGTAATTCAAAAAATAACAGATTTTTCTGGGATTTCGGGGATGGCGCAACATCTTATGAGAGGAATCCAGTTCATACCTATTTAAGGGAAGGATATTATGAAGTCCAACTTAGAGTAATTAATGAAAAAGGCGGACAAGGGGTTGCAAATAAGAAAAATTATATTTATGTAAGTTATGACAACATATTACCTTTTGCATATACATCGCCTTTAATTGGTTATTCAACCGCCAGCAGTTCATTCCCAACCAAGTTTACTTTTCTTGATCAAACGCAAGGTAAAATAATTTCAAGATTGTGGCAGTTTGGGGATGGAGAAATCATTTCTGTAGAAGACCCAAACATACATTCAATACAACACATATACAAAAAACCCGGAAAATACCAGCCTGCTGTTTTATTGACATATGAGGGAAATAAAATAAGTAGGGCGATTTATCCGCTTGAACAGATTGAGGTTCTATAATGGCTTTACCGACAATATTATATCCTGCTCAATCCGATACAAATGTAACTTTGTATAGCGTTAAAGACACCTTGTCGCTCACACTGGCAAAAGATTACATGCCCGGTGATAATTTTATTTATCTAGAACAAAATCCGGCTATAATGCAGTTGTTTCCAAATACAGGAATAATTACCCTAACCGAGCAATGTTCCGATCCAGAATTTAGGGCAGTAAGTTTTTATTATGGCGCAAAAAACAATATTGAATATTATTTTACAGATTTAACCATCCTGCCAGATACTGAATATTCAGAAAAAAGAGCAGGCATAACCAAAGTCACTATGAATGTAGTGGCAGAACATCACAATGCAATAAAAGATGCAATATTAGCCATACAAAATAAACTTGGTTTAAAAAATGATAGAACTGAAAAGCCTTTTGATGGGAACATGGTTCAAAGGACAGAATACTTATTGAGTGTTGTTTTTACTCCTAGAGCTTGGTTCGTAGCAAATAAAGTAATTGGAACTGCGCCACTTACTGTTGAATTTACTAGTAAAAGTTTTCAATTAGGCGATGACCTAAATAATAACATAATTACATATCATTGGGATTTTGGTGACAATTCAGGTAGTAATATGTCATCATTTAATTATGTCAGCACATCTCCAACAATTACACACATTTTCGAAAACCCCGGAATCTATACTATAAAACTCAAAGTAACAAACAAATATGGCGAAGATACGGTAGTATTCGATAAAATGATAAATGTGCGGTATTATGCGCCAGATGTTGCGACCATAGAATATCATCAATTGGCTGGACAACAGTGGTTTGCAGATGAAGAATACCTCAAAACTCCAGCAGGCATGGCTGTTTATTTGTATATTCCAACTGGAATTAACCCTCTCACTGGCAATATGTACACCGGAGAACTGATCGGAACAAATGGTTCGATCATGGATAAAATTAAGGAATTTACTTGGAATCTTTCAGATGATCTAGCTCATCCAAACTCAGTATCTACAAATGCTCTTTATACTGTAGGCGGATATTATGATGTAATTTTGAGGACTGACACTGCCAGTGATGCTTTTCGAATAACAATTCTGCCAAATTACATCAATGTTGTCGAGAGAACAAATGCTTGGCTTTTTCTAATGTCCGGTTCAAAAATTTATGCTAATGAAATGGGTTTTTTATCTGAAACTTTCAAGGCTACCCAAACTCCTTCTACAACAATTAATAGAAACAATAGTTTTCTTACAAGTCAAACTAACAAAGATCAGCTTATCAAGGAATTTTACAAGAACACAAATTTCACAAGCAAGTCTCTTACGCCAAGCGGTCTAAATGGTTATGCAATCATGCATTACGCTGGCGGAAGATATGCTGCGGATTCTGCTTCAACCGAACAAATCAAAGGCATAAATTTTAACGGATTTAGTGAAACATACAGTACTTATCCAGATTACTCTGGAAGACCTTGGAATTGGATACCATTCAATTACGCAAATCATACCTACTTCATTTTAGGCAATGCCACTACACAGCCTTCTGGTTCAAGTCCAGTCAATTTTCAATTGCTTGATAATGATATACAAAATGAGACATACAAAGTTTTGCAAACATTCGACACACAAGATTTTACTGCTCAAGCAAATTCTTTGACATACAATGCTGCTCAATTCGATTCCGGCGGCAATTCTATTTATGGAAATTTTAGCTCATACAGATCAGAATTCAAAGAAGGATATGGTTTCATACTTAAAAATAATACAGTTGGGACTGGCTTTCAAATTAAAGGATTTTATGGAAGCGAACCAGATGCATCGTATCAAATTTCAAATTTTGTAAAATTGCCTGATATAGTTGGTCCAGCAAAACTAGAAGGTCAACTTACTGCCATGTCAACTCTAATTTACTTCTTCAACAACACAGGGGCTGTCACCGCATATAATCCCACAACCAAAACATGGTCAACAGGCGGTCCCGGTTACAACTCTGTTGCATTCAACAATTTGCAAGATCAAACCACACAAGATTACGATGATGAAACAAATACCTTAATGGTTACTTCGGATGGTTCACATTCTGCTTATTTAAGTTTTGATTACAGTAATAAATCATTTCTTAAGTGGAATGACTTGGATTTAACATTCACTTCATTAAATCCAAGACCTGCAGGCAATCAGTGGTTGTTTGGTACTTATTAAAGGAAAAATTTGGCTGCTACATATGTATCACAACCTGTATATCCTAATCAATTCGATACTGACAGAACATTGTATAAAGTATCGAATTTTGGTGAAACTGTATTATCTCAAGATTTGCAAGCATGGGCTACAACAATATTTGTTGAGCCTGTAAGTAGAAAAGAAATATGGTCCGAAAATGGCTTTGTCACTATTGAAGGCGAATTAATATATTACAATTCTGTTGGCAAAGACTCAACTAGCGGGAAAGTAAACCAGCTTAAAGACTGTGTAAGAAATTTAAACAATAATGGTTCCAAATTCCACAAATCAAACACACCAGCAAGACAATTTGTTGTGGCCCAACATCATAATGCTTTAGCAAGGGCAATAGTAAATATTCAAAATTTTTTGGGTTACCAAAATAACACCAATAAAACTACGGTAGACAATAAAATACAAAAAATGAACAATTTAATTAGTATAGGTGATGATTGCGAATGTCCTCAAGCTAATTTCTTTTATTCAATTACATCAAGCGATCCAGTTGTAGGAAACACGATAAACTACAATCTTTTGATTTATGGTAGATATGATAGTTTTCAAATTGACTTTGGAGACGGCACATATACTACTACTGCTTCTACAGGAACTCACACATATTCTCCAAACTTAAGCATAAGACCTATTGTAAGAATATTTTCTACAAAATGTGACTCCGCTCAAACAACTGCACAAGTCAATAATCAAGTAGGAACTGTTGGTGATGATATACAAATTTATCCAGCAGGTACAACTGTTATTGGTGGTGCTGGTGGAGGCGGAAGTGGAGGCGGAACTGGAGGGGGTGGCGGTGGTGGAACCGGAGGCGGCGGTGGAACTGGAGGAGGTGGTGGTGGAACCGGAGGCGGCGGTGGTGCTGGTGGAGGCGGAACTGGAGGGGGTGGCACAGGACTTGATGGTACTGGATTCAATACTTTTACAGGGGAACAAGTGACAGATCAGGATTTGGCTGATGGCACAATTATTCCAACTTTGCCAGATTTCCCCGAATTGGACTTGACTGATATTGGTATTCCGCCAAGAGATTTGCAACTTCCAGCTATTATATTTCCAGCTTTAGATGCTAAATTTGGACCAATCAAAGTTCCAAGCACAATAGAAATTATTGGTGATACAAAAATTCCAAGCGCAATTGAACTTAATTCGCTGAATAATATACCAAGTTTTATTTCATTTGGAACACTGCCAGATATTCCTAGCTTTATAAATATAATCCAAGTTGATCCCATACCAAGCGTTATAGAAGTTGGAGCTACAGAAATTCAATTATTAAATTCTGACTACTGCGTAAACTGCACTGAGGATTTTGTTTGTGATAATATAACAAAAACAGTTGTCCAAAAAGCTACTGACGATGGATGCCGTCCCTGTAGTTTTTATGATGATGGAGCAAAACAAGACGGAAATGAAATCGAAAAAATACAGGTTATTGTTCACGACTTTTTTGTAACTGATGCTAGCGGAGAAGGCAGCAACCGTTGGGATGCTGTGAAAATTCTTATTAGAGACCCTCTTGGAAATGCTTGTTTGCTCATGGGTAGTGGTCCAACAAAGTATGATCCAGATACTATCCCGAAACATGAAATGACAGAACCGATAACTTTAATATTTGATGATACAGGAAACTCCTCAATATACAAATTTGACAAAAGACTGGCTGCTGGTTTATATAAAACATCATCAAATGGCAATTGGCAAAAAAGTGATGACGGTCTGGCTGATTTAATTCCCCCAGCACCCACTCCGCCCTATGCAAGTAATCTAAGTAGTTTTACTGATAGAAAACTGCCAGCAGGTATATGGAGAGCTTATGTTGTAGTTGGTGATGGACCAGCAACAAATTGCACAAATTGCATGTGGAACACAAAAATTGTTGGCATGACACAATCTTTCCCAAACCCTGGTTTTTTATACCAATGGAATCTAATCAGCGATTGTGGTGTTGATTGCAACTGTCCGACTCCAACAGCATTCCCGACTGCTGGCGCAACTGCAACTACAAATTGTCAGGGTAATTTACCACCACCAGAATATGTTATACCTGAAACCCATTGCAGCATAGCAAAAATTTGCGTCAGAGTGTATTATAGTTCACAAAATCCACCATGTCCCGATCCAACACCAACACCGACACCAACTGCAACAAAAAAAGCTTTTTATCAGAATTTTGCACCTATGCCTACCCCTAGTTACACAGAGTACCTAAAAAGCATGGAGAAAAATGAAACAGCAAATAGTTATGATCAAAAGATAAATAATGAAAATTTTGAAAAAATACCAGAGCCCAAAAAACTAACAAAAAGAGATTTATTTGCAAAACAATCAATCACCATAGGAGTTGAACCAATAGATTTTAATTTGGATATTAGTGTCCCATTTGATATTGTGGAAATAGATAAAATATCAGCAAATTTGAATTCTGATGTGCAAGATGTTAAGATAAAAAATCAATATGAGCTTAATTATTCTGAAAAATTAGAACAAAATAAAGCCATAATTGTACCAAAGGAACAATCTATTAATGTTGATTTAAATAATTTATTTGGTGAAAAATAATGGCTATTGTTTTACCTAGACCAGTTTATCCTAAATTTAATGATACTGATTACACTCTTTATCATGTAAATAATACAGCAGAAACCGTTTTATCTCAAAATCTTGAGGCATGGGCAAAAAATATATTCATAGTACCATTGACAAGTTGGTCCAAAGAAATTTGGTCAAATAATGGTTTTGTAACCATAAATGGCGAATTGATTTACTATGATGCTGTAACTAAAGATTCAAATACTGGCAAAGTAATAGTTTTAAGAAATTGCATTCGTAATATTGATGGCAAAAAACCAAAATTTGCTGCGGCTGGAACATATGTAAGAGGATTTGTTGTTGCCCAACATCATAATCAACTTGCTAGATCGATAGTAAACATACAAGATTTTATTGGAAATAGAAATTCTAATGAAAAAGATTCGCTTAGCTGGAAATTAAATTATTTAAATAATCAAGATGATACAGGAGATGATGCTACTTGCCCACAGATTACTTTTTTTTATGACATTGTACAGCCACAAGATGATGCAACATGTGTAACAATAGTTTATAATGCTACAATTAAAGGTAACTACAATAATTTTAATATATCTTTTGGCGATGGTACTTTTGACAATTCAAATTTAGTAGGAACTCACACCTACGCTCCAAATGAAACAATCGACCCTTACCTTGAAGTAGCGGGATTTACTTGCGACTGTCTCACAACTAATCCCATAAGAAATTCATCTAGCAACAATACAAATATAGGGGTTGAACCGGAATTCGATCCGGCAACTGTAGGGACAACTGATAACGCAGGCAATCCCAACACTGGCGGCAACATATTAACTATACCCATAACATCTACGGAGCAATTGGGTGGTCCCGATCCAGCAAATACTGGTGTTGGAGATTTGACCGATTTGCAAACAGCTACTGATACTGGTATAGTAACTCCTTTGGGTCCCACAGAACAAGACGATCCTTTGACTAATCAAACAGATAATGGACCACTTACAGTTACTCCATTGGTGATACCCGAAATTCCTAATTTTCCCGATTTTTCTTTAAATATTGCCAATGTTATTGATAACCAAACTCAATTGCCTCCTATAGTATTCCCTACATTAGATATAGGACCATTTGGACCCATAGATATACCAAGTCAAATTAGTTTAATACAAACATCTTTTATTCCAAGCACAATTTCATTCTTTCAAACAAATCCAATACCGAGTATAATTAATTTCATAAACATTCCACAAATACCAAGCTTCGTAAGTATAGTATCCGTTGAAAAAGTGCCAGACACTATTAATATTGAGCCGACAGTAATTGATATGCTTGATTCAGAACTATCTGTAAATTGCACGGCATCAATCAATTTGAATAACACTACAGATGGTACAGAAAAATACGAAACATTAACGGAATCTGATGTATGTAGTATAAGACCAAATCAATACAACCTACAAGGTGGGCCAGATACAAATGAAATACAAAAAGTACAAGTAGTTGTTCATGATTTTTTTGTTAAATCGCCAACATCTTTATACCCAAGATATGATGCGATAAAAATTTTACTAGAAGACCCTGTAGACAAGAATGGATTCACAAGAAAATGTTTAGTCATGGGTAGTGGTTTTCCTACATTCAAAAAAGAAAATGTTCCTCAACATAAAATGGATGGGCCAGTCACTTTGATTTTTGATGATAAGGGCAAAAAAAACTTTTACAATTTTAATGTACCGCTAACTACTACAACATACGGCACTGCATCAAATGGACATGCATTCAAGAAAAACTCTGGTTTGGCTAAGCTATCAGCCCCAGCCCCAGTTGGTCCTTATTCTTCACAACTGGCCGTATTTGCAGACAGAAAAGTTGGTTTGGGCAAATGGAAGGCTTATGTAGTAGTTGGCAAAGGACCAGAGTTAATGCCGACACCAAAACCAACCTCAACACCTTTGCCAACACCAGTAAATCCAACTCTTCCAAGAACACCGATGCCTACACTTAAGCCTTTGCCAACTCCTAAGCCTTGGATACCAAACAAAATCCCAGATACTAGCGTCAGCATAGGTAAAATATGCGTAAGGGTTTTTTATTACACACAAGCTTGTCCTATTGGCACACAAACTCCAACACCTACTGCACCGCTTACACCAACACCAGAACCTTGGCCAACATTCCCACCGTATCCCACATTCCCAAATTGTATAAATGTTTGCGTGCCTACTTGTGCAGGTTGTACTCCATCGCCAACTATGACAAAAACACCAACTCCAACTCCAAGCGCATCTCCAACCCCAACTCCATCTTCCACACCTTCACCAACTCCTTCACCAACTCCATCCACAAGCCCATTCATAGGTTTGTGCGAATTTGCTTGCTTCAATGGTTGGTATCGACTAAACGGTAGCCCAGACGGATGTCCATCGTGTGATGATTATCCAGAACTTTATAAGCCTTGCGTAGACACAGACCCAGATTATATGTACTTACCATGCCCCCACCTGTAAAAAGCAGAATACTGCCGACATTACCTCCGTTCCATACATTTCCGCCATGCTTTCCGGCGGATATGATATGTTCTCCGAAACCGTTTTTACCAACGCCTATACCAACGCAAAGTCCTACAGCAACAACCACACCACAACCAACAAGAACTCCAAGTCCTACACCTTTTACTTTTTTTGATCCCATTGATTGCAGAAATAGCGGTCCATCGTTTCCCCCAACATCTGCTAGTCTTGCATGTTTTGGCAAAGGGCGAATACCAAAAAATATAGGAGGAAAAGTAAAACTTGTAGGCAAACCTGCTGATCCGCAATATACATGTTATGGATTTCCTGAAAGTGAAACGGAAGTTTCCTTTACCAGATTCGACGATGTAGATTGGACTAGTGGTACATTTTTGTGGACAAATGGCTCTTTTGAAACGACATTAAGATTTTTTATATTTACTCCAGATATGATAAGAAGCAATCCAAATATTCCTAATTTGCCGGATGCATATCATTTTGAAAATTCTATTGATGCTGACAATACAGGCTCATGTTCATATGACCCAGCGACCGGCAAAACAACTTTAAATTTATCCGGTACTTCAATATTTGGGGCTCAGGGTAGCTCAACAGAAAAATGCACTTTGTCTTTTGAGGTCAAATATGAAGGAACAGGCGATCCTGTTCCTCCACCATTTAGTTGTGCCCCAACTAAGACTCCCATACCAACCAGACCACCACCCACTCCAACTCCCACAAAGCCTCCAACACCTACACCAACTCCATCTAGCACTATGACTCCAACACCAAGTCCCAGCATAAGTCCTACGCCTACACCAACACCATCACCAACATAGGAGTAAAAATGGGAAAAGGATATAGCATACGAATAAACGGAGAATGCATAACTCAACACTTTGACAACAAGTTGGAATTTTTTAAAACTATAAATGCACATGTCGTAATGTACTCTCCACCTTATTCTACCAACCCAAGAAATGGTGGCGCATACGGGTGTAAATCTAATCAATTTTATCCAGCGCAACCATATATCGAACAAATTCCAGCAAGTTACAAATATTCTTCAAGTAGTTTGGTAAGGGCTGGCGCATATGGCAAGTCTAGTGCTTATGAATTTATGGATTTAAGAACAAGAAGTACTGGGGAGTCCGTCTATTTTACTCAAGCAAACTTTGATAAAATTAAACCAAGACCTTATGTGCCGTATCAAAATCCAATTGATATAAAATATGCCCAAGGACCAGCGGTATCTTGTGCCCATGCATTTTTGGCATTGAAAAGAAAAATGGCAAATCAAAATGTTTATGATGGAAGATTAAACCATGATTTTGTAGATTCTATTTACTACCCAAGAAATGAACAAGATTTGAATACAATAGATATGCCTTTTTGCGATGCTGAAAAAGGCGGGTTGAGCAAGAACTGGCTTTCTTTTGTGCATCCAGCTAATTTTCTATTCACAAGCGTTCCAGAACCATTTAAAATTTTCAATTATTACGAGGATTGCGGCTTATCGGCAAGCACAAACTCTAATTATGGCGGTTTTAATTTTATGCCATTTTGTTCGCCTTTAAGCACTACAAATTTTGACGGCACAAAAGATTTTGGTCAATATAAAGGATTTACATTTGTAATATTATTTGGTCAGAATGCAATTAACTTCCCAATAAAAAAATATATGCCGGAAAATCCAATGAGCACATCTCCAACCCCGCCCAAAATAGACCCCACTAGGGCTATGTATGGATGTGAAATTTGGACTTTTTTAGCAACAGATAATGCCAGCCTAGGCTCTCCTCTAATAGGCAGAGTAAGATATTGGCTTTACAGTTTGGCACCATTTAAATTCGAAGAGCAATTTACCAATTGGCGTGAACCGTTTAGAATTTTATTCGCTGGACCTAGTTATAATGCACCATCATACTCTTTTAATATCAATGTCAGGGTGTTAAACAACTTGTCAGTACAAAATATTGTAATTGATTTAAGTGGTTTGCAAGTTTTGGTCACATATTAGGTAACAATATGTCTAGCTGTATTAGTGTGAATGAATTTTCAAATTTTGAATATACCTTAACTACATTTCCAGACGGCATACAATTTAACAACAAAATTATCGATCCGGCAAAAACATATTATATAATTTTTACAGTTACTTGCTCTACAACTATATGTTTTGATATAAATTTTCAAAATCTTGAATTTTTGGAACCTGATGGTACTGGTAGGTTGGTGCCTAGGTCGAATTGTGCCGCAATAATAAATTTAGGGGATGGTTCGCCCGAATTTGTTTTATACCCGACTGGCGGCTATCAAAGACTTGTTCAAGTTGCAATTGGCACAACAATTACAATTTTATTAATAAAATTAAATAACCAAAATATTGCAACAGGCAATTTTATGGGAGCCATGTATTTAAAACCATGTCCTACGGCAGAGCCGACACCCACACCAACATTTACGCCCACACCTACGCCTTCTCCATCTCCATCCCCTACGGAAACTCCTTTATTCACTCCTTTTCCAACCTCATCGTTAACCCCGACTGTAACTCCTTCTCCGACTGTAACCCCATCGCCAACGCCCACACCCTCACCGTCACCAACTCCATCTCCAACACCCACTCTAGACCCAGATTACAAGAAAAATGTCGCTACGGATATTTGTGGAGAAGTACCGCCATGCATAGATTTCTTAGCACCCGTAGAGGGCGCATTAACATGCACAGAAATAGGAGATATTAATAAAAATGGATTTCCTAGAGGCAGAGGCAGAGTTGTATTTCAACTATTCGGTCCATCCAATGATTCATTCACCCCACCTCCATATTTGAGTTTTTGGGTTAAAAGCGCAGTAACAATTGGACTATGCCCTGCAATGCCGCCT
>Ga0169931_10013273_pt1 | contig 11272 bp, 14 predicted proteins | sample Kivu_15m_20L_FD_129675 | JGI IMG/M metagenome (GOLD analysis project Ga0169931, IMG submission 129675) | Freshwater microbial communities from Lake Kivu, Western Province, Rwanda to study Microbial Dark Matter (Phase II) - Kivu_15m_20L... | ecosystem: Environmental > Aquatic > Freshwater > Lake... | reverse complement strand
CGCGCTACTTCGACGCCAACACCTACCTGCGCATCACCAAGGCGCTGGACTACTTCGACCCCGCGGCGCGTTTTGGCGGCGACCTAGCGAAAGCCTTCGCGCAGGCGAAGGCGGATTTCCTGGTGGTTTCGTTCACCTCCGACTGGCGTTTCTCGCCGGCGCGCTCGCGGCAGATCGTGCGCGCCCTGCTCGACAGCCGGCGCATCGTCTCGTACCTCGAGATCGACGCACCGCAGGGCCACGACTGCTTCCTGCTGGAGGACGCGCGCTACCACGGCGCGCTGCGCGCCTACTTCCGGAACATGCCGCTGTGACCGAAACCGAAACCATCGCGCGCTGGGTGACACCGGGCGCCCGCGTTCTCGACCTGGGCTGCGGCGACGGCCGGCTGCTGCGCAGCCTCTGGGAAACCAAGCAGGCGCCGGGCTACGGCGTGGAGATCGACGACACTCACGTGCTGGAGTGCCTTCGCAACGACGTCAACGTCCTGCAGATGGACCTGGAGGACGGCTTGGCGGCCTTTGCCGACCAGTCCTTCGATGTCGCCATCCTCTCCGAGACCCTGCAGGCCATCCACCGCCAGGAGCACCTGCTCAAGGAAATGCTGCGCGTCGGCCGCGAAGCCATCGTCTCCTTCCCCAATTTCGGCTACTGGCGCGCGCGCATCCAGATCGCGCTGGGCGGCCGCATGCCGGTGTCGAAGGAGCTTCCCTACGAGTGGTACAACACCCCCAACGTGCATCACTGCACCCTGGTGGACTTCGAAGCGCTGTGCGGAAAGCTGGGTTTTCGAATCCTGGAGCGGGTGGTGCTCACCGAGGGCGCGGCGGTGGCGACGATGCCCAACCTGCTGGGAGCGCTGGCGGTGTACCGGGTGGCCGCCTAGGGCGGTTGATGTAACCGATCGGTTACATTTGGGGCGCCAAGCCGCCCTCAGCCCGCCTTCGCGCCCGCCGGCCCTAGCCGCCGCGCCAGCACCGCCAGCAGCACCAGCGCCGGCAGGCCCAGCGACGAGGTGTAGACGAAGAACAGCGGCCAGCCGATCGCGTCGGCGACATAGCCTGAGGCGCCCGCGAGGATCTTCCCGGGCAGGGTGAACAGCGACGAGAACAGCGCGTACTGCGTCGCGGTGTAGGCCGTATTCGTAAGCCCGGAGAGGTAGGCGATGAACGCGGTGCCCGCGAGGCCGGCGCTGAAGTTGTCGCAGCTGATGACGAGTGCCAGCCAGACCAGGTCGGGCGAGCCGACCCAGGCGAGCGCCGCGAAGGTCAGGTTGGAGACGATCACCAGCAACCCGCCTGCCACCAGCGAGGGCAGCGTGCCCCAGCGCGCCACGGCGAGGCCGCCAGCGAGCGCGCCGAGGATGGTCATGCCGATGCCGTAACCCTTGGCGATGACGCCGATCTGCTGCAGCGTGTATCCCAGCTCGAGATAGAACGGGTTCGCCATCACGCCCATGGCGATGTCGGTGACCCGGAACAGGCCGATGAAGGCGAGGATCAACGCTCCCGTCGCGGCGCCGTTGCGCGCGAAGAAGTCCAGGAACGGGCAGACCACCGCACCGATGAACCAGGCACTGGCCGCGCGCAGCCACGCCGGCCAGCTCGCGCGCCGCGCAATGAAGTCGACCACCCGGGGTTCCACCGCCGCCGCCGCGCCTGCGTGGTCACGCTCGGGCTCCGGGATGAGCAGCGTCGTGACAACGCCAACGCCAGCGAGCGCGGCCATGACGAGGTAGGCGGTCGACCAGCCGAAGCTGCCGGCCAGCAGCAGCGCCCCGGTTCCGGCGGCGATCAAACCGCCGCGGTAGCCCAGCTGATAGGCCGCCGCCATGGCGCCCTGCTGCGTCGCGGGCGCGGCTTCGATGCGCCACGCATCGATGCAGATGTCCTGCGTCGCCGATGCGAACGCGACCAGCAGCGCGAGCAGTACCACGGCCTGCAGTTCCCGCGCCGGATCCTGCGCGGACAAGCCAACGAGGCCCGCCGCGAGCGTCAGTTGCGCCAGCAGCATCCAGCCGCGGCGGCGCCCGAGCCAGCGCGTGAGCAAGGGCAGCGGCATCCGGTCAACGACCGGCGCCCACAGCACTTTGGTGGAATAGGTGATCCCGACCCAGGACAGCAGGCCGATGGTGCCGCGCTCGATGCCCGCCTGCGAGAGCCAGGCCGACAAGGTGGCGAACACCAGCAGGAAGGGCAGGCCGGCGGAGAAGCCGAGGAACAGCATCGCCGCCACGCGCGGCGCAGCGTAGGCGCGAAGCGCTTCGCGCCAGCCCGGCCGGGCGCCGGCCGCGCTAGGCCCGGCAGACATGGATTGCAACGGCGTATTCGACGAAGGCCATCGGGCAAATCTTACCCGGGGGAGCCTCCGCGCCATCGACAACCGCTACAATACGCATTCCCGTTCGATTTTCCGAAAAGAGTACCCACCCATAACCTCCGAAGTGAACAAGGACAAGCTCGTCGCCGACCTGAAAGTCGTGGTCGCCGACGCCGAGGAACTGCTCGCCGCCACCGCCGCGCAAGCCGGCGAAAAAGCCGCCGCCGCGCGTGCGCGCACCCAGGCCTCGGTTGCCATCGCCAAAGTGAAACTGGCGGAAGCCGAGCGCATCATCGTCGAGAAGGCGAAGGAAACCGCCAAGGCGACCGACGCGTACGTGCACGAGCATCCCTAGCACGCCGTCGGCATCGCCGCCGCGGGCCTGGTGCTCGGCATCCTCATCAGCCGCCTCTAGGCCGCCGCCCGCCTTCGCGCGGGCGCCCCCGCCACCGATGCTTGGCCCCGTCAGGGAGTTGGCGCGCACGCTGCTCGCGTTCGGTACCACGCGCCTGCGGCTTGCCGCCACCGAGACGGAAGAGCAGGCCCTGCGCCTGCTCGAAATCGGGATCTGGCTCGCCGCCGCGTTCCTGTTGCTGGGCGCGGCGCTGGTGTTCAGCGCGAACCTGGTGGTGCTCCTGTTCTGGGATATCAATCGCCTGCTCGCTGCCGGCCTAGTGGCAGCCGGATTCATCGGCGCCGGCACCGCCGCGGCGCTGGTCGCTCGCGCGCGCTTGCGCGAACGGCTGAAATTCCTCGCCGCGACGCTCGCCGAACTCGAGCGGGATCGCGACACCCCGGGGCGGGCCCTGAGCGCATGCGCGAGCGGCTGCTGATCCTGGCCGAGACCCGGGCACGGCTCTCGGCGCATGCGCAAATCGAGCGCGAGCGCCTTGCCGCCCAGCTCGCGCCGCTGGATGCCGCCGCCGCCTTTGGCGCCAGGCTGGTCCACGCAGCTCGACGCGCAGCCGACTCGGCCCGGCACCATCCCCTGCCTTTGACCGCCGGCGTTGCGCTGCTGGTGGTGCTGCGCCCGCGCCGCGCGGCCGCATGGCTTGCGCGCGGCTGGTCGCTGTGGCGGTTCTACCGCGGCGCGAGCGGCCTGTGGCAGCGCTTCGCCGCGTCTGCCGGCGCGCGGCCGACGCGGGCGAGTTGACCGGCATGCGCGCGCTGGCACCGATCAAGTCCGCGTTTGCGCTTGCCGAGCGCGAGCGCAAGTTCCTCGTCAGCGAGATGCCGAAGGTGAAGGGCTTGATGCCGGTGTTGATGAAGCGGCGCAACAAGCAGAAATGGACGCCCGAGGACATCGCCGAGATCCGCTCGCAGGTCCGGCGCATCTCGAAAATCACGCCCTACCTGGTCGTGGTGGTGATGCCCGGGGGCTTCGTCGTGCTGCCGGTGCTGGCCTGGTGGCTGGACCGCCGGCGCGGCCAGCGGGCAACGGCGGCAGCGCCGCCCAAGTCAGGCTAGCGTCAGGAAACGGTCGGCTGCGTAGTCGATGGTCAGCGGCGCGTGGTCGCTGAACCGCTTCTTCAGGTAGATCGCCTCGCGTTGCGCGGTCTTCGCCAGGGCCTGCGTGGCGATGTGATAGTCCAGCCGCCAGCCCACATTCTTCGCCCACGCCTGGCCGCGGTTGGACCACCAGGTGTACTGGTCGGGCCTGGCGTTCAACCGGCGGAACACATCCACGAAACCGACCTCGTCGAACACCTTGGTCAGCCAGGCGCGCTCCTCCGGCAGGAAGCCCGAGTTCTTCTGGTTCGATCGCCAGTTGCGCAGGTCGATCTCCTGGTGCGCGATGTTCCAGTCGCCGCACAGCAGGATTTCGCGCCCCGAGCGCTTGAGCTTCGCCATGTGCGGCAGGAAGGCCGCCAGGAAGCGGAACTTCGAGGCCTGCCGATGCGGGCCGGATGAGCCCGAGGGCAGGTAGACCGAAACCACCGAGAGCCTGCCGAAGCGCGCTTCCAGATACCGTCCCTCGGCGTCGAACTCCCTGACGCCGAAGCCGCGCACCACCGCGTCGGGCTGGCGCCGCGTGTAAAGGCCCACGCCGGCGTAACCCTTCTTCTCGGCGCAGTAGAAATGGCCGAGGTAACCCCTCGGGTTAAGGGTCGCCGGATCGAGATCCGCCTCGTGCGCCTTGACCTCCTGCAGGCAGACGATGTCCGCCTTCTGCGCTGCGAGCCAGCGATAGAGTCCCTTCCTCGCCGCCGAGCGGATGCCATTGACGTTGAGGGTGACGACCCGCATGCCGTTGCGTGCCGCTACGCGAAGGGCGCGTTCAGCCGCTGGGGAAACTGGAGGCGCCGCCGTGCTTGGCGGACCACTCCGCGGGCGCGTGCAGGAATTTCTCCACTTCATCCACCTGCGCCGCAGCGAGGTAGTTGCCCTGCTTCACCACCGCCAGCACATCCCACCAGCTGGCGAGGTGGTGCAGCCGCACCTTCAGCTCGGACATCACCTGCTTCGATTCCGGGAAGATGTCGTAGTAGAAATTGACGTAGACGTGCTCGACCACCGCGCCCGCCGCGCGCAGCGCCTGGCAGAAGTTGACCTTGGAGCGCCCGTCGGTGGTGAGATCCTCCACCAGCAGCGTGCGCGCACCCTCGCGAATGTCGCCCTCGATCTGCGCATTGCGACCAAAGCCCTTGGGCTTCTTGCGGATGTACTGCATCGGCAGACCGAGGCGATCGGCCATCCACGCCGCGTAGGGGATGCCGGCGGTCTCGCCGCCAGCGACGACGTCGAATTGCTCGAAGCCGGCGTCGCGCGAGAGGGTCGCGGCGGCGAAGTCAATCAGCTGCGCGCGGGTGCGGGGGTAGAAGATGAGCTTGCGGCAGTCAATGTACACCGGGCTGGCCCAGCCCGAGGTGAAGATGAACGGCTTGCCCTCGGAGAACAGCACGGCTTTCACCTCGAGGAGCATCTTGGCCGTAGTCTCGGCGATGAAGGCGCGGTCGGCGGAGTGCATGGGGCGGATTTTACAGGGGAACCCCAGTCAACGCCCGCTCCCCGCCCGCGTTAGAATCGCGTGACGACACGCACACTGGAGTCGCCCATGTTCCGCACCTTCCCCTGCTCCTCGCCTCGGCCGCGCTTGCAGCCCTGCCGCTCTCCGCCGCCGCCCAGTTCTACCGCTGTGTCGGGAAGGACGGCAAGAAGTACCACGGCCAGGCGATCCCGCCGCAGTGCGTCGGCCAGCCCATGGAGCAGCTGAACGCGCAGGGCATGGTGGTGCGCAAGATCGATCCCCAGGCCTCGGCCGCCGACCAGGAGGCCAAGGCAAAGGAAGCCGAGGAAAAACGGAAACGGGATCTCGTCCTCAAGGAGGAGTCGCGCAAGAACAAGGCGCTGCTGTCGACCTACACCAGCGAGGCGGACATCGAAGTCGCACGAAAGCGCGCGCCGGAGGACAACCAGAAGGCGGTCCAGGAAACCGGGGCGCGCATCGCCGCGCTGAAGAAGCCTCAGGGCGACCTGAAGAAGCAGATGGAGTTCTTCCAGGGCAAGAACAAGCCGCCGGCCAAGATAGAGCAGGAGATGAAGGACAACAGCTTCTCCATCACCACGCAGGAAAACCCGCTCGCGCAGAAGACAAAGGAAGTGGACTCGATCAACGCCAGGCACAACGAGGACAAGAAGCGCTACCTCGAGCTCACCAAGGGCGCGACCAAGTAACCCGCTAGCCTGCCAGCTTGCGGCGCAGGACCTCGTTCACTTGCGCAGGGTTCGCCTTGCCATTGCTCTGCTTCATCACCTGTCCGACCAGGGAATGGAAGGCCTTGTCCTTGCCGGCGCGGTAGTCTTCAACCTGCCTAGCGTTCGCCGCGAGCACTTCGTCCACCAGTTTCTCGATCGCTCCTGAATCACTGATCTGCTTGAGGCCCTTCGCCTCGATGATGGCGTCCGCCTCGCCTGCGCCAGACCACATTTCCGCGAGCACGTCCTTGCCCGCTTTTTGCGACACCGTGCCGTCCTGGATCCGCGCGAGCAGCGCCGCCAGGCGCCGCGGCGCCACCGGAACCGCGTCGAAACCCAGGCCTTCGTCGTTTAGGCGCGAGGCCAGTTCGCCATTCAGCCAGTTCGCCGCCAGTTTCGCCGGCGTGCCGCCCTCCGACACCAACTGCTCGAAATAGGCCGCCTTCTCGCGCGACTCGGTCAGCAGCAAAACATCGTAGGCGGACAGGCCGAACTGCGTCGCGTAACGCGCGCGCTTCTGCGCCGGCAACTCCGGCATGCGCTCGCGGATGGCCTCCACTTCGTCCGGCGCAATCACCAAGGGCAGCAGGTCCGGGTCCGGAAAGTAGCGGTAGTCCTGCGCGTCCTCCTTGGAGCGCATGGAGCGCGTCTCGCCGCGGTCCGGGTCGTACAGCCGCGTCTCCTGCACCACCGTGCCGCCGTCCTCCAGCAGCTCGATCTGCCGCTTCGCCTCGAACTCGATCGCCTTCTCCATGAAGCGGAACGAGTTTAGGTTCTTGATCTCGCAACGCGTGCCGAGCTTCCCGTCGCCGCCCCTGCGCACCGAGACATTGGCGTCGCAGCGGAACGAGCCCTCCTGCATGTTGCCGTCGCAGATCTCGATCCAGCGCACCAGGGCATGCAGCGCGCGCGCGTAGGCGACCGCCTCCTTCGCGCCGCGCAAGTCGGGCTCGGTGACGATTTCCAGCAGCGGCGTGCCGGCGCGATTGAGGTCGATGCCGCTCATGCCATGGAAGTCCTCATGCAGCGACTTGCCTGCATCCTCTTCCAGATGCGCGCGCGTGATGCGCACCGTCTTGGTAGCGCTGTTCGCGTCCCCCGGCAGCGCGATCTCCAGCGAGCCGCCCTGCACCACCGGCAGTTCGTACTGGCTGATCTGGTAGCCCTTCGGCAGGTCCGGGTAGAAATAATTCTTGCGCGCGAACACCGACCTGGGCGCGATCCTGGCGCCGACGGCGAGGCCGAAGCGGATCGCCAGCTCCACGGCGCGGGCGTTGAGCACCGGCAGCACCCCCGGCAGCGCGATGTCCACCGCCGAAGCCTGTGTGTTGGGCAGCGCACCGAAAGCGGTCGAGGCACCCGAGAAAATCTTGCTCTTCGTCGCGAGCTGCGCGTGCGTCTAGATGCCGATGACGATTTCCCAGGCCATCGCCGTCAGCGCTGCGGGCGCATCAGGTGACAATTGCCGCGCTTGTCCACCAGCACGGGTTCGAGGTAGCCCTGCGAGCCGCAGGACTCACCGCAGCCTTCGGCGACGACGCGCACGAAATCGCCCAGGTCGCGCAGCGTCACCGAGAACTTGCCGGCCGAGAAGCGCAGGCCGCCGGCGTGCGGCTGCTGCTCCAGCCCCGCCACGGCCCAGGGGTGGTCGCCCGGGGACACCTTCGAGCGCCAATCGAAGCTCTTCAACCGGCCGCCCTCCACCGCGTAGGCGAGCGTCGCGGCATAGCGCCCGTCGGCGACCTCGCAGCGCACGCTGGCCGCGTAGGCATCCATGGCGGGAAACTTCTCGCTGAACTCGAAGCGCTCGCGCTGCTGGCCAGCAGGTCCGTGGCACGTGCCCTTGAATACGCCGCCGCTCCAGGTTCCCTGCAGCGTCGCCTCGGGCGGCCGGCCATACAGGATCGGCGTATTTCCCTCGTTCAGGAACATCACCCCCAGCTGCTTGCTGCGCTCGCCTGCCAGGTAGCGCATCTGCAGGATGGGCAGCAGCAGGTAATCGCCATTGACACGCGCCGAGCCGTCGGGCTGCGCGGTGGTGTACAGGTTCACGACCGCGACGCGGCTGCCCATCTGGTCGATGAGCTCGTGGGTCGCGGGCCCCTGTTGCGCAGCGGCAGGCGCGACAGCGAGCGCCAGCCAGGCGCACAGCGCAAGGGTCCTCACAGCGGCGTCCCCGAGGGCACGCGCAGGTGCCAGTCGGTGGCCTGCTGGTAGCGGTGCGCGGCGCCCAGCATCTTCGCTTCCGCAAAGTAGTTGCCCATGATCTGCAGCCCGACCGGGAGTCCCGCAGCATCGAATCCGCAGGGAACGGACAGGCCCGGCAGGCCGGCCAGCGGCGCGGGAATCGTGAAAATGTCGTTCAGGTACATCTGCACCGGGTCGTCGGACTTGGCGCCCATTGCGAACGCGGTGCCCGGCGCGGTCGGCCCCATCACCAGGTCGCACCGGCGGAAGGCCTCGGCGAAGTCGCGCGCGATCAGGCGCCGGATCTTCTGCGCCTGCAGGTAGTAGGCGTCGTAGTAGCCGAGCGAGAGCACATAGGTCCCGATGAGGATGCGGCGCTTGACTTCGGCGCCGAAGCCCTCCGCGCGCGTGCAGCGATAAAGGTCCGCAAGGTCCGTGTAGTCCTTCGCCCGGTGGCCGTAGCGCACCCCGTCGAAGCGCGATAGATTGGACGAGGCCTCCGCGGGCGCGATGACGTAGTAAACCGGTACCGCCAGCGCGGTGTTGGGCAGCGCAATCTCGACGGTCTTCGCGCCCTGCGACTCGAACCAGCGCACCGCTTCCCCGACGCGGGCGCGTACGTCAGGGTCCAGTCCTTCGCCGAAGTACTCGTTGGGCAGCCCTATGCGCAGGCCTTTCAACTCCAGGTTCAGCTCGCGCCCGTAATCCTCGGCCGGGCGCTCCACGCTGGTGGAATCGCGCGCGTCGAATCCCGCCATGGCGTTCATGAGCAGCGCCAGGTCCGCTGCGCTCTTCGCCAGCGGCCCGCCCTGATCCAGCGACGAGGCGAAGGCGATCATGCCGTAGCGCGAAACCACCCCGTAGGTGGGCTTGAGGCCGCAAGTCCCGGTCAGCGCGGCCGGTTGGCGGATCGAGCCGCCGGTATCGGTGCCGGTGGCGGCCGGGGCGAGGCGCCCCGCCACTGCGGCAGCCGACCCTCCGGAGGAGCCCCCAGGAACGAGGCCCGCGTCCCAGGGATTGCGCACCGGACCGAACCACGAGGTTTCGTTGGACGAGCCCATGGCGAACTCATCCATGTTGGTCTTGCCCAGCATCACCGCTCCCGCAGCAGCGAAGCGCTCGATCACATGGGCGTCGTAGGGACTGTCGTACGCCGCCAGCATCCGCGAGCCACAGGTGGTGCGCAGGCCCTGGGTGCAGAAGATGTCCTTGTGCGCGACCGGAATGCCCTCCAGCGGCCCCGCGGCGGCTTTCGCCCGGCGCGCATCCGAGGCTTTCGCATCGGCCAGGCTGCGCGCTTCATCGACCGTGATGAAGGCGTTCAGGCCTGGGTTCAGCTTCTTGATTCTATTGAGGAAAGCATTCGTCAGCTCGACCGAGGACAGCTCCTTCCGCGCGAGCGCCGCCGACAACTCAGTGAGCGTGGAATTGAGCACTTACTCGATTACTTTCGGCACGAGGTAGAGACCGGCCTCCGCGGCCGGCGCGCGCGCTTGAAACGCATCGCGCCGGTCCGGCTCCGTGACCGCGTCGACGCGTCGTCGCTGGACGATGCCGGTCTCGGCATCCAGCGCGTGCGCCATGGGTTCGATGCCGGTGGTATCCACCGCCTGCAGCTGGTCGATCAGCACCAGTACCCGGTTCAGGCGCTCCATGACGCCATGCACCTCCTCCGGACTGACCGCGATGCGGGCCAGATGCGCGATGCGCTGGACTTGCTCGAGCGTCAGGGACATGGGTGGCGGGTCGCGCTTCGGGTCGGATTTCCCTCGGGAACGGGGCATTCCGCGAGCGTCGATAGGGTATCATAGATGACAGGGGACCCGGTCGTACCGAGGAGCGATTCGGGTGCCGCAACGCAGCCTTAGGCGCGATTGTTAAGGCATCAAGGGAAAGGATCAAGTCCGCACCATGTTCCGTTTTCTGCGCAGTTATTTTTCCAACGACCTCGCGATCGATCTGGGCACCGCCAATACGCTGATTTATGTCCGCGGTAAGGGCATCGTGCTCGATGAACCGTCGGTGGTTGCGATCCGCGAAGACAGCGGTCCGAACGCGAAGAAATCCATCCAGGCCGTGGGCAAGGAAGCCAAGATGATGCTCGGCAAGACGCCGGGCAATATCGTCGCGATCCGGCCGATGAAGGACGGCGTGATCGCCAACTTCACCGTCACCGAGCAGATGCTGAAGTACTTCATCAAGAAGGTGCACGACGACAAGCTGTTCTCGCCCTCCCCGCGCATCATCATCTGCGTTCCCTGCGGTTCGACGCAGGTCGAGCGCCGCGCGATCCGCGAATCCGCCATCGGCGCCGGTGCGGGCCAGGTATTCCTGATCGAGGAACCGATGGCCGCCGCGATCGGCGCCGACCTCCCGGTTGCAGACGCCACCGGCTCGATGGTGGTGGACGTCGGCGGCGGCACCACCGAGGTGGGCGTGATTTCCCTCGGCGGCGCGGTGCACAAGGGCTCGGTGCGCGTCGGTGGCGACAAGTTCGACGAAGCGATCATCAACTACATCCGCCGTAACTACGGCATGCTGGTGGGCGAGACCACCGCCGAGATGGTGAAGAAAACCGTCGGCTCGGCGTTCCCGGGGAGCGAAGTGTGCGAGATGGAAGTGAAGGGTCGCAACCTTGCCGAGGGCATTCCGCGCAGCTTCACCATTTCCTCCAACGAGATCCTGGAGGCGCTCACCGAGCCGCTGAACCAGATCGTCTCGGCGGTGAAGAGCGCACTCGAACAGACCCCGCCGGAGCTCGGCGCCGACATCGCCGAGAAGGGCATGGTGCTGACCGGCGGTGGCGCGCTGCTGCGCGACCTCGACCGCCTGCTGATGGAGGAGACCGGCCTGCCGGTGATCGTGGCCGAGGATCCGCTCACCTGCGTGGTGCGCGGCTCAGGCAAGGCGCTCGAGAAGATGGAGCACTTCGGGCCGATCTTCACGAGCGAATGATGTCCCGACCGGCCCGGTGATTGCCTGAGATGGAGCACTCGCCGCCACCGTTTTTCAAGCGCGGCCCGGCTCCACTCGTCCGCCTCGCCTTCTTCGCCTCGCTTTCCTTTGCGCT
>Ga0169931_10013272_pt1 | contig 11272 bp, 15 predicted proteins | sample Kivu_15m_20L_FD_129675 | JGI IMG/M metagenome (GOLD analysis project Ga0169931, IMG submission 129675) | Freshwater microbial communities from Lake Kivu, Western Province, Rwanda to study Microbial Dark Matter (Phase II) - Kivu_15m_20L... | ecosystem: Environmental > Aquatic > Freshwater > Lake... | reverse complement strand
GGAGTCGAAATCCGATACTCTATCCAGTTGAGCTATAGAGGCAATTGGTACCGACTCTTGGGATTGAACCAAGGACACACGGATCCACAATCCGTCGCTCTACCACTGAGCTAAGTCGGCATTGTATGGTGCACGGGGACGGAATCGAACCGCCGACACTTGGTACTTCACACCAATGTTCTACCTGACTGAACTACCCGTGCGTAATTTCTGACCGGGGACAAAACTGCAATAGGGATCGAACCCAACACTGCCAGCATCATGTCAAGATGCCCGACTACACCATAGTTTCGGCCGTTTATTGGTACTCCCGGCAGGACTCGAACCCGCAACAATCACCTTCGTAGGGTGGCGCTCTTCCAGTTGAGCTACGGAAGTATTTTTGGTTGTTCTACCAAGACTCGAACTTGGATCTGACGATTATCAGTCGCCTGCACTAACCACTTGTGCTATAGAACAATATTCATTACTTAGAAGATACACTGGCAGGATCCTCCCCTGCGTAGCCCTGACAACAGGGCAACTTAGTCTCATCGTAGCCTAGCCACTTCTAGTTCACAGTGTATCATCAAAGTAATGGTGTGCCCGCTGGGATTTGAACCACCTAATTTACTTTTTTAACAACTTTTTTGCTCGCTCATAATTAGCACCCTTTGCTGCTATTCCTGCTTTGAGTAATCCTTGTCGTATGTTTTTACTTTCATTAAGGCATTTTAACAAATATTTGTCACTTATTGTGTTAACACCATTTTTGGAGGGTTTATTTCTTCCTCGCCAAGTTTCTGTAATACTATGACAATTAGGACATAAGCCTTCTAAGTTATCTCTTTTGTTATTTTGACGGTTGCCGTCTTTGTGTTCTAACTCTAAAGAAATGGTATGGCCTTGCCATTCACTTATACTACAGTTAGCACAACAATAATTTTGTTCTTCAAACACTCTGCGTCTTTTGTTTTCTATTCCTAAATCCTCAAAAGGTGTAGATAAGTATTTTTGTAACGCTGTTTCTTTAATTTTAGCAATCCAAGATTCTTTATCGTTTATATTAAACGACAATTTTCGTCCCTTTAATGCCTTACTTTTTTTCTTTTTACTTTCTTCAGTAAAAGTTCTGCTGTTGGCACAACTTCTTGAACAAAACTTTTTCTCTCCCCATTTACTATAAGAATCAAAATCTTTACTACATTTAGGACATTGTTTAATCATAGTCGAACCCTTATTAAATTTTTAAGTATTTATCTAATTCGACTATGATTAAACAATTTTTTGGTGAACCGAGGGAATTTCGAAATCCCGACACAGAGATTAAAAGTCTCCTGCTCTGCCTCTGAGCTACCGGTCCTAATGTTTTCTGTGAAATCTTGTTTTTCACGTTTTCGTTTCGCTTTGTTTGTTTTAGTGTGTGCGCCAGCCTTGCGAAACAATGCGGCAGCTACAAACACGTTCCTTTCTTTAGGAATCTTTTGGCGTTTTCGTTTCATCTTTCTTCCTATATGCGTTAATGTATCGTCTTACATAGTCTGTTGGTTCAGGAGGATCTTTACATATGTCTTCAATACGCTCAGCCTCCTCCTTTGTTAACAGTATTCTTTCTTCAGGGTCCGACTTCATTACTCACTCATAATTGCAACTAGCACAGCATGATCGATTGCTGCCCGCATGGGATCATAGTTAACTACTATACCAATCACAATAATTGCCAACGCACTATTGAGTGCAATTGCAAAAAACTTAGTAACGTCTGACATTATGCGGTCTCCAGTTCAGTGAATCCAACCATCGATACTTTGTAGGTCTTACCGTTAAGAACCATACGGTCAAACATCGAAGTGCTACGCAGTCCCATGCCTTTATGCAAGGGAACAAGAACAGTTACATCATCGTTGTAGTCGCCGTTCTCAAACATAGTACCATCACGCAGTGTCATATCCCGCACCTTGATGCTCCACGAACCGGACACGTTGTTGGTCCAGCGATAAGCGTATTCAAGTGCTTCATCAGTGTCTTCGGTATGCCATACATTAACTTCTGCGACATTAGTAAATCCCAAAACAGCACCAGTACCACGATCTTGGTCGATATGCTGGACGATAACTTTCATTGTTGTCTCCGTTGTTCTCAACTTACATATACACATTACATTCAAGACATCTTGGAGTCAACAACTATTTTGTCTTTTTTTTAATTTTTTTGGTCCTGACGGTTGATTACGATCCAACTCTACTGAGTCCACAGTTCAGTGTGCTACTATTATCACTACATCAGGTTTATTTTGATTCTAAGAGTGTATTATTTTTGTTTAAGTTATAAATATTTAATATTAAGGAGTAATAAAATATGAATCATGGTACAATTACTAAAGCTATTATAAAAAGCCAACATTGTCAAAGAAACTGGGATCTTACACAAGAAATCCCACAAGCTGACTTAGATTTAATTTTAACTGCAGCTACTCAATGTCCTAGTAAGCAAAATTTAGCATTTTATAAATTGCACGTTGTCACAAATAGAGAAGTTATAGAAAAGCTATATAATGCTACATCTATGGTAACGTCTGTACATCCCAATAACGAAAAAAACGAAAACCCACAAACTCTAGCTAATCTAGTATTGGTATTCGAGGAAAGTTTTGAAATTGACGACGCTGAGAGAAATGATGAAACTGTTGAACTAGCAAAAGGCAATACCGATCCAATATTGTTAGAAATTATTCACCGAGACACAAACATGGCAATTGGAATAGCAGCCGGTTATGTGAACTTAGTTTCAAATATGCTAGGTTATTCAACAGGTTGTTGTGCATGTATAGACTACGATACAGTTATTGATATGTTAAATCTAAAATCTAATCCACGTTTAATAATGGGAATCGGTTTTAAAGATGAAACAAAAAACAGAAGAATTCATCACCTCGATAACTCTTATGTATTTCCTACAAAAATAAAACAAAAAATTGAAGTTAATATGATTAAGTAAAATCATAAAATACTGTGTTTTTCTGATAACATTAAAGGGAGAGTTTAACTCTCCCTTTATTATATTAGCTACTGTCTTTTAAAATTTATATTGGCCTGCCTGGCAGGTGTCGTCGTTCTTAGGCGTATGAACAAATCCGTCATAATCAATGTTATCAGTCAACCCAACTGTGAAGTAAAGTTCTGCCAATTTAATCCCTCACTATATCGATTCTACAAATTTTGTTGAATTGCTGAATTTTATCATATTGTTCTTGTGGATCTCCTAACAATCTACCGATAGGCAATGCTCCAACTTTAGCAGTCGGGTCATTGATTGTATAGCCCAGTGCTTCTAATTCGGTTTGATTTTCTTTCATCCATATTTCTTGTTCTATATGCATACGTGTCAACGGCGGAGTTGAGATTCCGGTAAAAAATGAAAATACAAATCTAGGAGTTACCATTCGATTAATAGGTCCTGGGCGCAGCATTGATAGATCTCTGTTATTAAATGCATAAGTCATAGTTTCGTATTCTTGTATGCCTTGATATTCATATCCAAGAAGACTGTCTATTTCTAATGTACCAAATTCTTGCGGTGTTGTAATTACTGCATTATTATCTTCTTCGGTATAAAATACTTTCGGTAATGCTCGATTTGGGATTACATTCAAAATATCTATCATTGTGAATATATCGTTGTAGCTATCCAATACTTTACATGTATCCTGTACAACTGTAGCAAAATGAGGACGAGTTTTAATCGCATCAATCATATCCAATACTGCTACTACTGCTGGCAAGCTGGTATTTAGTTCCCATTCTAACGTAGTACGTTCAGCAGTGTCTGATGATAATGATAAGTTATATGCATCTCTAGACATGTTTTCTTTTTGTGTAATGTCTCCAAACGGCGACGCAACTATAAACCGATTACGTATTTTAAAGTGTACTGAATCACCGAGTTGATCAGTAAGACCAATTACTAACTTTGTTGCCATATTTTTCACCTTTACTGTTTAGCAAATGTATTTAGTATGGTGCTGCTGGAGAGATTCGAACTCCCGACCTGATGATTACTAATCAACTGCTCTACCAACTGAGCTACAGACAGATTAGTAGTTAACTATGTTTATTGAATATCAAATTCCTAAACTTTTTAGGCGTTCTGCGATACCCATTGCTGCAAAATAATTTGTTTTAATCCCCGGGTGTGAACAATCTCTTGCTGTATCGATTATGTTAATCATGTCTATGTTTAAAGATATGCTATTATCAAACCAAAAAGTGCTTTCGTAGTAAATTGTTTTATTTCGCCATAATTCTCTGTCTAAATCTATTAAGTGCATTGACTTTGCTTTCCAGTTAATGTTAGGATAATAGTCCGGATTAGAAGGCACATGATTTTTTCCTATAGAATTATGTTTTTCCGACCAATCAGAGTATCTACTTAATTCAGTCCACAGATGAACTATTGCCTTTGGATATGGGAAATGTTTATACAAAATATAGCTGTTTCTTGCAGACATATCTACTGCACTGCCTGGAACGCCTAAATTTATTACAGGTATTTTTAGCATCTGCTCTAGTTGACTACAAAAAGTATCTTCATAAGCTAGTCCTACGCCATAAACATTACTACATCCAAAAACAACAATACTTTCTTCCCACAGCGGTCTTTGATCTCTCGATTGTTTTATTCTAAATCCAAATTCATCATGATGGTATGATATTTCTTTTGTATGATAAATCCAGTCCTTGTCAAAGACTTTCTTATTTTTTTTAAAAATATTATCCGAATCCGTTCCAGACAAAAAAGAAATTTTGTTCGAAGTGTTGTGTTTTGGCGTTATAAACATATCAGAATATTTATAATAAAAATACAGCTTAATGGCCCCCAGAGACGGAATCGAACCGCCGACACCATGCTCTTCAGGCATGTGTTCTACCAACTGAACTACCTAGGGATATTTGGTGTGCAGGGTTGGATTCGAACCAACGTTGCGATTACCGCGGCGGAGTTACAGTCCACTGGTTTAAGCCACTCACCCACCTGCACATAGTTTTGGTAGGACATACGGGTTTTGAACCCGTTTCTCCGCCTTGAAAGGGCGGCGACCTTCGCCAAGAAGTCCAATGTCCCAAAATTTGGTGGTGCCAGATAGACTCGAACTATCTCTTCGGGCTTATGAGACCCAAGTCCGCACCGTGCGGTGTCACCAATGGTGGAGGTCGGTATTACCGACCAATTTGTTACTCTAGGATTTTTCCGCTACCTCTTCCATCCCCTAGGCCGCCCATTTGAGTTTGTTTATAGTGGTTACTCGCAGTCTCGTTCCGCATTTCCACTTTAGTCCAATAAAAAACCCTCCTAGTATCGCTACTGGAGGGCGTCATTGCGATTATGTGTATCTACACTTATCCGCTATAACCCTCCGAGAATCCAAAGAGATACTCGTGGCGTTCAAAACGCTTAATGCTAATCATGTGTTTAGTATTGTGAGTCATCTCTTGATTTCCTTTTGCTTATGTTAGTAATATAGTGCTTTTATTTATGTTCTCTTCGTCAACCGTTTTCTTTGACAATTTAAACGTATTACAAAAAAATTATTCTTCTGTTTGAACAAAACTTGTTCTGCATATTCTTGGGTACTTTGTTAAATTTTCATAGGCTTCGTTTGGATCGGTAAGAAGTTTGCCAACAGTTATGGGTCCATAGTTAGTGATACGTTTAGAACTTATATTGTACCCTTTGTCTTCTATTGCTTCTCTATTATCGTTTACAAATTTTACAAATTCGGTGTCCCTGCTCCAATCATGAGGAGCAGCATTACCTCGCAGAGGAAAATCAACAAAAAATTTAGGTAAAACTTCGCCTCTTGTACTTGCGTTTGCTAATATTGATATGTCTTTCTCGTGATATACATTAACTATATTAGATCTGTGAGGATTTGTCGATGGCATGTTTTCATACATGTAGATACACAGATCTCCAAACTCAGCTTCTCCATTACAGTGTTCATAATCGTTGTCTGTGAACTTTTTTATTAAATCCTTACTTACAGGCAATAAATTAATATAAGAAACCGACAAACTATATTCTGTAAATTCTGGGTATAAATTGTACGGTGTTTCTTTGATTCTAATCATACATAAATGCGGGACTCTGATAATTTTTTCCCACAGTGGAATAATGTTTTGTATTGCATTCATACTAGTGTCAATCTGCCATTCAATTATAGCTTGTTCAATATTAGTTGTAGGTTTACGAATATTATAATTTACACTATCTATATTATTTTCTCGATCATCATATATAAAACCGTCATAATCGATTTTGTCGGTTAAACCAATTACAAATTTTAACATAAATTAATCCTCCTGTTGTGCTTTATTAAAGGCATCATCATAACTTCCTATTAGTTTACCTATCCAGATAGCACCTGTTTTATTTCTACTATCACTCGTATAGTATCCTTTTGATTCTAGTAAATCTTTGTTGTGTAACATCCATTCACATTGTGTGTCCGACATTGTTTTATCAGGAACGTTATCATGCATTGCATGATGAAAATTTATTCGAAACGCAAGATAAACGAATCTAGTTGTTGGCCCGACCTTTAGAAAAGTATAATCCCAAATGTAAATGTATTTAGTATGGTGCTGCTGGAGAGATTCGAACTCCCGACCTGATGATTACTAATCAACTGCTCTACCAACTGAGCTACAGCAGCGAAATTGGTGCAGGATGAGGGATTCGAACCCCCAACCCATACGGTGTAAACGTATTGCGCTACCGTTGCGCCAATCCTGCAAAAGCCCACGCCCGAAAGCGTGGGGTGCTGGTCCTCTGTGTTCTTATCTTGGGATCACAGCGAGGTTACGTTTCGTATATAGACCGGTTACTATCATCCGGAGTTACTATTTCGTTGTAACAGATTATTCTTAGACAGTAAACGACATCCCACAATGAATTTTGTTCCGGTAACCATTGAAACCATATCCCCAACTTCTCTGACCCCGGAATGCACGTCACAGGCAGTTGGCCCTTTTCGCTAGGTCTAAACTAGTTTACTTCGGTCGTCTTGTTTAGCTGTTACAACGAACGGTCCCGCTTACCGAATGTAGTAGACCGCTGTAGCAGTCTTGTTGTCGTTGCTCAACACTACAATTTATTGGTCCGGGTAGAGAGATTCGAACCCTTTCTACTAAATTAAATTGGTCTCTCAGGTGTGATTCGAACACACGCTTTCCGGTACCCAAAACCGGCGACTTAACCAGGCTAGCCCACTGAGAGTTTTTCTTTCCAATTTTTAATATACTCTAATATTTGTCTTTCTACTATAAACTTATATTCAGAATGATAATATTGATGATGTGTTGGACACAATGGTATTAAGTTTTCAGGCCTATTATCTTTTCTGTTTTCATTTAAATGATGAACTGCAACTATATTCTGTTCATTGCATATTATACATTTTTTTTCATGATGTCTAAAACAAATATCTCTATACCGTTCGCTATCACTTAACTGTTTATCAGTTTTGTATTGATAACCACCTATTTTTCCGTGCCTAAAGAATACATTTGAACAAGAATATGAACAAGTAGTAGATTCACTTAAAAAGATTTTGTTACATACAGGACAAATTTTAGTTTTTAGTTTTACAACTTTTGGATTTTTTAAACATGTATTTTCATGTTTTTTGATGTTTCCTTTAGTGTGTTTTTTATGGCACCATATGCAACTTATTTTTTGATTGGCTTGTTGTCTACCAGGCTCAGTATTTTGTATTTTATGATTTGGATTTTGTTTACAAAAAACTTCGTGTCCTATTAAAGACTTTTTTGATTTTCTTTCACTGCCACAAAACTGACATATAAATATAGTCATGCTGGAGATCTCCCTTTGAATTTCTAGAGTAGATGGGAACGCCACATTCCGCGGTCTACACTTTATTTATCAAAAACAGAACTCTAACCTCCCAAAGCGAACGCTCTAACCAGACTGAGCTACACCCGGATATATTTTGGCTGGGAAGGGTGGACTCGAACCACCAACCTACTGATTCAAAGTCAGGTGCTCTACCATTGAACTACTTCCCAATAATTGGTGCGGATAGAGGGACTTGAACCCCCAACATCTGCGTTCTAAGCGCAGCGACTCTACCAATTGGCCTATATCCGCATATTTTGGAGGTCGATATGTGATTCGAACCGAGTACTTTCGTGCCTGAGATTTTTGTTGGAGTTACAGGTGGGAGTTGAACCCACTACTTTCGTGCTTAGGTTTTGCAGACCTACCCATTACCGTCCTGGCCCTGTAACATTGTCTCGTATAGATTAGTAAAATCTTTACCATATTTTTAAAATAATGGCAATCCTCTTGCGGCTCTACCATTACCTTTATTCTTTGCTCCCCATGTTTCTTGTTGACTATGACAATTTGGACAAATAAGTCTCACATTATTCGGACTGTCATCTCCTGAATTACCGTCAACATGATCAACTTGTAATGTTATTTCTTTTTCATTCCAACTGGATATTCCACAACACTCACAAGCATATCCTCTATCTTCGGATAAGTATCTCTTTAAAGTAGGACGTTCAACTCGTTTAAGTTTTCCAGCGTACCATTTTTCTTTATGAAGTTTGCTTTTATGATCTCCGCTACAAGTGTTACTACAGTATTTTCCTGTTGAACTATGGCCGTATTTAAATTCAACGCCACAGTTTAAACATATTGATTTAGGCATGGTAGAGTATCTCCTTCAAAGATATTTATCTCTACCATGCAATTTTGGAGCGGGTAACGAGAATCGAACTCGTGCGTTCAGCTTGGCAAGCTGACAGGCTACCTCTACATCATACCCGCAAGTCCCATAGCAGAAACTGTGGGGAGCGATAAGAGTGTATTATATACGCAACCTTACCGCGGGGAACTGGACCTCACGGATTACTTGGTCCGAATGTCGTCTAACACTATTCCGCCAACCTTACTCTAAACTATGTTTGTTCTCAAGGTCGAGGTTAGATCGAACACTATTTTGGTGGACCGTACCGGGTTCGAACCGGTGATTGAAGCTTGCAAAGCTACTGTGTTCCCAACTATACCAACAGCCCGTAAAGTATTTATTTTACGTTTAGAAGATACACATAAACTTGGCATAACGCTTTCCGGACTCTGGTGCGTCAGTCATGGCTAATTTCCATTCCAAATTGCCCATCCTTTAAATCTATCCCCTTGTATTTGCTTTCTGTTTTGTTAAGTTTAATATAACACAGCAGCAAACATAGTCAACCACTTTTTTCTCATTTAATATTTTTTTTGATATTTTTAGCTTAACTATTTTTTTAAGCCGTAATCTTCATAGTCAATGCCGCAACGTATACAATGTTCTTTTTTTTCTTCTTCGTTACAATCTAACCATGGTGTGTGATCTTGAATGAAATTGTAATTTTTTCCACACATATTAGGTCTAATGTAGTGATAATTATTTAAGTGATGATTTAAGTAAGCATGATGAGAAGATGTAACACCGTTACGTTGCAAATATGCTGTCAATGCACGTTCTGGGACAATATGACATAGTTGTTTTTTGAAATCTGTAATAAAGGTATCAAAAAATCTACACATTATAATATCAGCGGTTAATGAATGTACAACGTAAATCGAATCATTACATATTTCGAAATCAAGCTCATGATTTTCGTACATGTCTGACGATATTTTAAACGGATCCATTTTTAAGTTTTTTTGATTACTCCTATTAATATAATCGCCGTTTATAACCCACAATACGTCGGATCTTATAAAAATAACCAAATCATATATTTTATTTTCTGATAACTCTACTTTAGATTTTTTGTATCCCAGAAATTGGTCTAAATACGCCAATCTCCAATATGAATCGGGTCTACTAACTGTATTAAAATCAGTAACACGATTAGTTACAGGAATAGGGTAACTATTTTCTTTTATAAAATCAAACGATTTTAAATTTCTACCTTCAAAATCTTGAAAAATACTATCTTCCGTTACTGTTGTGCTTTCCCAAAACGCAACGTACCAATCTAGTTCGTTACCAAACATCATTTCGATTGTCCTAAAAATATGTGTTTTAGTCCAATTCCATGTGCGAGGTTTACCACGCAATATTACAGCAATCTGTTTAACAGCAGGGGCTTTAGACTTTTTCATGGACTTCTCCTTCTACAGCCTTCCAACTGAATTCATACGTTTTTAAACCTATTCTTTTTGAATACCAGGATAATTGTTCCGTAGTATCAGTCGGTATACTATTATATATTTTCGAAAAGTAATTTACCTTATCTATACTTTTAAATATTTTTAATGTTGCTGCTATAGATGCATACATCCAAGACGGAGATCTTATGCTATCAAAGAATACCATATCAGACAATAATACAACTTCCGACAATAACTGTTTTTTTAACAAAATATTTGAACTCGTAGAAAAAATAGTACAAACAGGTTCGGCAGCAGAACAGAGCGGGTTGTCTGACTCAAAAAATAAAAACTCTTGTAATTTAATTGCAGATTCTAATATTTGCTGTTGTAAGGATAAGTTAATCGACTCACTATCTAGTTGAATAATTTTAACAGAGTTCATACTATTTTTTATTCCTCATCTGTTAATCCAATGACAATTTTTTTAGACATAGTTAACCTTTACTATTAATTAGTAACTGTATTTAGTATGGTGTTGCTGGAAAGATTCGAACTCCCGACCTGATGCGGCGTGTGGTGCCGGAGAAAGGATTTGAACCTTCGACTTTCGAATTACTAGTTCTCTGCTCTGCCAACTGAGCTACACCGGCGTAATTGGTGCAGGATGAGGGACTCGAACCCAAAACTCTTGGGCCTAAGCCAAGCGACTTTACCAATTTGCCCATACCCGCAGATGCTTGCAAGGATTGCCTACCTCTGTTTACCGAGTGGTTTTATGCTTGCAAGTAGAAATTATTTTTCGCTACTACCAAAGAAGAAGTTGATAATAGTGCTAACTGCTGTACCTAGTAAAAATCCAAGTATAATATTAGCAAAGTTTTCTCCTGCTGGTGGCACAGCAATGAATGTCACTGCAAAGAAATAAATTGCACTAGTTACACCCCAAAACCATGCAAACCAGTAGGTAAAATGAATTGCTACTTTATCGCCTTTTTTTACTAGTTCAGCATGTATATCTTTAAAGTCGTCGTCTTTTTTAGTTTCTGTATTTTCCATAAAAGCACTCCCTGTTTGGTAGTGTATTTATGCGTGTTTTATGGTGCCCCAGGAGAGATTCGAACTC
>Ga0169931_10013271_pt1 | contig 11272 bp, 9 predicted proteins | sample Kivu_15m_20L_FD_129675 | JGI IMG/M metagenome (GOLD analysis project Ga0169931, IMG submission 129675) | Freshwater microbial communities from Lake Kivu, Western Province, Rwanda to study Microbial Dark Matter (Phase II) - Kivu_15m_20L... | ecosystem: Environmental > Aquatic > Freshwater > Lake ... | reverse complement strand
GGGAAAGAAGCTATATCTTCCTTCTTAGAATCGCATACTTGTTTTTCAGTATTACGTGCAAGTGGTAAAGTGGTGGTGTTTGATACACGTATACCGATTCAATTAGCATTTTATGCCTTGGTCGAACATGGTACGTTTTTTTTACAATTTTTCATTTTGAATCTCATAACTAAAGAAACACACTTATATTTTTTGATACCCTCCCATTATACCTTTGGAATGAATTTTTATTCGCGGAAAAAATAAAGATATGCAATGTGCTCCTTTGTGGGATGCATCTTTATGTCAATTTGTTGGTTTATTAACCGTGACTGATTTTATTGATGTATTACGATATTATCGTGTAACTCGTACCGATATAACCACCTTGGCTACACGGACCATTGCTGAAATCTTTTCTGACACAGCCATGATGAATTCAGTCTTACAAAGATTTCCTCCACGACGAGTAAATGTTTCCTTGGACTCGAGTCATCATGATCCAGCAACTGCTGGAGCCGTAGTCAATCAACATACATCCTTCATTTCTGCAGATGCCAATACGACATTAAAACAAGCATGTCGGATATTACATACTCATGCATTAGATTTTCTCTCTGTTTTATATCCCGATGATATGAGAATCTTATCTGCGATAACATACACCACCGTCTTGGAATATTTAGTTACACATTTTCGTGAACAACGTCGACTGTTTGATGATACTGTCTATGATTTAGGTATTGGTACATACAATGAACATGTTGTAACGATATCCTTATATCAAACCTTGGAGGATGCTTTACATTTAATGCAAGTGCATGGATTATCCGCTATACCCGTCGTGGATCCGTTGACATTTAAAATTAAGGGGGTGTATTCTCGATCTGACATAACCTTTTTGGCATCTGCGTCGGATGCCGAAGATGCATTATCGAATTTAGAAATGACCTTGGAAGCTTTATTATTACAACAACGGACCGATGTAACGACGCCAGATGCCTTACATACATGTTCTACACAACATACCTTACAAAGTATCTTTGAATACTTTGCACAATGGAAATTTAATCGGTTGATTGTTTTAGATGATGAAGAACGTGTCAAGGGTGTTGTTAGTGCAAGAGATTTAGTGGCATACTTTTTAGATTGATTGTTAAAGAAAGAAAGACAGTCGTCTCGTTTGGTTATAATTCGAAGTACATGTAAACAGTGTATACGTTATTTTGCTCTTGTTTTGAGAATCGATCTAATCATATATGATTATACAATAGTGTCTTTTATTTCTACTCATAACGAAAAAAATGGCTCTATATGTAGTAAAAAAGTGCAAATCCGAATAGTGTTTTCACTCAGATTGCTTGTGATTTTCCATTATAATTCTAATTAGTCTCACTTATTTTGAGAAGCAACAGCACTTGGAGTATCCATACCAAGGTCATGTAGGTATTGCTCAAAACTTTCCTTCCCATGGATAACAATCTTAGCGCCGTCTGGATTGGACCCTGTACTTGCATACGAGTATACCATGTTCAGTGATGGAAATGAGCGTAATGAATCATGACTGTTGGTAGAATCAGATTTAAAAATAGATGCATAGACAGCTCCATAGTCCTTGGATTTAAGAGACAGAGATGATACAGATATAGATTCTACGGAAGAATCATCTGTATTAAAAAAGGATAGGTTTCCTGGTTTGAAAATTTCATCTGATTCAACAGTATCCTTTCCCTTAACTCTATTGACTTCAGGAACCAATGACGCTATACATGACATAGCAGCTATAGAATAATTGTCGTATGTATTCATACTTACTGAATCATCCGAACGCACATAGAGCAAATCCACTTTATCACTGCGTGAAGAGATATGATGTAGACGTATCTCCGGTAGAGAATCTGATTCATCACACATGTTGAGTTCACTCATCTCTTGAATACATGATATTGGATTGATTGGATTTATGTATGAATCATTTTCATCAAACGAGAGCCGTTGATCAGCAACGTAGTCTCCATTATATACTTTGGTATCACCTAAGCTCAAACTTTTTGAAGTGATCAATAAACCTAGCCCTTGTATTTTATCCTCGGTTCCAAAACCAAACTCGGAATAAGTGGGTAATGAGATTGAATCAAAGGACGTGGAAGAATTTAAACCCATGTCTACATCCTTTTCAAGTTGCTTTGTAATCTGTGAGGGATGACTTGATCGGATGACGGACATGTCAGGAACAGAAAAAACAGAGAAATCGACGATACTCTCAGAATCCTCCATGTTTTCATAACCATTTTTAATCGTTCGAGAAATATGGATTGGAGTAACATCCGTATCGCTAACAGAAGCAACATCACGATCTGGGCTATTTGGTTTGGTACTACCATCAAAAGCAGCTATGAATCGTGTCGGACTTTTATTTTCTGGTGTTCTTCGATAGCGTTTCCGTCTATAGAAGCGATAAAAGATTAAATATAAGATGAAAAGGTAGTATGCGTTCATAGGCTTGTCAATGGTAAACTTACCTTTGTCTCCAAATGAGAATAAGAACGATTATAGCAACGGCACCAACAGCACCACTTACAGAGCCAACAACAATCTTCATCACTCCGACCAATGATGATGATGTCTTAGTTGTAGGAGAAAAAGCTGTCTGTACCATAAAAACATTCGCAAAGTATGGATTGGATGGATCACTCATCGAATTTTCTTGAATCATTCCTAGCAATATATCTGTGAGACGATGATCCTGCAATACGTTAACGATTCGATCTTGAAACGCCATGTCAGCAGAAGACAATACAGTGAGAGTTGGAGTAAACCATCCTGTAATATCTATGCTCAATTTTATCTTATACCCAGAAACATTTTGTAATGTGCGTAGCATTCGATGAGACGTTGATGAGCCCGTTTCCAAATGCTGAGATGTAATTATCGTAGAAATCTCTTTTATAGGTGGGTCATTTAGGATGAATAACTTTTCAAACCAGGCTGTAAAAACGCTTTCCAGTTGATTTTGCGCTTTAGAATCCATGATTGTAGGAACCGATGCCATGTAAACAAAAACTTTGGCGAACACTCGTTCTTTAATCTTTTTTAAAGTTGTTGGAGCATAGGTAGGTGAGTAAACTAAGAGTTTGTTTGAAGGGTTTGATGAAGGTATCAATTTGATCGAAGACGGTGAATATGTTGGCTTACCCTTGGATGAGGGCTTTACAGACGGTGAAAACAACTCCTGGTTTGACGGTGATGATGAGGGCCTAAAAGTCTGTAAGACAACTTGGTTAGGTTGACTTGTCGGTGCATAATTTGGTGAAGGAGATGGTTTATTCGATGGTACTGACAAAAGTATCGATTCTATCGAAGACGGAAATAATGTAGGATGACTTTTCGAAGAGGGGAATAAAGATGGTACATCTGTTTTAATATTTGACGGAAGAACTGAAGGTTGATTGCTTTTTGCAGCATCAATAGTGGGTTGAGATGTTGGATATTGTGATGATATCGTATTATTTATTACTTCAAATGGTGTCAAAGCAGAGGTGAAAGCTGGATGTTCACATGCAAAAGATCGAATCACTATCAAAAATACTAGAATTCTTATCATTATGATTATCTTCTGTTCCTGACATATAGATGATTTAGATCTACCACAAACTCAGGTTATGAGAATTTTTTTAATAGACCCGATGACAGAAGAGGCAGTGAGTATGTGAGTATGTATTTGGACAAATCAACAGACATTTTCCCGCGACAGGTCTAAGGGCTTACTTGTAACTGGCTAAATTAGTCCAATCTAGGCAAACACGACTTATTGCGTTAGAGCCGCAGCAGCGGCCGGCATGACATTATTTTGTCACGGAACTGCACAATAGCAAAGAGTTTATGTAGTATTCGTGTAGAACGAGGCAAGGAATTATACAAGAATCTTCTCATCATGATCCTTGGACACCGATTCTTCTTCCTAACTACCTCATCGATATAAGCATAATCCAATATATTCAAGGCAATATCTACTCATATTGTGTCAAATGTTTTTGTCTCACCCAAGGTTCCATCGCACGCCAATACAGAGTTGAAGAGAAGAGTAACGCATCTTAATAAAATGAAGATAAAACTAATTCCGAACGAAGCCAACATGCTCGCTTATAGATTTAAATAGGAGAGTCGTAAATGCAGGAGCAGCCACAGCCTGTTGGGCAAAGTTTAAACTCATCAAACCATGGTATTATGTGGTTGACTATATTAAAGCAATAACATGATTATAAACGCTGGTAGGGAAAATATTACACGAATTGAACAAGGAAAACCTCACCATGACCCCCATGGCCACCTAAAAAAAGTTATAAGAGAAATATTTTATACGCAGAAAAAGAGAACATGTAAATATAATTGGATCTAACACGTACAAGCGTTGCAGACCAAGAATAATCCACGGACTGGATTCATGCATACGGCGCACCGAAAAGCAAAGTCTTTACAATCCTTACAAATATTCGTTTCTGCGTCCGCAGGCTTCGAGCATTTATAGCATATAGGGATGCATTGCATATCCTGAAATGAATTTAAATTCTGAATGATATTGTCCGTGTTTGCATGACATGGTAGAAGCTCTCTAGCGGCGATGTGTTTATTCAATTCCGTACGTAAGCCCAAAAGACCCCATCGATACAAGATGGAGGAATAAAGCGATATGTAATTGTCAAACTTCGCATCTTCGTCAATTAATAAGTTGTTGCGAAGTATTCCGGTTGAAGCCGTCTTTGCCTTTTCATGAGTATTCCTTCCTCCACAAAATACACAAACTATTGTAGCAAGCATTTGCACATCTCCTTGAATTTCTAAAAGTTTCAGAATCTTTGATATTAGTCCAGCACCAATGGAGCCACCACCAAGACCGTTCCATCCGTCAAAGTTGTCATACTCTCCATTTAGAACATTATCGACTATGAGTGCCAACATTTTCCAAATATCATCTTTTTCGGGATATCCAAGGAATCTTGAAACCTTCGCATTGTGGATGCAAATATCTTGAACTTGCTGATAATGCCGATAAATATATCCAGATGGTTTGAGTTCTAATGTCAAGGGATGCAGTGATAGGTGGTGGCTCGAGTCTTGCCAAGACTGCAATTCTTCAACGTCCAATTGTCTTCCTTTTTGCATGAATCGTTGATCAGAAGGAATGCTGGTCAAACTATTTCCTTTTTGACTTATTACAGTCTTTAGATTAACAATCATAGATCCATTTCTTTTCAGGCTTAAATTTTTGTCTGATTCAACGTATAGATTATTTTGAGAATTCTCTTTTTGTTTGGTTTGAGTGCTTGCTACATTGATACTAGGTCGTAAAGAAGTGACCTCTGTTTCGAAAATGTCTGAGTATCTGGCCTCCCAGGCTCCAAGCTGCCACAGCTCAGCCAGCTTAGAAGATTGGCGACAAAGGGCTATGTTTCTGGTTGCGACGAAGACGTTGGGCGTTACGAAATCATGATTGACTTCACCATCAATTTGTCGTGACATCGTACGAGTTGCGGCCTTCGTCGGCCGAAGTCGTCGGGGTAACCGTGATCGCTTCAACTCTGACAAATTGATCATAGCCATTTTCGCTGACCCATTATTTAACTGACTCTCAAACACATTAGTTGAAGACAATTCTGTCGTGTCGACACTTGATTCATCCTCTTGATCTGATGACCATGATGTACAATCTTTCTCCCGATCCAAGATACTGGCGTCGGTGTCTGATAAGTCATCGATCACATTACCGCCCTCGGAAAAACAAACATTGTTTAAGTGTAAAGATTCTATCGCTTCCTTCATTCTGCAAAAGTCCCAGAAAGTATGGGGTGATTGAGCTATCAAAACTTCTTTATGATCATAGCATCGCAAAAGCTCGTTATTATCTACCATATTCGCATCGTTCTGTAAATACTTAAAAGTTTTGACTTCCTGAAATTCATCAAGTTGATCTACCCTAGTTGAACAAGACTGATTCTTATAGATTTGATCCGTGACGAACCATGACCACTTATTCATCACAGGCCCATTAGTAAATACAGCAAGCTTCTCAAGAGTAAAAACTGCACCGCATAAGCGAGGACTAGGGACACGTGATGCCTTGTATGGATCAATCGTCGGGGAGCTAAGGGATGGATTCGGTACTGCAGTAATAATGTGTCCTGTATCTTCACCAGCTGATGATGTTAATAGATCCGCCGAATTACGATCATACTCAAAATGAAGTGATACACCTTCGACATTGTAGAATCCAGCCTTCATAGAGTTATCTGATGATAAGGAGCCAGGTATCCCAAGAAAAATATCATCTTCGAGCCATTGTAGATCCTGAACTCTCGCGTGTCGATCAGGATCTAATCGCACTGGTTCAATAGTTTCACCCTCAGTGGTCGTTTTTTGTTCATGTGTGAAATGCTCATGAATTTCCCCTTTTATTGATGGCGGTAATATAGATGACGGAACAGAATAATCTAGTTTTGTGGGAAAACTAACAGGTCGTTGAACAACGGAGGGGTCGACAGTATGTGAAAGAGTTGAAAACTCTGTGATCGCATGAGTAGAGAGATATCCTTTAGCCGTTAGGCAGCAAAGCAATATTTCTGTTTCTCTGTGAGCATCGCAATCAGCATAGCTTCTATCAGGGAATACCCCAAGGGTAAGCTCAGCAGCAATTAGAGTATCCAAGTTTATGGACTCATCTTGTAATACTTGCGGTATCATATTCTCATTCGATCCACCAAAGGAGGCTACAAGATCAGCACCGAAATCATTACTTGTATAGAAAGGACTTCCCTCAATGGACTTGTCATTCAAAGTCCATGCAGATGCTGACCAGGTGTTATCCTCAGAATGGATCGTCACAATCGAATCGACATCCGTGACAGGGCATACGCGTGCACACAATAATGACTTGTGTTGTATATTAGATATGCACTCAAAATCTCTCAGGGAATGAGGCTCTAAACAAGGGTTGTCATCTACAACAGTAATATTGTCTTTATTCTGTTGCCATACTTTGACACTTGAATTTTGATTTTCATCTAAACCCCATATCATGAATGTATTTCTCTTATTCTTGGCAGAAACAAAGTATTCCATACCCGCACCAACCTTGGAATGTGAAACAAATGAATGTGTACAACCTCCTCCATCATCTTTTCTCGAGATTCGATCATCAAAAAATCGTACGACTCCTAAGGAGTCTAATGTGGCTATCCAATGTTCCTCTGATTGTTTTGATGTAACTACAGAGTTGAAAGAACGACGAGAATGATTTATACCCGAAGGAGTCGTTGTCCCCCATCGTTGATTCGGTCGATTACTGATAGATGACATTCCTCCATGGGTACATCGTAAATCCCACATGGAGATACAATCACGTCCCGACGCTAAGATACCATCTCCTGACCTTGTCCAAGCTATACTTGTTATAAAAGGATCTTCCCATGGTGTATAGGTATTCCTGGTGAAAGAATATGAAGTATCCATGGGTGCATCGAGTCGTCCTACAAGTGGGTTCATACATTGACCAGAAATATCCCAAATTAAAAGAGATGGAGAATGAGATGAAGCCGAGGCTAGAAATGTTGGTGATGTTACTAAATTACATGACGAAGGTTGAAACTTTAAACATGAAATGTAATTCTTGGGAGCAGGAGAAGAGGTATGATTCCATGTATGTGGAATACAATGTCGTAAAATCAACAAGGGTTCATAAGGTTTTGAAGCCATGGGGATAAGAACAATCCCCGATTGTGTTGATGCCATGGCACCAATACTTGTATAATAGGGTGGACTATCATTACTACTGCATGACAGCGATGTGAAACAATCTAAAGCTTGAGGCTGAAAGTATGAGTAATTGGATAAAGATCGAAAGCGATTGCATAGAGTTGACTGCTGTTGGGATAAACCTAGGTTCAATATGCGATTCGGTTCTGTCAATGGTGGATGGCTTTCCACATCTCCATCCTTTTGTTTTTCTGTTGGGATAGAAAGATTTTTTTGAATTTTTGACAAGGGTAGTGAGTCTTGTTGTTGAGACAATCGCACACGATGAAACAGTTGAGTGTTGGTTGGTAACGAAGACGCTTTTGTGTTGCCTACATTGGGTGTATCGTAACTACTGTTGCTACCAGATGATCCGTCATTGGAATCTGTGTCCATAATGACCGTGTATACAACGAGAAATGATGTTAAGAGATGTCGGCAGCGTACTGCATCATTACGAGTGTTTCCATTCACTGTGATCTTTGCTTTGTATCCTATTGTATAGGTGATATTCGATATAGCCAACTGTATGTGAAACGTGATGCTACCCTAACCCCTAACCCTCTCTATAGAGAGTAGTAGAGTAGAGCAGTGATTCCCTGCCTCTACCTGCTCTACCTCTACATAACCCTGTTAGGACCAGTTCACACATAACAGCCTGGTCGCATGCGGTGACCGGCCAACAAGAAATTTTTAATAGCCTCGTCGCGATCGTATGAATCAAATGACTTTTATAATAATTAGATTTATGACCTACATTCATAACGGAACTAAGCCCTGGTATTGCGCAACCCCATCATAGCTCATCGCAACGAAAGTATCTACTTCACCATTGTCATACTCATCCAAATAATCTCCAAATAACTTTTTCCAATTCTTCTTCATCAAAACTAATGTATCAAGGGTATTATAGCCCTCACAAATCGCAGCGAAAGATCAACTACGAGGGTGTCAGGTGGCGATTATATGGATTTTTCTTGCGATGTATGAAGCATATAATACCATGGATAAATTGGAATCGGTTGAAGAGGAAAAGTTATTCCGAGATTGACATTGGATGAGTATGGCAATGCATGATATCTCTTCAGATGATTTTAATAAGTTTCTTTTCGAGATTTCTTATCAGCTATGGACTTGGACTACATAATTCAGTTGATAACAATCGAAATTAGCATCTGGTCGATTTCTGCCTTTTTTTACTTTAAGAATTTATAGTATTTCAATTTAATATGTCGCTTGTGTTTTGGTGTATGCTTCAATATCCTGAAGCTTTACCACCCTTTCGAATATCGGAGACTGCAGTGAGTCGACCTGTCTCTTGATCGATGGCTATAGCTTGAACACATCCTGTATTACTCACAGGTACTAGTAAATGTCCTCGTGATGCCAATGCTTCCATGGTCACGTTACTAACTTCAATCGTAGGACCCTGTAAAAGTGGACTTTCGTCATATAAGGTAGCACTATGCTGCTCATAAATTAACTGATCATGTAGACGAGGTTTCGTAATTGCATCATACAACGGCAAACCTAAAAGAACGAAATTCGTGACTGCTTGAATCACTGCAGTCGGGATTTTCGGACCACCCGATGCACCAACCACCAAGAGTAGCTTACCTAAATTGTCATTAACTTCAGAGGGATATCCGTTGCCAGCACGAAATACCATAGTAGGTGAAATCGAAGATAGTGGTTTCTTTCCAGGTGCAATAAAGTTTGACTCTGATGGTGCAACACCATAATGATTCGCCTTTTCGCCAGGTTGAGAAAAGTCTTTAAAACAAGAACGAGAAATGATTGGTATGGAAAAGAGTGAAAATATGTAGGCTCTGCTTAACGTAAAATTTTACTTACCATCCATTTGACTATTAAAGATAATACCAGTGGATGGGCTAATAACACCAGAACCAAAGTAGGTATTAATTGTTGTGGTCATGGAGAATGCGTTTCCCCATTTGTCGACAATTGAAATATGCGTAGTACCATGATCCTGGAATGGATCATGGTGGCTACCATCAGTTTCTCCTTCATCGTCCTTGTTGCTAATCTTGCTTTCCTTAATACGTCTTTGACGACGAAGTAGACGATTATCATGACCTTCCTCTGACATATGTAGTTCGTCTTGAACTATATCATGATCACTAACAATGCTCCACTTACTTCCTCCATATGAGGAAAGAGGTAACACAGTATCATCTGAGGTTAGGTTTCTAAAAAAAACAAGCACAAGATATTTTTTAAGTTTGACTTCATGCTAAAACATTGACGATTGCGAAATGTTAAATGATTTCTCCGCACCTCAAGTAATGCATATAATTGGAATAAACAAGATCATTCACGGCGTCCTTTACTACTGCGGTATTGTAAGCCGGATCACTCAACCACATTCGTACTGCGTAAGCGTGTTTTGTAGCTTCGACCATTCGGTGTTGACTCAAGGTATCTGCGAAAGTGACCAAGGGTTCTTTATATCCTGCAAGGAATCGTAATGCACCCAAGACAACGGATCCTCCACTCGATGGAGGTGGAATGCCAATCATTGTAAATCCTCCTACGTCTCTAGCGATTAGTGGATCATACAAGGTGGCACGATAATTGGCTAAATCTTGGTCTGCTGTAATAATACCCCCAGCCTTTTGAATATCCGCGGCTATTGTTTGCGCGATCGGGCCCTTGTAAATAATGTCCGATGACCCAGCATCCATAATCTTTTTAAAGGTTCTAGCCAAGGCTGGTTGAGTAAACAAATCGCCGTCATCTAGCAAGACTGTACCAGAATGATTCTTTGTCAATAGTTTTGCCAAGTCTGGATTCTTAAAAATTTTCCTCTTGCTTGAGATGAGATTGATTGCATGCGCAAAATAAGAAGAGACTTTTACCCCCTCCTCGGCCATTTTCCGAGCAGGTTCAATCACTGTTGCCCAAGGTATCATTCCGAACCGAGCATGAGCGAGTTCCAAGCATTTTAGTTGTCCTGGTACACCGATTGCGAGTCCACCATTCCTTTCAACAAATATACATGAATAGATTTCGTATTTAACAAATGTGGAACTCGATAACAACTCAACGAAACGTACCAGGTGGCATCTGGAGATAAACCTTGAAACATAGTAGCTGTAGCCGCTGCTGGAGCAACTTCACGACAATCAATCACTTCTGTAACTTTATTCGATGCCTTACGTGTTTTCGCTGCACGATATGGAGATCGTTTGTCAATAAAATCTACGGTTCGTCCCTCCAAGTTCGGATTCGAATGAATTAACATGAAACCTCCACCTCCCAGGGTAGATCCTGCTGGGTTCACAACTTGTAAACAAAGCACAACTGCTACAGCTGCATCCACAGCACTACCACCGAAATCACGTAAAATAGATAGTCCAACATCACTACAACGAGGGTCATCCGTTGCAACAGCGCCATTGGCTACATCATTTGCTAATTGAATCAAAGAAAAGGAAAGATATAATTCATCATTTTTTCTTAGTATACACAACAACAATTAGGT
>Ga0169931_10013268_pt1 | contig 11273 bp, 12 predicted proteins | sample Kivu_15m_20L_FD_129675 | JGI IMG/M metagenome (GOLD analysis project Ga0169931, IMG submission 129675) | Freshwater microbial communities from Lake Kivu, Western Province, Rwanda to study Microbial Dark Matter (Phase II) - Kivu_15m_20L... | ecosystem: Environmental > Aquatic > Freshwater > Lake... | reverse complement strand
TCAGGTAACAGGAATTCAGGTCACTGGAGCACATCCAGGCGAACCTGGGCCACCCCACTTGCAGTCAGGCCGAGAGTGTGGGCAGCGCCATGGGCCAGATCGATGACCCGACTGCCGTGGAAGGGACCCCGATCATTGATGCGTACCACCGTGCTGCGACCATTCCACAAATTTGTGACCTTCACCTTGGTGCCAAAGGGAAGGGTGCGGTGGGCAGCGGTCATGGTGCCGGGGCGGAAAACCTCACCGTTGGCAGTGCGGTTCCCGTAGAAACCTGGTCCATACCAGCTGGCTTGCCCTCTGGAGCTGTGGAGAACCCGAGAAGGGGGTTTGGGGGCAGGCGCAAGTCGGGTTGGGGGAGCCTGCTGAATGGAATCATCGTCGGGCTCAGCGTCTGGGCCGGCCTCTCGGATGGACAGGTCTGAATTGGGGCTTGCAGGAATGGATGGCTCTGGGGAAGGACCAGCTGTGGGCGAACTGGTAGCTACGAGGCCAACCTCAGGCTTGGTGGCTGCGTAGCTGGAATCTGCGATGGCGGGAACCAGGGCACTGCCTGGAAGAAGCAGGGCGAGGGCCCCGAGGGAGAAAGTGCGTCGCATAACAAACGAAACCCGTTGCCTGAGCAGCAATCACCAGCCAGAGGCAGAAGTGATTCGTCGGCGTTGGATCCGCTTCCAGACTGAATGGAGCCTGGGGAACGAATTCGCCTTCGGAGTTCCTTAAGAAAATGGAGGACGGGCAAAAGTTAACCCGATTCCGCTGGGGGGAATGACCAGGAATGGTCCTCCAAGGTCGATCAGAATTTGTCATCAAATGCCGTATCCCAGCCCCTGCCAGGGTTTAGGGGGCCCGGCAAGGTCTGCGGAGATCAGCAGTCCGAATAAAAAGGATCAGCACAGCTGATGAGAATTTGTGCCGATCGACAAGCCGTCCATGGGTTGGGCTGGGGCGAGCGTAAGAAGATCAGGCAACAGCGCCCATCGGGCCTTGATCGCATGGATTACCGCACGGCAGGGGTGGATGTGGTCGCAGGTAGGGCATTTGTGGATCGGATTCGAGCCAGCGTGGAGGCCACTTTCCGTCCCGAAGTCGTGGGGGGGCTGGGAGGCTTCGGGGGTTTCTGCCGGCTACCGGCAGGCCTGCGCCAGCCCTTGCTGGTGGCAGGCACAGATGGGGTTGGCACCAAACTTGAACTGGCCCAAGCCCATGGGAGGCACCATGACGTGGGCATCGATCTGGTGGCGATGTGCGTCAACGATGTGGTCACCAGCGGCGCAGAGCCCCTGTTTTTCCTGGACTACATCGCGACGGGCAAGCTCAGTCCCGCAGCCATGGCAGAAGTGGTGGAGGGCATCGCCGCTGGTTGCAGGCAGAGCGGCTGCGCCTTGCTGGGTGGCGAAACCGCTGAAATGCCCGGCTTCTATGGCCCTGGTCGCTACGACTTGGCGGGTTTCTGCCTGGCGGTGGTTGAGGCAGACGCCGTGATCGATGGCAGTGCAGTGACGGGCGGAGACCTCATCCTCGCTGTCGCCAGCAGCGGGGTTCACAGCAATGGTTTCAGCCTGGTGCGATCCATTCTCGGCAATCAGGAGGTTGATGGGCATACCCTCCTGCCGGGTAGCGACCTGCCCCTGATTGAGGCCCTGCTGGCCCCTACCCGCCTTTACGGCGCCCTCGTCAAGGACCTGCTGGCCAGTGGCCTGCCGATCCATGGCATGGCCCACATCACGGGTGGGGGGTTGCCGGAGAACCTGCCCCGCTGCCTTCCCGCCGGAGTGCATGCGGTGATCAATCCCCACAGCTGGGAGCGGCCGCCCCTGTTCAGCTGGCTGCAGGAAGCGGGCCAGGTGCCTGAGGCCGATCTCTGGAACACCTTCAACCTCGGAGTTGGCTACTGCCTGGTGGTGCCAGCCGATGCCGCAGATGCCGCCCTTGCCGTGTGCCGAGACGGTGGCTATCGGGCATGGCAGCTGGGCGAAGTCGTCTGGGGCGAAGCCGGGGCCCAACCCATTGAAGGCCTGCCGACTGCCTAGGATGGGGAAGAAAGTAAATATTTGAGCAGAGCGAAGACATCAAAGGGAGATTTTCATGGCTAACTCAGCTTTCATGGCCAATTCAATTAGACAATCACCGGCGGTAGGTTTCAAGCAACCATTAGGTTTAAAGCAACCAGTACGTTCAAAACAGCAAGCAGCCGGCACTTCAAGGCAACCAGCGATTTCAAAAAAGCCCCTGGTTTTACAGCAACCTTCGAGTGCACCAAGTCGGTTGCCTGGGCCAAATTCTGCCGTTGCCATTGGCTCAGATCTCATAACTGGCCCGCGCCTCACCCGACGCCGCAGTTCGGCAGGCCCAACCCCACCGGTGCGCCCCCTGCGTCCAAGGGAGCCCGTCACCCCTTACCAGCGAGGGGGTTTACGGCCCAGCTACCTGACCCTGCGTGATCACGGCAAGGTTTATGTCGCGGACCTTCCGCGTATCTCAGACAGCCAGCTGGCCAACGTGACTATGGAGGCCCGAGAGGTGCTTGAGAGCCTGAGTCGCAGGCTTGAGGAACTTGACGCCCAGCCATTTCTTTCTCAGGCCGAGCAGGACATTCGCATTAGGGCCACCACCAAGCGTGATGTCACTGAGCGGTTCATCCGTTCCATAGAGGAAGAGGTGCAGCTCCGTCTCACCAACCCTTCGCTGCGGGCCGCGGCTGGAGAATCCCTGGCCCGTGCCTTTCTGGAACTGGCCCGCAACAGGCTGCCTACGGCCACCTTCGATTCCCTGATCCAAGAAGCCCTGGCTAGCTGTGGCCCGGAAGCTGCCGCGGCCGTATCCCTGAAGAACCATGGCGAACCTGCCGGCAGCTCCCTCACCCCCGTGGTGCGCTCCCGGCCAATGCCCGTGGTACTCAGCCTGGAGCAGGCAGCATCCGGGGGTTGAGAAATTGGCAAAGTTTAGATCTGAACTCTCCCGTAAGAACTCTCAAGGGTCCGAGGACCCCTGCCATGGGCCTACCGGTTGCCCAGATGCCGAGCATGATCCCGTTCTATGTGTGCACTGCGGGCGAACCGCCAGCAACGGCATCAGCTGCCAGGGCAGCTGCGTGGCCGATACGGGTTACTGAGAATAAACAGGTGATCGCAAAATTAAGTTGGATCAATCTTCCTGATTCCGGTTGGAATTGGCTTCACACGTTGAACAGAAACTCCATCACATCCCCTTCTGCCACCACGTAGTCCTTGCCTTCGGCTCTTAGCCAGCCCTTGTTGCGGGCTGCGGCCACCGAGCCTGCCTCCAGCAGCTGCTGGAAGCCGATGGTCTGGGCGCGGATGAAGCCCCGCTCGAAGTCAGTGTGGATCACTCCTGCTGCCTGGGGGGCGGTCATACCGGCCTGGATCGTCCAGGCGCGGGTTTCCTTTTCACCGGTGGTGAAATAGGTGCGCAGGCCGAGCAAGGTGTAAGTGGCCCGGATCAGACTCTGCAGCCCGCCTTCCTCGACCCCCAGGCCGGCCAGGAATTCGGCCCGGTCCGCCTCGGGCAGTTCGATCAGCTCGGCTTCCACCTGGGCGCTGATGCGTACGGTGGCAGCCCCCTCCAGCTTGGCCACGGCGGCCAGTTCCTGGCAGTAGGCGTTGCCGCCGGCCAGATCGTCTTCACTCACGTTGGTGGCGTAGATGATCGGTTTGGCGGTGAGCAGCCCCAGGGGCTTGAGCAGCAGCTTCTCCTCGGCGCGGAGGGACAGCTTGCGGACTGCCCCGCCGGCCTCCAGCTCCGCTTGGATGCGTTCGAGAACCCCATCTTCGGCCTGGGCTTCCTTGCTTGTGCGCGCTTGCTTCTTGAGGCGCTCGCGGCGTTTCTCAACCTGGGATAGGTCTGCCAGGCCCAGCTCCAGATTGATCACCTCCGCATCCCGGGTCGGATCCACCGAGCCGCTCACATGGATCACGTCGTTGTTGTCAAAACAGCGCACCACATGCACGATCGCATCCACCTCGCGGATATTGGCCAAAAACTTGTTGCCCAGGCCCTCACCCTGGCTCGCCCCCTTGACCAGGCCGGCGATATCCACGAACTCCACTTTGGTGGGGATGGTCTCCTTGCTGCCGCTCTGGTCTGAGAGCAGCTGCAGGCGGGGATCCGGCACCGAAACGATGCCGGAGTTGGGCTCGATCGTGCAGAAGGGATAGTTGGCCGCCTCGGCCTGAGCGTTGGCCACCAGGGCGTTGAAGAGGGTCGACTTACCCACGTTGGGCAGACCGACGATTCCGGCTTTGAGCATGGTTGAAATCTACGGGCCGCAGGCGAGGCCTTCCAACGGCGAAAATGGGTATCTCTGCTCCAGGCTGATCCCAACCCTCACTCCGCCACCGGCCGTATCCCGTCAACCGGCTGCCCCAGCCCCTCTTGCCGGCTCCGGCCCTGGTCCAAGGCGGCCCTGGCGCCAGCAAAGGCGCGTCTGGGCTGCCGCGGCTGCAGCCTTGCTGCTCGTGGTGGGCTTCGCCGTGATTCAGCGCCAGCGCAGTGCTGGCAGGGCCAACTTGGCTCCCTACACCGTATTGGCCATCTCCGGCAACCTGCCGGGTGTGGTGAGTGTCAGTGGCGAGCTGGCAGCTGAGAGAAGAGTGAACGTGAGCCCCAAGCGGCAGGGGGTGATCGATGCCCTCTACGTGGAGGAGGGAGACCAGGTGAGCCGAGGCCAGGCCCTGGCCCGCATGGATCGGGGCGACCTCGATGACCGCCTCGGCGAGCTCCAGGCCCAACTCAATTCCGCCCAGGCTGAATTGGTGCGCAGCCGCAGCGAACTGCAACGCAACGAGCGCCTCTATCGCCAGAACGCCATCAGCTTGAGTGACTTCAACAGAGTGAGAAGCACCTTCCTGGTGGATCAGGCGGGGGTGCGGGCTGCGGACCAACGGCTGGCAGCCCGCAGGGTGGAGCTGGCCGAGCTGGTGGTGAGAGCTCCCTTTGCTGGGGTGATCAGCCAGCGCTTCGCCGATCCCGGCTCCTTTGTGACGCCGACCACCACGGCCTCAGCTACCGCCGGCGCCACCAGCTCCTCCATCGTGGAGCTCTCCCAGGGCCTGGAAGTGGTGGCCAAGGTGCCGGAAAGTGACATCGGCAGGGTGCACATGGGTCAAAGCGCTTCGGTGCGGGTGGATGCCTTCCCTGACAAGCTCTTCGAGGCGCGGGTCAAGCGGATCACGCCAAGGGCCGTCAAGGTCAATAACGTCACCTCCTTCGACGTGGTGCTGCGCCTGGTGGGTGAGTCGCCTGAGCTGAGGATCGGCATGACTGCCGACGTGGGCTTCCGTACGGGTCAGGTGCGGGCTGAAACCCTCGTTCCCACCGTTGCGATCGTGACTGAGTCGGGCCGTCCGGGGGTTCTGCTGGTGGGCAAGAGGAACCAGCCCACCTTCCAGCCGGTGGAGCTGGGCATCAGCAGCGGCAAGGACACCCAGATCATTTCTGGGCTCAGGAGCGGCACCCGCGTGTTCATCGACCTGCCACCCTGGGCGAAGAAACGGCCCTAGGAAGCCAGAAAGCCGCGGGCAGCCTCCACAATCCGGCCGCTGGCCTGGCCATCGCCGAAGGGATTGTGGGCCCGGGCCATGGCCTCGTAGGCCTCGGGGTTGTCCAGCAGCCGGCTGGCCTCCGCCACCATGTCGGCGCTATCGGTGCCAATCAACCGGGCGGTGCCTGCCTCCACGGCCTCGGGCCTTTCGGTGGTGCGGCGCAAGACCAGCACCGGTTTGCCAAGCGACGGTGCCTCTTCCTGCAGGCCACCCGAATCGCTCATCACCAGGGTGGCGCCGCGCATCGCAGCCACCAGCTGGTCATAGTCGAGAGGCTCTACCAGGAAGGCCCTCGGATGGTCGCCAAGCAGAGCCTGCAGCGGTTCGCGCACGGTGGGGTTGCGGTGCAGGGGCAGCAACAGGGCGGTGTCCGGGTAGCGCTCCAACAGCTCGCGGAATCCCCGGCCGATCTCCTCCAGCCGTCCGCCCCAGTTTTCGCGCCGGTGCACCGTGGCCAGGATCACGCGCTGCTGCGTGAAATCCAGGCCTGGCAACTGGTAAGGCGGCGCCTGCTCGGCCATCATCAACAGGGCATCGATAACCGTATTTCCGGTCATCAGCACCGTGCCCACCACCCCGGAAGCCCGGCAGTTGGCCGCCGAGAGAGGAGTGGGGGCAAAGTGCAGCTGGGAAAGCTGGGAGATCAGGCGGCGGTTGGCCTCTTCGGGGAAGGGATCGAGCAGGTTGTCGGTGCGCAGCCCGGCCTCCACATGGCCCACCGGGATCTGTTCATAGAAGGCCGCCAGGGCCGATGCGAAGGCGGTGGTCGTGTCGCCCTGCACCAGCACCAGATCGGGGCGATGTTCGCCGAACTCCTCTTTCAATCCCTGCAGGGCGCCGCAGGTGATGTGGGTGAGGGTCTGCTTGGGGGCCATGAGGGCCAGATCGTGGTCGGCCGTCAGGCCGAACAGGCCCATCACCTGGCTGACCATTTCGCGGTGCTGGCCCGTGAGCACCACCCGGGTACGGAAATCCTCAGCCCGCTGGAACGCCCGGATCACCGGTGCCAGCTTGATGGCTTCCGGACGGGTGCCCAGCACGATCGTGACCAGGGGCTTGGACACCGCAACTCTGCAGACCGTTCGATCCTACGAAGGGCCCCGGATGGGGATCCGGGGCTGACAGGCCAAGCCAGAGCCGCGAAGCTGGGTTAACCCCGACGGGCCGATGAGCCAATCCCCCATACTTCCCTCGCCCTTCCTGGCAGCGCCCCCCGCCCCGCCGGCAGCAAGCCGCACCGGCTTGGGAACCGTCAGCCAGCCCGACAACCTCGAGGGCATCGTTCGGCTAGCCCATGAACGGGGCTTCTCCGATGTGCACCTCGGCGTGAATGAGGAGCCACGCTTTCGGGCCAGGGGAGAGATGGCGGGCACCGGGTGGCCGATCACCGATGCGGCCCGCTTCAACTGCTGGATGCGGGAGATACTCAGCCCTGCTGCCATCGATTGCTTTGAGCGCGACAAGGACTACGACGGCTCCCACGCCTTTGCCTTCGTGCGGGTGCGCATCAACCTGATGGATTCGCTGCGGGGGCCCGCGATGGTGCTGCGGCTGGTCCCCCAGAAAATCGCCAGCCTCGAGGATCTCAACCTGCCGCCGGTGCTGGAGGAACTCAGCCGCAGGCCCAAGGGAATGGTGCTGGTGACAGGAGCCACTGGCTCTGGGAAAAGCACCACCATGGCGGCCATGATCGATTCGATCAACAGTCACCAGAGTCGTCACATTCTCACAATTGAGGATCCGGTTGAATTCGTTCACGTCAGTCGGCGCTCCCTGATTCGCCAGCGGGAGGTGGGCCAGCACACCAAGCTCTTCGCCAACGCGCTGCGGGCAGCCCTGCGGGAAGATCCCGATGTGATCCTGATCGGAGAGATCCGCGACAGGGAAACCCTGGCAGCCGCCATCGAGGCTTCCCAGACCGGCCATCTGTTATTTGCCACCCTCCACACCAACTCCGCCATCAAGGCGGTGGAACGCATGCTTGGCATGTATCCGCCAAGCGAACAGGACAGCGTGCGACGTGCCGTTTCAGAAACCTTGCTGGGCGTCATTGCCCAGGGGCTTGTCAGAACCAACGACGGCAAGCGGGCCGCCTATCACGACATCCTTATCAACACCGATGCCTGCAAGGACTATATCCAGCGCGGCGAACTGGAAGCCATAGAGCAGATCATGGAAAGCAGCCGCTTTGACGGGATGCGGACCGCTAATCAATCGCTCCAGATTCTGGTGGAGCAGGGCCGGGTCGACCCTGAAGAAGCCATTGCCCAGAGCCTTAAACCCAACGAACTGGCCCAGATCCTGCGGGGACGCTATTAACTTCAGCGATGGTTTCAGCGGCTGGCCAGCCTTGCCACCAGGAGGACTGACAGACCGACTGAAAGCCCAACCATCGCCAGACGACCATTCCAGATTTCAGCCTGGGGAGTGAAACCGCGCCGCCAGGCGTTCAGCTCGGTTGGCGACACATCCTCCCCCGCGGCATGGTCAGGGGGCTGGCTCGTCGAGCCCGGCCGCTCCAGCGGATCACTCTGGCCGTCGAGGGGGGTCATGACGCCGCACCGATCCTCAAGAGGCCCCAGCCTACGAGTAATGACCTAAAAGCATATGGTGTGTTCATAGAGTTGATCTGCCCGCTCCAGAGGCATGCGGGCTGCCACACCCAGCTCGTGGGAGCTGGTCTGACCAGCCGCCAGCCGCTGGGCAGCCGCCACGCCGATCATGGCTGCGTTGTCTGTGCAGTAGGCCAGTGGCGCCACCCGCCAGGCCAGGCCATCGCGACGGCAGCGCTGCTCCAGCAGAGCCCGTAGCCGTCTGTTGGCAGCCACACCCCCAACCAAAACGAGGGTTTCAAGCCCCTGGTCCCGGGCGCAGCGACAACTCCGCTCCACCAACACCTCAGCCACCACCTGCTCAAAGCTGGCTGCCAGATCGGCCAGGACCAGGGGATCGGTGGGCCTGGCCCCGGCCTGCTCCAGGGCCCGAACCTGGCGCAACATGGCCGTCTTGAGGCCACTGAAACTGAAGTCGTAGGGGTAGAAGCCCCCGTCCGGGCGAGACACCCGTCCCTTGGGCAGGGCAAAGCGGGTTGGATCGCCCTGCCGACCTGCGGCCTCGATGGCCGGACCACCCGGGTAGGCCAGGCCCAGCAGCCGGGCCACCTTGTCAAAGGCCTCGCCGGCGGCATCGTCATGGCTGCGGCCCAGGCGGAGATAGCGGCCTGGGCCATCCACCCGCAGCAGTTCAGTGTGGCCTCCACTGACCAGCAGCACCAGGTATGGGCCGGGCGGTAGGGGCTCCCCCAGCTGTACCGAGCAGAGGTGGCCCTCCAGATGGTGGACACCTACAAAAGGCCTGGAAAACAGACGAGCCAAGGTGCGACCCGTCACCGACGCCACCAGCAGGGCCCCCACCAGGCCAGGGGCAACGGTGGCGGCGATGCCATCCAGATCGCCCAGGGGGACCCCGCTCTCAAGGCACACCTGGGCGATCAACTGGGGCAAGGCCTCCACATGGCGACGGGAGGCGATTTCGGGCACCACCCCCCCCCAGCGAGCGTGCTCTTCCACCTGGGATGCCAGGGCACTGGCCAGCAGGGTCCGGTCGCGCACAATCGCTGCCGCCGACTCGTCACAACTTGTTTCGAGGGCAAGAACCGTGGGCATCTGACCTGGGGAGCTCCCGTACTGTCCGTGGGTGACATCCTGCCCCGCGGCCCCACGTCTGATGCGCCGTCTTCTCCTCCCCAGACTCTTCGCAGTTCTGCTCTCAGCCTTCCTGCTGGTTGGCTTCGCTCCCATGGCCCATGCGGACGTGGCGGGCCTGACCCCCTGCTCCGAAAGTGCCCGCTTCCAGCAGCGGGCCGCAGCTGCCAAAACCGACCAGGCCAGGGCCCGTTTCGCCATGTACAGCCAGGCCGTTTGCGGTGCCGATGGCCTGCCCCATCTGATCGTTGATGGTCGCTGGAGCCATGCCGGTGACTTCATGATCCCTGGCATTGCCTTTCTCTACATCGCCGGTTGCATCGGCTGGGCTGGCCGCAATTATCTGAGGGCTATCCGGGGCGACAAAGACGCCACCATGAAGGAGATCCAGATCGATGTGCCCCTGGCCTTCAAGAGCACCCTGGCCGCTGCCACCTGGCCCCTGGCCGCCTTTGGCGAATTCACCAGCGGCAAGCTGCTCGAAGCTGACGACAAGGTCACGGTTTCCCCCCGCTGACCGGCTGTGCCCTGCTGCCCATTCCGATCTGAATTTCAACAATGAAAAAATTTCTGACCACCGCCCCTGTCTTTGCCGCAGTCTGGTTCACCCTCACAGCGGGCATCCTGATCGAGTTCAACCGCTTCTTCCCCGACCTGCTCTTCCATCCGCTCTGACGGCGTCCTAACGGTTCAGCCCCATCAGTTGCTCAAGCTGGCTCAAGGCTTCTTCCAGATTGCCGTTCAACAGCCGGGCGTCGAATTCCGGCGCCGCCTCCAGCTCAATGCGGGCCCGGGTCAGGCGGCGGTTGATTGACTCCTCACTGTCGCTGCCGCGGCTCCGGATGCGACGCTCGAGTTCCTCAAAGCTGGGGGGCTCAACGAATATCTGAAATCCGGCGGCAAAGCTCCTGCGCACCTGGCGGGCCCCCTCCAGCTCAATCTCCAGGATCACGGCCCGGCCGGCGGCTAGCTGGGCCTCCACTGGCTCACGGGGGGTGCCGTAGAGATTGCCGGCAAATTCAGCCCACTCCAGGAAGCCAGCCTCGGCCACCTGCTGCTCAAAGGCGGGGCGACTCAGGAAGAAATAGTGTTCACCATCCACCTCGCCGGCCCGGGGGGGACGGGTGGTGGCCGAGATGGAGAGCCAGATCTCCTGGTGACGCTCCAGCAATCCCTTCACCAGGGTTCCCTTGCCAACCCCACTGGGGCCGGTGATCACGGTGAGGCGACCGGGCATGGCCCTCATGGCAGTTATCAGCTCTGGCCTGCAGAGTAGAAGCCAGCCTCGAAGCCCCTGCCCTGCCCATGGCCCCCTCTCGCCTGCAGGCAGTGGATGTAACTACCCTGCGGGCGCTTTTGGCGGAATGGAGAGCCCTGCTGCTGCCCAGCCGGTTCGAGAAGGCCCAGCAATCCAGCCCCCAGACCCTGCAGCTAAGCCTGCGCAACCTCAGGGGGACCCACTGGCTCGAGCTCAGCTGGCAGGCGGAAGCGGCCCGTCTGCACACGATTGGGCCGCCGCCCCGACAGGGCGACGGCAGCACCCTGGCCCAGCAATTGCAGCATGGACTGCGGGGGCTGGCCCTGGTGGAAATTCGTCAGGAGGGCTGGGAGCGGGTGGTGGAGCTGGGCTTCGCTCCGCGCCCCGAGGAGCCTGTGCTGGGCTGGCTGGTGGTTGAACTGATGGGGCGCCACAGCAACCTTTTGCTGCTGGATGCCGGCCGTCAGGTGGTGGCTCTGGCCCGCCAGGTAAAACAGAGCCAATCGCGTCTGCGGCCCATCGGCACGGGCGATCCCTACCAGCCCCCGCCGCCCCTGGGCGGCGAGCCCCCGCGGCTCGAGGAGAGCTTTGAGAGCTGGCACCGACGGCTCACTCTGGTGCCTCTGCCGCTGCAGCAGGCCCTATGCGACGCATACCAGGCAATGAGCCCGGCCTTGCTGCGCCAGCTGCTGCCGCCGGGCTGGGGGGTGCTCGAGGTGGGCCGGCTCAGCCCAGCCCAATGGCAGC
>Ga0169931_10013267_pt1 | contig 11274 bp, 7 predicted proteins | sample Kivu_15m_20L_FD_129675 | JGI IMG/M metagenome (GOLD analysis project Ga0169931, IMG submission 129675) | Freshwater microbial communities from Lake Kivu, Western Province, Rwanda to study Microbial Dark Matter (Phase II) - Kivu_15m_20L... | ecosystem: Environmental > Aquatic > Freshwater > Lake ... | reverse complement strand
TACTATTTTATTTCATATGAAAACATTCAATATAGTCGTGAATATCTAGCAAAAATCAGCAAGTTTTGATTGTTGATAATCAGCATTAGACTAGCATCCACAAATAAGCTTTTTCCTTACTAAAACCGCTCTCAGCAATAAGACGACATATCAGCTCTCTCCCTATCTTCTAACCTTCCTACGCTATCTTTTTCTGGATTCAGGATTAAACATCCACTCCATGGGCACTCCACCAGCGTAGGGATCGTTGTACTGCAGATTGCCAGCAGTGCAAAGATTAATTAGCAAGAGCAAGATCACAACTACAAGTTTGTTCATCTAATCAGTTGCTTAATACAAGTATTTTATATATCTTATATATTCTCATCTCTGTTTTTATTTTGCCCAAAAAAATGCTAATTTTTGTTAATCTAAAGCATAAATTCGTGAGTCAAAAAGTGATTTTTCTTTAAAAATGCTTATAGAATGATTGTTTGTAGATAGATGTATCAGTTCAGTCGAAGTGTCCTGGAATGACTATGAATCCTTCTCCGCATTCTGAATCATAGTCTTGATGCATTTTGTAACCATATCCTCCGCCGTCCATCTTTCCGTAGTCGAATGCCACAATGGACCAATAACCCAGTATATCCTTGAGTTGTTCCTTGAACTCCACTCCTTCCTCGAAAGTCATTCGTCTGGCCATGGGCGGGAAGGGTTCGTTGAAATTGAGCACGCAGACAGTGCCGATGGGCAGATTGATATGATCGTGGCTGCGCAGGAACTATTTGAAATTTTGAGCAAACATCAAACTATCTATTATGCTCAAACTATCTATTATTAAGAGCAATATCAGAAATTAAGCTTAATTTACAGATTCGCGGGTTCATTAGGGTATCAATAAGCTGCTCGTCGTATTTTTTATTAAAACAACACTAACTATGTTAACCATTCTAAATGGATATTTTTGATACCTTAAAGTGGATATTGTATTATAAATTTACAGTGATTGGCAATGTCTGAGCAGTTTCGTTACCCTTAGTGCACCAAGGGCGGTGGTCACACTGGCTAGGTGCTCAACCTGGTTTGCCTCGAGCCCAAGTGCATTGACAAAAGTATCATTTGTGGTATCTGCTACGACTAATAACACCGAGGACACAAGATCAAACCATTGAAAATGGTCATAAGCAATGCCAAGAAGTACCTAGAGGGGCTGACTCCCCTGGCTCTGGACGTTTAGAAGCTCAAGTCTACAGTCAGTGGCACTAAGTAGAACTTGTTGCGTACTTTCGACTAGTTCTAGAAGTATTTGAAGTAGAGCTGTCTTGCTATCCGTGCCAACATTAACGCCATCTTCGTGAAGGTACTCGACCAGATTGAGATGAAAGCAGGCAAGAACGATGAGTTGCTTGCTGCTTTGCAAGAAATGAAAGAAAAAGAGATAGAATATGGACGATTCGTAGGTTTGATGCAAAAATTGCTTACGGGAGTGCCTTTGTAGAGTGAGGAAGAGAGCGATTTGAGCAGCAGTGAGATCGAAAAAGCAGTAGAGTTTATTCAGAAAAAAGTATAGAAAGATCTGAGAGAAAAAGAGAAAAAGATCAGAACGTAGCTGGGATAGTTGATGAGCGTATTGGAAAAGACTGCAGACCACCCTTCGATTTTCGACAGCAAGCCTGAGTTCAAGTTCAGTCAGTAACTGAAACACTCTGGCATCACAGTCGTTAACGACAATACCATCAAGTCCTCAGAAGGCTATAACTATCACTTTGCTTTGATGTAGCCTTCTTTGACTTAAAAGGGCAGTCGTCCTGTCAAGGTGTGTTTCCGCATGAACGAATGCATCAGCAACTGGGTGGGCGTGGGAGTCTGCTACAAAAACTGCATCTTCGACAACAACTACATGTTCAACTATTCTTCACTAGGTCACGGAGGCTACCTGATTTCTTCCAACGGCGGTATACTCACTTACACTTAGGTTCGTGGTCATCGATTGATTCTTCCAAAAACAATGCCGTCAATTCCTTCGTTTTCAAAAAGAATGACATCATCGTGGTCGAATACGAACCCGAGGAAAATAAAGTGATTTTCAGGAAGAAAAATTCATAAGATAGCTACACTATCGAGGTGGATTAAAAAGACAACGATTAGCTGCATTTATGTGGGCTTTTTTACTACAACAACGATGAGATAGAGTACCTTGGCTATGAGGAGGATCAGTGATAGGTAGAAGTATATGCATTCATAAAACAAACCTAGATACAAAAGATATGTATAAATTATGTTGTTTCAGCTTGAACACTAAAAAAAGATTGATGTTTAAGTGACTTTATCATATTTTCCGAAGATTGTAGATCAGATCGATATTCTGGTGTTCGTAGTGCATCATTCGTAGCATATTGTGTAGTCCTTTTTGCCAAGAAGCACACTGATCTTGCTTCAGACATCCCAATCTTTCCTATAAAAACATAGGTTCGCTTTCAAACAACCGCCAATCTCCTACTCTGCACTCGTCTACATCACTAAGCACTAGTTCGCCAACTGTTTTTCCACAAACACACTTTAGCTTGCAACAGCTGCGTTCTTATCCTTTCCAAAAATCGTGTCCATCTGCATGCAACTATAAGGGAAAAGGTGCAGGCATCCAGCCCCTAGGCACTGTGCTTTGTCGTTGCCATCCACATGTGCATTCTTGCACTTCTTTGCTCTCACTCATATCTAATGCAGAGTGCATTGAGTCAGAGATGAGCACTTGGCAGTGACTTATAACTAATCACTGAAATGATAATTAATCAAGTAATTTAATTTATAAAGCAACATGCTCAAGGAAAAAATGGTTATAAGGTAACCCAGCAGTAAATAAAAATCAGCCTCAGAAGTAACTATAGCTATACATAGGACTAGTATTACGAAAAGATTAAGTTAGTCGGTCAGGGCACCTTCGGAAAAGTCTTCATGGTAAATCTACAACTATCAAGGTATCTAAGGCATAATCAAGGTTCATCTGCTATGATTCAGGTGCGGCACAAACGTACTGGTGAAATACTGGCGATGAAGGAAGTGCTACAGGACCGTCGCTACAAAAACCGTTAGTTAGGAATCATAGGTCGCACTCAGCATAGCAATATCGTGCCCATGCGATAATATTTCCTCAATCAGGTCAAAGGAGTAAGCATAAATTGAGTCAGGAGTGCTACCTGAGCATGGTGATGGAGTTCATCCCTTCGAACCTCAATGCCATGATCAAGGAACTAAGAAAATCTCGTAAAAGCATAGCTCCAGTTGCCAGAAAAGTAATGGCATTCCAGCTATTTAAAGCGCTATACTACATGCACGTAGCAATAATAATACACAGGTATATTGAGTAAGATGAAGGTACAGTTGAATGAACGCAGTTAACCAAACTGTGCCATCGCGACCTTAAACCTCCCAACTTGCTGGTCAACTAAACTACTCTTTAACTCAAAATATGCGATTTCGGATCAGCCAAGATCCTAGAAAAGTATTTACGATGTGACTCAGGGTATAGAGCAACGTGGCCTACATTTGTTCCCGTTACTATCGAGCTCCATAACTAGTAATGGGAGCCACTGACTACCATACTGAAATCGATGTGTGGTCGGCCGGCTGCATTCTGGTCGAGTTTCTTACGCTTGAACCCATTTTTCCAGGAGATAGCTCACAGGAACAGCTTATCGAAATAATCAAGGTACTGGGCACGCCACCCGAGCGATACATGAATATTTATTCATAGGAAAAAAATCTGAATTACAACTTGCCGACTATCAAGCCAGCATAGTGGAGCATGATTTTAAGAAAATACAAGCCAGAGGACGAACTACTCGACCTCATTGCTGGCATACTAACCTACGACCCGAAGAAGCGACTGACTCCTTTCGAGTGCCTGAAACACCCCTACTTCTGGGACTTGCCATGTTTCAAGGCATAGACTGAAAAACTACCTCGATTGTTCTTCTTCGACGATCTGGAGGATGGCCGAAACCGAAAAGAACTGTAGGAATTGCGTAAACTGTACCCTTAGGAGATGCGATAAAAAGGGAAGAGGAGTTGGCAGTAGGGAGTGAAGAATGAAAAGACACCTGGCACCAACCATACTGAGCCAGAGTGATAGAATAAAAATATTTATAAGATATGGTATTAATAAGAAAAACGCATGGTTAAATCTTAGAAATACAATAGTTTAGTCTTGATTGATTTATGATATATTATATAAGCCCTTTGATTAGCACTCCATGGAGATCGATCATGCAGAATAGATTATAAATCTGCAACAAAAGATAGCATCTAGCTACTAGACTGCCAAAACGGCTTTATTTACCTTGGATATCGATAGCAAGACCATCATTACTGACCCTCAGAATGATCTGAGCATGTAGTTCTACCTCATGAGCAAACTGCAAAAGAAAAACCAATCATCATAACGAAAACTGCCGGAGGGGGCCAAGTTCAACCCTTTCTTGTCGCCATAGTACTACTGATTTAATCAAGAAAGTAGCTTCTGATAACTGATCTGGGAGAAACTCACCGTTTGCTGTTCAACAAGTTCAATATTTTTCACAATCATCTGCTCGTGGTTACTAGGGAGTTTTAACGCCAAGACAGCGGAGTAACCAGTCTAGACATAGTCAACAGTTCACTTGTGTGCTAAGCTCTAAACGGAGTTATGTTCTTCAACGGAGGATAGCACTCTGGGGCTTCCCAAGAGCACAAACACTTACAAATAATTCCTCCTGAAGCCAAATAACTGCCCATACTTGCAACCATTTTAAAGTGGATCAACTAAAATATTCAAGAAAAAGGCCTTTAACAGCTCCAGGATAGAATTCTAAGTTTTCCTTTATTCAGTTTCAAGCACGGAATAGTGCTAGCAGATTCCTCTAAGAAGCTATCTGTGTGCTGGCAGTAGGCTTACAATCGACTTCACTAGCAACTGATAGGCAATAGTGGACATAGTTTCAACTTAGTGGCTACCAAAGATATGTTGATGATGGTGGTGCGGTCTAAAGAGAATGCCTTTGATCAGCTTTCAGTTAATTCTTTAGGTAAATCATTTTAGATACAGGTTTCATGGGTTCTTTACTTTTCAAAGACTAACAAACACTCAATGCTTTCAAAGAGAGGACTCCAGAGCAAATCTTAGCAGATATATGTCAAAAATAGTGATAAAAAAAGATATAAATTAAAATATGATTATTATTTCAGTTTAATCAAAGTTTCTTATAAGCAATAAATCATAGATTTAAATCGTTTGGCGTATCGTTTACATCGAAACCTTGTTTAATCCATTAAAATCTTAGCAAATTACTATAAAACTGATAATTAGGCTTACTTGCGAACTCAGTGCCTCTCGCAGTCTACACGAATATTCTCAGTACAGCAGGCACGCCCTAGCACAATTTCTACCCGCTTGTTCGTGCTTTCAACTCACCTATTTTGTCTTCATCACTCTACTATCCCCAGGGCAAACCCACGAGCATATCGATCAGCACGTAACCTAGGCTCTAAAGATCGTCTCTACGCGCTATATAATACAATAATTACACTGTTAGCCTAACCGATGCGCATTCAGGGATGCATATCTAGCACAACCTACAAGCTACGTTACTTTTCTCCACTTGATATGCTCTTCATCATGATAGATAAACTTTTTGGACAATCCGAAGTCAATAGCGTATACTCTCATACTATTCTGGCCAGTACCGAGGCAAAAGTTGGCAGGCTTAACGTCTCTATGAATCACACAACGACTATGAATGTATTCAAGCACGTGCAGCATTTGCAGACCCAGAAAGAGCACGGTTCTTAAAGGCAACCTGCCCTTAGGGTAGACTTACATGACCTGCTGCAAACTAGGGCCCAACTGTTGCATCACCAACACATTGTGAGTGTCTACATGAAGAGAAAAGTACTTTAAGTAGCGCAGTAGTGCATTTTAGGCACAGGAGCATCACAAGCAGTAGTCTACCAAGGAAACCCTAGTAGAGATGAGGAAGATATGAGTCTAACCATAGAGTTGTTGTGTTTTTGAAGAGCGCAGTACATGTTGCACTCGTGTAGCAATCGAGAAGTGGCATTTTCATCGAACTAGACCTTCACTATCACATGTCTCTACTTTTTAGTATCAAAAGCAGAGTAAATGTTGGCAGTGCTGCCCTGAGTCAACAAATATGTTATCTGGTATCTTTTGTCTTTACCCACTGTATTCACTTAGTTCGGCAGTACGCTTCTCAAGCAAGTCATTTCAACCTAACGAATCAACTATGTTTAAGCGAAAATCATAATGTATAAAACCAATTTTTATTGATTTTTCTACATTTTAGACAAAAATGCATTTGCTTATAGAAAAGCATGACTGTTAGTTAAAGAAACAACAACTTTTTTAATTTGATAAAGCTGTTTGTATTGGTTCAAACAGTAGTATGCAATCATGTGCTATATGCCTTCAAACACTACTATATAGCATCTTCCAAACATTTCTTCAAGAAAATCTGTTGCTTAGTGCCTTCTTCCTAAAGCTACAGGAGCTTATCTTTATTTTGCATCAACTTCTGTCCTCTTAGCTTTGTTTTACGCTTTAAGAGTCGTTCTTTAACACTTTTGTCCTTGACGTAGCCCATGAAAGTGAGTCTGTTCTTGAGCATGGCCACTTCTGACTCCCCTGCCTTTTCGTCTTGGTCCATTATCTGCGACATTCTTTTTTTCTGGCTGCGACTCCAAAAGCAAGCCTGCTTGAATATTTGCTTGAGCATTATGCGCTGCCTCAATGCTTAGGCCTTCTCCTCCCCCATATTGATCTGTGTCAAAGTCAGATAGTTGGAAATAGACTTGGGCGGTGCTTAGTTGGAGCTTACTTTCAGATCAGTCACAAACAGCGAGCTTTTGATAGAGGAATAGGCATCCATATTGGCCTTAAGAGGCGAAGAAATTAGTTGTTCCTTAGCTGAGCATTAGGTATTGGCATTTTTTCCTTTGTTTTTGTGAAACAAACTAATATATTTTTCCCTTAGAACCCCATAAAGCTGCTTTTTGGCTTATGCCATCCTGCTCCATTCGCCCAGGAACTAACCAGTCAGCTACTCTATCTATCGCTAGTACTATATCGTGTCCTCAATATGATGTGACTCCACTGTGCGCTAGTCGTTCCATTAAGGACTGCTTTTTTTCTCTTTTAAAGAAGGACTGCTGAGTCTATCCTTGAAAGAAGGACTGCTTTTGCGAATAGATGGTTATTTTTCTGATCTTTCCATGAACTATACTTCTATTTTGTTGCTTTTTCCTCCCTTTAGTCCCCAGGTGAACTCTATAGTCTTTGACGCGGCATCATCTCTATGCGAAACACGTTATTTTTATTTTTCTTATATCTAGGTCAATGCTCGTGCCCTGTGTGACTAATTCGCATATTTTTATTACTGGGACTGCTCTGTGCGCAGCTGAGGGTAGCTTTATGTCTTAGTTCTGCATATATTCTGAAGTTGTGGAGCTGGAAATACAGCATATGTTTTTTCTGGATAATACTATTGAGGCTGAATGTCTTATAGCACTTTTGTTTTAAGGGTTTAACAAAACTTTTGTTTGATGGTTAGTCGTGAATTTTGGTTGGTTTTCCTCCAATTGTTGTTGGTGTAGTTAGGGTCGTATCTGTTCTTGTAGGCAGTGAGGGGTGCTTCAGTGGTCATGCGAGTACGACTGCGCTTCAGCATAAATCTCTGTTTGTTAGTGACTAAACGAAACCCCTACTAAAGTGTGACTCTACGACATCCCTACTAAGCAGTAGTCACTCTTTATTTGTTTATATCATTAGTGATTTCATTAGTTTATTTATTGAGGATTGCTGTTGCTTTGTTTGGATATTTATTTTTGAGAAACTGCTATGATACTGTTCTTTTGTGACGAACCATCTCTGCGCTCTGATGAGTGAGTCTGAGTCGTTTGGTTTGCATTTTATACTTCACTTAAACACTAAAATTATTCAACGCCATCACTTGATTATAATATGTCATGATGTGACTCAATCCAGCAAGCCGTCTAGCAGCCTTTTGTGCCTAGTTTTAACCACAGATTGATAATGAATAATTGGTTCAAACAGAGCGGTAGGAGCTACGACTCGCTACAACGCAGTCATCCCTTGCCAGTCATACCTGAAAGCAGGGGTAGAGGCCAGGATGAAGAGTCAAACATCAGCGGCAGCTAAGTCATGCAGTGGGAAGACGGAAACTAACAGGAAAGACAAGAGCAGGGCCTGAGGATGGTAGATGGTTTGTCTAATCGAAGGAATTTCTAGTGGAGCGAGTAAGATGAGCAAGAAAACTAAACATATTCGAAATTACTCAAAAAGAAGACACAGCAAGCAGGAGATGAGGAGGAATAAGACGAATCTACATATTCAAAAATGCTGAAGCAGAAGAAGGCAAAGGAAGGCGCGGAAAGGAAAAGTTATGGTACAGGATGCTTTGACAAATCATCGAGCGAAGATGACTCGAACAAGCAGGCAGTTCCAAGGACCAATCAGCCACATATAGCTTTCATAAGGGAGACATCATACAACCAGCCTAAGACTTCGCAAAGGCAGGCTTTGTATAAAGTCGATCCTCCGAAAAACAATCCTTATGCATATGACATGGCCTACGCTGGATACAACCAACCTAACAAAGACTCCAAGTCCTCCTCATCCCTAGAACCCTCTTCTTTGAAAAATTCGACTGTTTCTCTCAAGCAAGCTGGTAGCAGTTCATAAACATCGTCTGATTTGTTCGATAGGGCTGTTTCCAACTATCCTGAGCTCTATCAAGGTATTTCTTTTGCGAGAAATCATTCTTTGAGCAGTAGCAGTCGAAGATCTTCATCAAATAGTTTTGAAAGATAGCCTAGGAAGAGTCTTCGTGGATTTTATTAATAGTCGCCAGAAGACAGTGTTTCTGAAATTAAAAAGAACCCATATAATCAGTAATAAAGGCAGTCGAGCTCAGAAGAAAACAGTTCGAGTCACGTTGAACTCAAAAAACAATATGGCTACACATAAAGACAAATCACAAAGTAAATAAAATAGCCTGAACTGCAAAAAATGCAATCAGGTAGCTATATTAATTCTTCAAATATGAGGCAGATTGATCGTAGCTATATTTTACCTAGTATAGGTGGCATGACTATCGGTTCACTTGAAACATCAAGTCGTTTCAAAAGACCCCCTAACGGTAAATCTCATTCGAATACTGGTAGATCTGAGCTGAATTTGAGTTCTCTCATGGCTTCAGCTGGGGACTCAGGGCGATAGGTGTTGGCTACTGGTCGATCTCACCTGGATACAGGTAGATCTGGGTTGGCCACAGGGCGTTCAATGCTGACTACTGGTCGTCGCAACATTCACAGGTAGTTCATAGTGAGCGTAATATAGTACTGTTCAGGAGAGGTTGGGTTGGCCATGTACAACACAGTCAACGGATAGATCTACCTCTGCCAGATTATATAAAGACTCACCTACATCCGCACCATCTCTACCATATAACGATTTGCCCCTATAGAGATCATCTACTCCTCTAGTTTGTAGCACATGCCCTTGATTCGTAAGCTGCAAAACGAGATGCGAGGCGTGACTTTCCGCAGTTTCAAACGCATGATGTTCGATTAAACCAAGGGCTACAACATATACAGCCAGAGATCCAACAACAAAGAGTACAATCCTGACCAGAAATTCATAGCCTATGCTGCTCTCAACGCACTCGTTTTCTACATTTAGAACGTTCTTGAAGCCAAACTGGCATATTCTTCGCTGAAGATGAGATGGCACTAGCTGTAAGGGCTGCTTGTTATATAACCTCAGACCATACGTTAGTTGTAGATTTTCCTTAATTCCGATACAAACAGACCCAACCACTGTTTTGTAAACAATTTCAGCTGTGTAACAGGCGGAGGATCACGAATGCTGCGTGGAAATTTACTACAGCCCTTGTCAACCCTGCCTCCTATACAATAAAGACAACAGTTCCTTAAAGTTCTACTAGACAATACTGTCTTATTCACTATTCTCAAGTAGTAGCTGGGAAAGTTCAGAAATTTTTAAAGAATAACTGCAAAGTTCATACAAATACCAAAAAGTAGCAACATAAAGTCTCTTAAACAGTACTTAGGAGCAGTCCATTCACTATCTCGCATGTGCCACGCTCTCAATCATCTAAAACTTAAACTAGAACCTTTCTAAGACCAAAATTGTTCCATCATAAGTAGATTTCTTAGAGCAGCCAGAGACACTAGGGTCGATCAGCTCAGACAAGCCATATAGGATAATTTCGAATAATCAATGCTGAGATCTTACTAGTAGGGCCAGTCTCCTAAAAAATAAAATTTCATGTTTTTATTAAGAGCTGACAAGATGTAGTGCGAGTATATAGAAGTGATGCGCATAACATACTCACATACAGTTGAGGACATCATCAATTTATTTAAAACATTCAAAGAAAAAAGCGGAGTAGACATGCGACTATTAAATAATGAGACAAGAGGGTACTATATACGTTTGCCTCGAGACGCTGACATGGGCGCAGTTTCATAAAGAATATAGGACGATGTGATTAAGTTGGGCCAGAGCAGAGACAGCCTGCACATCACTACCAACATGCTCAGTTCTCTCAACAACAGACTCAAATAAGGATAAAAAAGAGTCATACTCTAATCTTAAAAACTATTGCTGAGTGTAATAGAGGGCATTCAAACCAAAATGTAGGTGCTTTTTGACATAAACTACGAAATGGCTATGATTGATATGATGCTGGCCTTCGCAGGATGGGTTCGTAAGAATGCCATGATTAGCTTTGTGTGCCCTACTATCACTAAGGGCAGTAATAGCATCAAAATTGAGGGTATGAGGACAGTGTGGACACACGAAAACAACATGCGTCTATCCGAAGCAGTGGACTTATAACTTCCTAGCAACAAAAGCATGAAAATATACTAGAAGGCAACAAACGCGTATAAATAGATAAGTCTGCTGTATGGTGTAGGATATGCAACCATTTTGACACAAGTTGGTTGCTTTGTCCCAGCAAAAAGCATAGAAATAGATTTGTACAGCACTCTCCTCAGCAAAATAAAACTCAGATAAAGCATTTAGAGCAATCTGAGTAGGTTTCAACTAGAATGCCACCACTTCAAAGCCATCCTAGAAAACAGCTCACACCACGATCGATGCCTCATACTGCTTGACGAACTCATCAAAGGAACCCAGTACCACTAATAGCTGGCACTTTCCATGGCCATGGTCAGCTCACTTGCTAAACAGTC
>Ga0169931_10013266_pt1 | contig 11275 bp, 10 predicted proteins | sample Kivu_15m_20L_FD_129675 | JGI IMG/M metagenome (GOLD analysis project Ga0169931, IMG submission 129675) | Freshwater microbial communities from Lake Kivu, Western Province, Rwanda to study Microbial Dark Matter (Phase II) - Kivu_15m_20L... | ecosystem: Environmental > Aquatic > Freshwater > Lake... | reverse complement strand
TGTGAAGTCGGCATCCCTTACATTTGGATCCTCGAAAAGTTATGGTCAAGCTAAAAGTGCAAATTTTCTACGTGCAGTACATTCTACATACATAAAGTTCCCTACGGAAAGGCTCGAAGCGCTGCAAGCGCAAGACGTACGAGCTACTGACCTACCAGCACGACATGCAGTGTGCATCATCAGTGTGATGATTGCATGATTATTAATTGCAGCTCTATAATAAGAGCCAAAAAACACAACAAAAAGGTAAAACGATTTCACTTACCAACATACAATCATCACATTTCAATCACATGTCATCTTCTAAGCGAGTTTTAAGACTGAGTGATGAGGCTGCAGCGGCCTTGCGTCGTGACGATGAAGAAATTGAAGCTTTAGAAGTGAAATTAGGGATATCGAACCCCTACCGCAACAGCAAACGGAAACAACAATCAAGCCATAAGGATCCACAGTCGAATCGTAATCGTATCAAGCTTCATAAGGAATATGCTAAATTGGAAGGGTACGGGGAAGACTTTGGAGAATTCTTAGATTCCCTCGATCATGTCATGGATGCGATTTTGCACGAGACCAAGAACAGCCCATCCGAATCTGACGCCTTAAATGATTTGAGCACCAAAAAGAAAAAACAGAAAACGAATCAATCAGCATATTCTTCTTCTTCATCGTCTGTAGAATCTTCGGACACTTATGGGCATTCACATTCAAATGAAGATTCCGATGAGTTGACTGATCATGCGGAGGATTTCGAGTCAGCCTTTCAAGAAGACGAAGACGAGGATGAGATGCAAAACAACGAATACGAAGAAGAAACAGCAGCGATGGAAAAGAGCCGCTATGATAAGGAGGAGGACGAGGAAGATGCAAAGTATACATATAAACCGTTACCAGGAACGGACATATATGGAAGGTCTACAGACTCTTCGACATTGAATCAGGAATCAAAAATCAACAAATATATACCCCCGCATTTACGACAACAACACAGAGATACCTCTTCTTGTTTAGATAAGCTTGATGATGATGGTGCGAAACTCAAGTTTCCAACAACACAATCTACCAAACAAGAGAGTATTCATACAGATGAAGCGCTTACGATACTACGACGACAGTTAAATAATCAGCTGAATCGACTTTCAAACAATACCTTGGAATCGGTAATTCAGGCTATTACGTCCTTATACACATCGTTTCCTTGTCAAGAGATAAACTCGTTGCTGTATGAAATTATACAACAGATTTGTATTGCACCTCATCTGATCATGACAAATCTCATACCCATATACATGGCTTGTATTGCTGGGATTCATTTCTACCAAAAGAATGCCTCTGTATCCTTACATTGTGGTACACATGTTGTGGAGACTGGAGTCTTGCGTTTATTGGATGAATTACATCATGGAAGAACTTGTAAATCAACGAGTAATAATCATAACCAGAATCATCAGAAATCGGATGACATCCTAGAAACGACAGACAACAAACTTGCTCAAAATGATAACGATGGTGACCATTCATCACTCGGATACAATAAAAATGGTCCTAATTTGATACTCATACTCTGCTACCTCTATAATTTCAATGTTATTCATTGTACACTACTCTATGATATTATTCGGTACGATATTGCTATTCTATATGTAAAAAATGACCTGTATTCTTCCCTTATCCAACCATTCATTGATTCTTTAGTGATCTAATAGTCCATTTTACAGAAATCGATGTCGAAATGATATTGTTGATTGTATCACATGCTGGCTTTCAGTTACGCTCCGACGACCCCAGTGCTCTGAAGGAAATTATTCTTTTAGTTCAACGAAGAGTCGATGATTGTGGTAAGAAAGAAACATTCCATGCGATGAATCCGAAGAGTCGTATTCAATCTATGATTTTGGCAATATCTGATTTGAAAAACAATAGAAAGAAGACCTCGCATGATGAATTATCAGAAAAAATCTCATTTTATCGCAAGAGATTGGGTCGAATGAAAGCTCTAGCTTATCAAGCAGACAATCTGTCATCGTCATCATTATGTTTACGTATTACACTTTCCGATTTACAAAATATCCAGACCAAAGGTCGTTGGTGGAGTGTTGGTTCATCTTGGGTAGGAAATCCATGCAAAGAAGATGTTTCTCGAGTTCAATACATGGTTTCGTCTAAGGATTCAGCGGAAAGGTCTACAAATCAGACCTTGGACACATATCAAGATGAAACCAATAAGAGGCTTTTAGCCCTTGCTACAAAGAATCGAATGAATTCGGATTCTAGAAGAGCAATATTTTGTATCCTCATGGGAAGTCATGATTATGAAGATGCCTTTCTAAAACTCCTAACAGCAGATTTGCTGAATAAGGACGTCATTCGAGTTAACTTGGATTGTTGTGCACGGGAACACGTTTATAATCCATTTTATAGTTTGTTAGGGGTTCGTTTGTGTGAGTACACCTCTAGCCTGAAGTTTGCATTTCAGCTGGCGTTTTGGGACATATTCAATCAATTGAATGAAAACGAACCGATGAAATTCAAGACGAAAGACATAAGACGTGCAAGTAACTTAGCCAAGCTGCTTGCCCATCTAGTAAAAAATGGATGTCTGAAATTAAATGTGCTGCGACGATTAGATATAATGCGAAGCACTACTTCTGAACCAATTGCAGTATTTTTGACTGTCTTTTTTATTGACTTATTTGAATCTATTAATGACACTTCTCGCTTACATTTATTATTATCCAAGGGAATAAGCAGTTCTGGACAGAATCGCAGCAACAATTTGCAAGTCAATGGCGAAGATTACATGGAACAAATAGTCCTGAATAGAAATTTCCAAGATTCATTACATGCATTTTTGTTAAAGGTTCTACAACCCAGTCCGAAAAATGTGAAATCCTCCATATTTGAAAAAAATTTAAATGTTGCATTGAAGGTTTTTGATCTTGATGACTAATATGCTTTGGCAATGGAAAAACTAAATAGCATGGCTTCTCAGCTCGCACAATAGATCGATGGATATGTATGGATAGAGGACAATTAGTAAAAAGAGGAAATGGCTCAGATAAATAGCCGAAACTAGATTTAAAAAATATAGGACGTCATCAATACCAAAATGCGAAGTTAAAATTCCGACGCGTGGATATACAGAGGTTCCCATTTTGTTATTACGAATAATTGTATGGAAGCACCTTTGGACAAACCGCATAATCGATATATAAGCATACTCATATAAAAGGAAAGGGATACATTACAACTTTTGGCTATCAAGATCCTAGTCCCATCCCCTCTCTCTCATACTAGGTAAAAATCCCCTCGTTGAAAATACTGATAAAATATCCAAGCTCCAGATCTCGACTAGCTGTCTATCATATCGTTCATAGAATTTCGATCGAAAACGTCAATCATGATTTAAGGTGGCTGCGTCAAGTACTCCTGAGGTGTAATGATTCCAGCCCATTTTACTCCTTCTCTTTGAGTCGTATGTCATGTAAACTAAATAATTTTACATTTGTCTAAAGTAATGTAGCCGAGTTTATCAGAGAGGACGCCCACACTTTATCCCATCCTATTTTAGCGGTTTTACGTGGTCTTTCTAGTGCATCGATGATTCCCTTGAAGGACCATAACGAAACCACTAACACAGTGACGCATCGACAGTAAAAAGAGAAGGGAGTCGTAAAACAGCGAACATTATTGACGAGTAAAACGAGTCCTACGATTGCGCGAAGCAAGTCTTAATCTGAGTTAAGGGATCGAGTCCATGACAGCAAAGTTTGTGTGAAACATATTGAGGAGAAAAACTCATTTGGTTGATCAACACATATGAAGTTTTCATTCAACGAACTGACGATTTTTCTAATCGTTTTTTTAATTCAACAGTTTAAAGAATCTTTTTACGTAGGCTTTTCGTATGGATATCGAGACGCGTACCACCTATTACGATAACTATGAAAATATGTAACTTTATTCGTGGTATAGGGAGGTGTGAGTATGGTTTAGAGAAAACCGTGCTGGGTTACGCATACATTTTTGCCGGGAAGGTTTGAATGATCAGGTATCATCGTTTGCGGTGTAATTATTGCTGTTTTGGCTCCGCCGATGATGCGATAATGTCTATGGATGTGATTGTGTCATATTGCGGTGTTTGATGATAGCGCGATGACAACGTGCTCTCTGTTTTGTTTTTCATGTATATCGTCACAAAAAGCCTTTCAGAAACGTTATTTGATGCATATGATGATTCATTTTACAAATATCCAGAGATAGATGGTTGCTTATATATTAATATTACAAGTATAATGAAAAAATGGTTAATGGTCGACAGGAAATTCGTATCGATCGTTATTCATAATTGATTTGAGGATGCAAAAATATTTCATTGGGTTGAATGCTTCAATCACATCAAGTATACATTTCCAGCTCATCAAGATCAACTCTAAATAGATATCATGGTCCATCATGTTTCATTCAGGATCAGGATAGATAAGTCGCCCTTGCCTTTGATCCAAACAAAGACAGATAATTTGCCATTCAGTCATTCTCAATTCTCAATTCTCAACTCTCAACATCAGTATGTAGGACCTAATTCTAAATCGCGCCAAAAAACTGCCTTTTCCATTGCCGACGTATTTGTGACGTGTACAGTACATTTTGTACATGTAGGTTGACGTGACACGTGACTTGAGAAAATTATTGGGCAATGATACATTGAATGAAATCTTGGCACACAGCTTTATAACGAAGTGGTCATTTTCTGTTCTTGAAATCGATAGATTGCTGTGAAGGATATTGCCACCATTTCAGTCAATTGCTGCATAAGATCTTCAAAGCATCGTTGCCACCCCCCGTGATGACTATAAGTAACAACGAGTCCAACAAGTCAGTACTCTCCGCTGGCGGAAACTCACAAAAGTCTTCTCGCCGCAAGATTTTTGGTAACAACACCAAGACAAAGCTCAAGTCATTCAAGGGCTTTATCACAGGCAAGTCTCGAAAGGAACGTCAAGCGTCCTCCATGATCAAGGCTCTTTCGCTCTCTCCTAATGAAGACTCGAAAAGTGTACCAGAGATGTCCTTGTCCACGGTCCCATCGACGGATTCTCGCTTTCATGACGACTTGGAGACAGTGTACGGTATGGAGCTCGATAATATGTCCATGGTCAGTGAGAATCCGGTCCAAAGAGCACCCGACTCTCCGGGTAGACCTACAAGTTCCGGAGTTGACATTGTTCTTTTATTGATGGACAATGAGACGCGAAGATTTGAACTGTTGCAGGTGGATGTGGATTCACCGACAGCTTGTGTTAAGGATATATTGGTCAAGATTCCTGATCATGCAACAGAACCCTCCTTGAAGTTCCAATCTTTCGGTGTCGTTTGTGATCGCAATGGCAAGGTTATGGACACGGATAAATCGCTAGCTGAGTTCTTCACCGTCCTCTCAGATTCCTCCTATGCAGATGTCCATCATACTTTTCTTTTACTTGCCGTAACTTCGCAAAATCGTTCTTTGAATGGATCTGATTGTTCTAAACTTGCAAAACCAATACTTACTCATCCAAAGATTGCAAACATGGTACGTTCTTTTTCTCTTGCTGCAACTTTCCCTGTGAACAATGTGATAGATAACCCAATGCTCTATGTCTAACTCCATCTGAAATAGCTTGTTTCTCTTGGAGTAAAGGATGACTATAAAAGCCTAGAAACTGTTCAGACTCATGAGAATCCTGTTTACAAGAACTGTGATACAATCATAGAAACAAAAGAAGCTCCAGAAAATACACCAACGACTCCTGAAACAGAGGTTACCTCCTCCTTTTCTTCTTCATCATCTCCTTCTACTTCTTCAGCTATTGACGAAGTATTTATGCCTTATGTCCCAACCAAAACTAGAACTGACAAAGTCTCGTCTAGGTCATCATTTCTGATCCTGACCTTGTTTTTTGTATTTGTATCCATAATTGTTTACTCAACTCTGGTTCAAGTTCATACTCTCTACTCTACAGCTCCTCTTACAAAAGTGGGTGATTTCTTGGCTCCTGGATCTTGGCGTAGTCAGTGTGGCTTGTTCCATTTCCTCCCTTCAGAAGTAGTTGCCGAAGTTCAAACTCCATATGATAATGTCAATAAAATCATTTCCCAATTACTTTATAAGGCAACGTCTCTTGCGTACTGTCCTGCTGACTCTACACTTTCTGTTCATATGACTAAGAATGGAACTTTGGAAGTGTATCGAAGTAACCAAGTTATTTATTCATTGATCGGAAAATCATGTACTTCAATATTGACAAACTCTTTGCAATGTGCATCTGGGGCAACAGTAACTGAAACGGGATCCATTGAAATTGGTGGACAACCTCCTTTGCAAGCTATATTGTATGACAAATCCTTAACTAACGAACTTCATTCTTGGCCATTCGGAGTAAATATTGTTATACCTACTCCAAACGAGTCTATTCTCCCTTTGAAAACCAATCCCACTCAAAACGAAGTCAAGGTAATCGAATTTCCTCGCATAAAAATCGTTTGGCCATGGGATGAAAACAAAACGAAAGTTAAGGGAACCAAGGAAGGATTTAGATTACCATGGGAAAATGTGAAAATAACTTGGCCTTGGGAAAAAAAGTAAACAATTTTTATATGTGCAAGGGCAATGCTAGGTATACAAAATAATGCCCCGATAATACTTTATTAGTCATAGGTTATCAACACTTGGTACGTCATTGAAATTTGGTTATACAGTACAATAGAATAATTATTATTTCAACAACCTATCGCATGTAGATAGTATTTTGATTGTATCAGTGGATGAATTATTTTGCATAGTTTGTATCATTCCTGACATGTTATATTAGAGTGTTTGAATGACACATTTTCCAGCTGGAATTTTCTCCTGACAGGCTTTAACAATCCTACCATTCATAGTGATGGAACATGTCGCACAATCTCCTTTTCTACAACTGTATTATTTGATGGATAAATAAGAATTGGGATTCAATATGAATACATACTCGCTCATACCATCTTATTTATTACATTACTTCTTGTCACGTTTCATCACGATGCGATATTATGACAAACACACATACCTATATTGAATGGGCACACGAGCAGCCGCAGCTACTTGACTGACTTTTTGATTTACAACGGCTTTGACAGGCTTTCCGTTAATAGTCACTTGGACGAAATTGGGGTCCTTTATTTTTGTGTAGGATGAAGAGTAAAGCAAATCAAGTGGGGGTAATTCAAAAGTATATTCTATATGCTATGCATAATATTACCCATCTTACTTTATTCAAACCAGCATTACTTGGTTTTCCCAAAGCCTTATCATTTTGAAATGCATCACCAAGGGCTTTACCAAACAAATGTAGGTTCCACGATGACGAAGACTTCCTTTTGTTTACATTTGTAATTAGTGGAAGGATCGATGATGATGACAATGCTTGATAAGGAGTCGCTAGAGGAGTAAATCCAACGGAGTTTTCCACAAGATACGCCACTATTAAGCAGTACAATACTACGAGACATGGAAGGTTCCTAGTCTTAGCCATCATTGCTATGAGAAGTGCAATAGGACACGATGAGTGGGTGTGCTGGGACAAAGAGTGTTGTAGACATTGATGGTTATATATATACTCTTCGAAAAACACGTCAGCTGGCTGTATGTTGCTACTTTTAGAAGTCGTGCTTGATCATATTATTTATCCTACTGTACGTGTAAGGTATGGACGCACATAATAGCTCGTAGGATGAAGTATGTACATACCGTATAACTTGGATGACGTACCACCAAGGCGGTTGATGGCTGCTTGCAGTCGTCGTCTGCGAAGAGTTGCGTTGTACGTATGATGTCATTGAAAAAGTTGACACGAGGCATGAGACTGTTTGTAGAAACAATGAGTGAATGTGCTTGGTCGTAAATTAGAATGCAACTGCAACAATCAAGATATATTCATCCAGCCTTTGAAAACGTACGTATAGACGTCATCATCCTCGTCTTTGAATAAATTGCTTTTCTCATCATCGACATACATATTTCAATTCGCTTGTGTTTTACAATCGACAGACTTGTCTTGTTTGAATCAAAACAAAATGCCCTCCATTCTCGGAAGATCTCATAACCTAACCCTAAACCAATCGAAGCAAAGTATTCATCCATCACCATCCTTGCCTATGCTTGCAAACCCAGCAGTATTGGAAGAAAGGGTACGGAACTACTCATACACACGTTCCAACAGTGGTCGAATACCCGCTCATTCAAAACATACGTCTCGTCCATCACTGATGTTTCAGATTGGATCTGCAACTGATTCTGCGGTTATGCATGGCCATAACTGCAAAACGCACACTGCTTTTACCGATATGTATGGCGCTGAGAGGGGAGACAGAAGGATGATTCATGATAAACATCATCACCATACTCAGAGAAGAAGAAGCACCATGAGCCATGGTCAAGTAGAAAACAAACAACATACACGATATTTAAACCTACAAACAGTCGACGACAAAAGCTCCCATGGAACACATTACTCATATTCTCATTCATCTCCATCCTTATTTGCGTATCCTGAAGACATATCAGACCGTGATATCTCCACGACGACATCCCCAGTGTCAACGATGATACATCACGACGAGAATCTAAGCTGGGGACACTACATTGATGTCACAAGTGTCTCGGAGGACTTAGATAGAAGAATTGATTTGTATCGTCAACGACGGTATCAAAAACGGAAATAGAAAAGTCACCCACGTGAAAACACAATGTGAAGGGCGCTTATTTTACATGCATACAAGTCTTTCGTTTAGGTAATAATATCTAAAGATGTATGCTCTCAAAATCAACTGAATAGGATCACTTTTTTAAAGTGTAATTATATACGAATTCGATGAACCCCACTTGATAAATGTAGGTATCCCTTTTTACATTCGCCGCGCTTTAATTGTAACTTGGATCACTTCATTTGCAGTAGTTCTCGGATAACATCCATCACCCACTATCCCCTGCATTGCAACCACCCTAGTCGTTCAATACAATCTTTATTGACATTCCATGGAAGAAGCTCTCAAACGATTACCGCCCTTCGAAATTTATTTTAATATGAGCCCCCCTACCAAGGGTTGATACAACCTCTTCTAATAGGCCATCAACAGCGGCCTATCTCAATCGCTCATCACGATCCTTATCCTCCATTCTTATCTTCATCGTGATCCACATCTTGCCTCCTCGATATGTTCATCCTTAAATTGAACTCATCTCGAGAATCTCATGATACAGTACATGATTTCCTAGAACCACGTAATACTACGATTATAGTTTGGACTTATGCAGTTCGTATTTCAGATGAGAGCGATCGTTGATGAGCCCTCGATTCCAGCAGGAGCGAAGATGCCGTGATAAACACAATGAAAGCGAGTATGAATGTGGACGACTACAAGAGTAACAGATAGAGTATTTAAACTGCAAAACATCGATGACAGTTGTGTTTATCTCTATGGTCTTTGTGGCGGTCCTGACGAGGTCTGAGGATGCGAAGAGAGATTGATTCGTACCTTGGAAATTCCAGGAGTGCATCAGCATGACTGTTGATGTTTTTGTAGAATATAACAATGAGAACAGTGTAAATTGCAGGTCATCATTGACGTTGCTGAGAAACCTAACGACATTTCCTGTCAATAATGAGATCTAGCTATATTCTCTAGAACGTCATTAACTGAACATCTTGTTGCATTAGCAAAGCCATAGGAATAAGGTAAGGTGGAAAATGAACCTATTTCAGTAAGAATCGAAATATTCGTGGAATTAGTGCCGTGATGACAAATATGAAGATCGGGGACCTTCTGATCAGATAAAGGATCTGAATATTCCACTTTTATCGATGGCTGCTCTGACCAACACCATACATTTGGTACGCATGCTCGACTCGGCGATAAAAGGAGGATATATATTGGATGGAGAGTGGATCCAAAGCAGTCGATTCTTGTTTGAAAATAGCATTGTTTACAATAGTCATATAATGTAGAGTGTGGAGGAGCGGAATGTAGAATTTGAAAATGACGGAGTTGATGGAGACGATGAGCGGGGCAACGTGGGTCCTTTTGTGGTACACATAGAAACATGAACCTGTTGCATACACAAAGAGCAGGCACCAACATTTAATGTAAATTCTCTTTATAATTAACTCGAAGTGCATCATCTCTCCGTATATCATGTCACACACATTACAAGCCATCATACCAACATATTTATTGAGATAACGTTCCAAAGTCTCTTGTATAAAACCATTCTACCCTGATGTGTTTTTATAGCTCATCTTTACTGACCGAAGCCTTTTTCTTTTGAGCACTCACTGATTTCATCAAGCCTAGACCTGCGGCTTTGACAGCAGCTTGTGCAGCATCCTTCTCAGCCATGAGCGATTGATACTTTTCTTGTAATTTCTGTACTTCATCCGTAAATGTTTTTTCTGCAGCTTCAACCTTGGCCTCTTCCGATGCAATGGCAGATTGAAGATCCTCTTCCGACATGGACAGCAAATAGGTAATCTTAGCCTTCATTTCCTCATCACAGAGTTCTAATTTGGACGGCGAGCAAGAAGGCTTGAGTGTCTTAGCAAACCCTGCTAATTCTTCATAGGCTCGTCCACCCTGATAGTCCTCGAGAGCACTTGGTTCACCATATTTGATGGTGGGGAATCCTCGCACACCATTGGAATCGCAAAGAGGTTTGCCGTCCGCGGTACAATCAATTTCAGCAACAAGAACTGATTCGTTGTTGGCATAAACACCAGCGAGTTGCTCCCAAGCCGGTGCCATCTGCTTACAATGACCACACCATGGGGCGAAGAACTTCAAAAATACAGCTAGAATGAATAATTCAGTTTCATGACGAATATGAGAGGTGAAACTAGGCCAATGACACGGGGAATAAGTATGCAAACGAGTATCAGAAAAAAACACGTACTCTTGCCCTCAGTCAATGAATCATAGTTTTGTGGAGTTAGTGATGTAACAGTAGCATAAGCTGTGTTAACAAAAATAAATGAAAGAACGATAGATGAGACTCTCATGTTTTGTTTTCAATACTGAGAAGAAGTGTGATATAAAGAGAGAGAAAATGTGGGAACTATTTTTTTTTATGAAAAGATTGTGTGCTTGGCGCTTGGCTGCTGGTCGGCGAAAGAAAAGATCTTCGAAGCCAAGGAACACGATGAGGCCGTAGTGGGCCGTAGACAGTCAACGTACAACAAGTCAGTAGTAGTGATTGTATGTAGGATCC
>Ga0169931_10013265_pt1 | contig 11275 bp, 14 predicted proteins | sample Kivu_15m_20L_FD_129675 | JGI IMG/M metagenome (GOLD analysis project Ga0169931, IMG submission 129675) | Freshwater microbial communities from Lake Kivu, Western Province, Rwanda to study Microbial Dark Matter (Phase II) - Kivu_15m_20L... | ecosystem: Environmental > Aquatic > Freshwater > Lake... | reverse complement strand
TTCTCCGTCGCTAATTGTTCTTCGCTATCTGCCATCGCTAGTATCGCTAGTGAATGTCTTAGCTAATTTCGATGGGCATTGTACGAAACCTCTACGTGGTCGTGTGGTACTGGTAGATCTCGATGTACGCGCTCTGTAGGCCTCTGGTACTGCGCAACGCAGAGACATCAACCTGTCCCTTTCTCAAGAAAGCAGGGTCGAGTAAATATGTTGAAAACTTTTGTTGAACGCTACGAGGTTCAACTTGAGTCGGTCAGTGAAACGAAAAGGATAACAAATCGACCTCATAAGAACACAATATAAGGAGAGAAGGAAACCCATGGATATCGCGGAAGACATACTATGAATGCTTATCTGGAGCTTGGCTATCAGTCACCTGATGATGATTCATCTTCTGTTGACACACATGACGCCTTCTTAGAAATGTTTGGACTGAAGGAAGATGTAATTGGAATGGAGGAGATGGAAAATACCGTTCAGGATCCATTCACTGTAATTTCATTCCCTACACAGTGTTCTCGTCATGGATATCATAGCAAGGACTGTTTTGGACTGATCATTGACAATGTAATGAACGAAGAGAACTGTCGATTGTTAATCGAACTTGCTGAAGCTAGTGGATTTCGATACATTCGGGAGGCGACCCATTTTGCACCTGATGGGTCATCGTACACTGTTCGGCTTCAAAACCCGAATCCCCATAAACTGAGCGCTATCGATACTCATCACTTGGATCATGATACAGATTCGACGTTTCTAGAATCAGATTACAATATAGCAACCAACCTTCTCAATGCACTTTATCAATCAATCTACACACATATAATCTCAAATGAACTATTTCACAAGTTTGTAGAAAGAGAAAAATGCGGTCCACCGATCGGACTGAATCCTCGGATAAGGGTTCTCAAGTATGATGCAGAAGACAACGACTCATTCCAACCACATTTTGATGCTTCTACATTAGTACAAAACGGAAGTAAAAGGTCTCTTGTGACTGTACTGCTGTATTTAAATAATAGTGGTCAAGGGATGGACTATCAAGGAGGGAACACCTTGTTTACAAATTATTCTACCGACATGCTTATCGCGGGAAACCAATACCAGACACATATGAAGACATTGAAGCATCTTAATCGTGATTCTCCAAGGAACAGCTGTTCTTACACAGAAGTTAAGCCAATCCTAGGAAGGGTTGTTTTGTTTGAACATGACATGTTTCATTCTGGTGAACCACTTCAATGGGGTAGAAAATATATCCTTCGCACAGATATACTGTTTAGAAATGATATCAAGGAGCAAAATATCATAGCGGGTAGAGCCGCAATAATAGGGAAGGAATCGTCATTGGTCGATGAAACGATTCCCAACAATAAAAAACCATTCCTAATATCTGATATATGTGCTCATATGAATCTATCATCAAACGCTTGCAAAGTATTGAATGACCTTGGGTTGTATGCATGTACTTGTGATGCGTTCTTAGCACCAGGTTTTACGGCCTTAACTGTCATTTTAGTAGACCATGGAATTGATCGTGAAACAGTCCACGAACTCATTCAGGAAGTAGTAATGCGAAACAAACATTAGATATAAAATATGTTCGGATTTTCTATCCATATTTTTTATTTATCATTGGTATTTGGGAGCCAGTTGCCGTAGTCGTCTTCATTACCCTTCGTAATCGCATCCCAATCTTTTTGGAACTTGTCACCCAGTCCATCAAAAAATCCTCGGTCTGAATTCCAATCGTATCCTGGTATAAATCTCGCTGTAGTTCGTGGAGTCTTAGTCATGTCTCTATTAATCGTACCATCTCCCCAAGATAAGTCTCTTTTTAAAACAGCATCTTCAGAGAATAAATCCAATTTACTATTTTGCAGCTGGAAACGTTGCAGTAGTTGATCGACTTCAACTATATTATTTCCTTCCACTCTTCCTACTCGATTACCACCATAAAATATGTCGTAGGTAGGAAAGACAACAACTCTAGCTTTATTGAAGAGTAGAAATGCATTTTCATACTCCTCAAAACACCGCAGGAACAAGGCTGCTTTATTTTCACGTGCTAAACGTTCGTATTGGGCTTCAGTGGCTTTACATTCGGATCGAAGTGATGAAGTATATTTAGCTACTGTAACGATACCATCCGGACGTTCTGGAAGTGGTTTCGAACTAAGTTTAACAATCTCTTCCAAGTCTTCGTACATGCTAAACTCCCTAACGATAAACGTCGAACCACTCTCACCATAGTAGGATGTGGAGTTAAGTCTTCTGTCAGACTGGATTTGATATAGAAATAAACGAGTGCTAACAAAGCTTTTAGATAATGATATTCCAAAGCTGAATAAGAGGAAAAGATGAGGAAAAGTAGATGAACGAAACGGTAACATATTACTTATGGATGGATTCGTCATTTCTCATGTGTTACTCTCGCCTGTATGATTTTATGAAGGTCTTGCTTGCTACCTGCAGTTGATTCTACAGTAGGAAGTGTACATACATGTGATGACGAGATTTACCGATCATTTTTACGTACATAATATCCTGTAAACGGAAGACCGACGAGCAGACCGAAGAGCGCAAATTGACACTGGGTATGGTACCAGTACTGGGTGACACTTTTCACAACTCACAACCCATAGGGAGTACTGTAGGTCCTACTGTAGGATACTGTACTACGTATGTAATGTACAAACTTACAAGAGCCCCTACTTCCACCCCCTCCACCAACTGGCAAAGTACGTCGTTGGCAATAGATTATACGGTATCGACATAAAAGAATATCGCATCCCTATGAAAACGATTACATCATTCAACTATATAGCGATTCCAGTGTTAATCCATCAAACATCCATTTTTCATTATAGTATGTCGAAAGGACTAAACGTGATCGCTTTTATATATGTTCTTCAGATTGTTACGGGCTTCACGCCCATCAATCATGTCACAAACTATAGATACCCTAAGAATTCGGGCAGGGATATGGTAGCAACTGTAGAAAACATTCCTATCCCAAAATCAGAGGATTCCCCGATTTCTATTGCTTGGGAATGTGATGACGATGCCAATTGTGTGGCCGTTCCTGCCTGTGATGAAGTATCCTGTAGAACTAGCTTAGATGTAAGGATTCATGGAAAATGGTATGATTTATCTGGTAAGTTATCAGTCTCGTTCGTATGTGAAACTATGCTTCGCTCGTAATGTTATATTTTGAATCTATACAGGTTGGCGAAAGGCTCACCCTGCTGGTGCACACTGGATCGATTGGTACGATGGAAGAGATGCCACTGAAGTTATGGATGCGTTTCACACTGAAAAAGGTAGAGCCATGTATCCGAAATTACCTAAATCCAAGGAAAAAGATGTAGAAATGCTTGAACGAGAACAAGCTCCAGATAGTTCTACTCAAATCAACTTTCGAAAACTACGTGATCAGTTAGAGGCAGATGGATGGTGGAAGAGAGACTACATCCATGAAGCCAAATTGTTGACGATTTGGGCTTCACTCGTAGTGGGAGCTGCTGTGACGGCGCACACAGTACCAGGAGTGAGTATTATATTAGCTTCGTTGGCAATGACAAATGCCGGATGGTTAGGACACGATTATATGTACGTGTATATGGTTTTAATCCTTGTATCTCGTCATAATGAATGAATATGTACTGACATTTAAAAGTGTACTTCATGACAACAAATATTTGCGTGTGGCAATGAAATATAAAAAGTCATGGGGTCGACAAATTTTCTGAATTTATGAGAAACTTTGCGGCATTTGGTGCTGGTCTTGCTCCAACGTGGTGGAGTGACAAGCATAATAAGCATCACGCTTTGAGTACGTTATTATCATCCAACCTATTCGTATCCTTACATTACTGTCATCCTATTCTTACCTTTCTCTGAATTTAGCCAACGAAATAGGAGTTGATGAAGACATCGCAACGGATCCATTTCTTTACACATGGGCACCGGATCCTAGCAATGATTCACCGCTAAGAAAAATCCAACATTATTACTTTTTTATTCCTTTCTCATTTTTGTTTGCACTATGGCGCATTGACTCGTTTAAAACATTGGTAGATGCTGTTGAAACCAAACGACCAGGGGCTAAAGGTGAACTCTATGCGTTAGTTGCTCACTACTTTGTACTTCTGACTATTCTTCCTTTGAATGTTTGGATCCCATCTGTCTTCCTGAGTGGGTTATTATCTGCTATTATCGTTACACCAACGCATCAATCTGAAGCTTTCTTTACAGAGTATCATCCTGATTTCGTTACTGCTCAATTTATGTCCACCCGTAATGCCGTCACGACAAATCCATTTTCTGAATGGTTATGGGGTGGAATGCAATACCAACTAGAACATCATTTATTCCCTTCTATGCCCAGGTCCAAATATCCCCAGTTACGTGAGATATTAATTAATTTTGCAAATGAGAATAATATCCCAGGTGGATACCGTGAAAGTGGAGAATTTGAGATTGTTAAAATGAATTGGGAGTTGTATAAACGCGTAGCGGAGGCTGATCCAGTTCCAGGAGCACCGTCATCTAGAGGACATGGTCAGCAAGCTGCGATAAGCTTGGGATTCTCCCCAGCTGCTAAGGGTTTTCTTTGAGTTCAATAGCTACAAACTGGTCGAATGAGGCTTCGTATTTAAATCTTAAAAAGCATCTTGATGATAATGTACAGTTTACATATTAGCCGCTATACTAATTTTTATGCCGATTTGCGACCATTTGACGATTTGCTACTTTTAGACTTCTTTTCAACCACTTGAGTATCTGCAGGTTCATCGTAAGTCATCTTTTCCTGTAATTTTTGTCTGACGTAACTATCCAGCTCAAAAAAAGTCTTATTATCAATCTTATCCACGTTAATTTCTATACTGGTACTATTATCTGCATTCGTAACTGCGTCTAATTCGTCAAAGGCCTGTGGACATCGTAAATCTAATACTTGCATTACATATCCCAGCTCCTTGACGATAGTCATAGAGAACAAGAGTAAATAAAAAAGAAACATCGGTAGAATGATCATGAAAAAAAGTTCACCGTTTCATGCTTACCATGCCAGACAATCGGAATAAAGAACTAGCGAAACGAGTTTTATCATCTAGAGTGATCTTGGTTGATTCTCCTGTACTTTTAGCATTACCCGTTCCTTTACGATCATCATCCCCAACACCCACTAGATGATACAAGAAAAAAATGAAAGGATGGTTTCATGATTTGAGTTTTTTTTTCGTTCCGCAATGAAAAAAAAATCTTACATTCAGCACATATTTTTTTATATCGATCATCAAATTTCTTGGATAGATTATCAGCCAAAATATGGAAATCCGATCCTTCAACATTATAGGTTTTACAATTATTCCACATTAGTCGAAAATCATCTGCACATTCAAACATGGATTTGTAGCGTTTCAATTCTAGTTTCCTTTTGATTGTACCAAGGTCCATTGGCTGGGTGTTTTATGTATTTGTATGATTCCAGTATAACGTAGTAGTGCATGGTTAGCATGGGGTGTCATTGTATTGCGTATCCACAAAATATGCTTTACGACAGAGAAAATGATGACTTACTTTTTTTATGATTTTAGGATAATCAAAGAGTCCTAATGCCTGCCATTGTACCGGTTGTCTAAAAGGTTCACAATCATTCCTAGTAAGAAAGGTATTTACAAGCCGATACATTCGTCGAAGACCTTCATCGTTGGTATCCATTTTCAATTCGAACGTCTCTTGATGTGTGTATAAAAGTCGGCTGGGCTGGGCTATCCTGACGATGAAAGCTTCGATTCTGCTTTTCCTTTGTTGTTGGAAAGCCTGTCTTTTAGTCTTTTACAATATGTAGGTAGGCTCGAGGAAGTAACGTATGTAGGCAGCTACTATGTATTCTGTGTACCGGACTGTGTACAAGTACTGTTGTAGGCTACTACTCCTTTTGACCACTCTACATAGAAAGCACCAAAGATGCACCATGCACACCATCATACTGTAGATTTTGTATTTATAAAAAGTGAATAAGTAGTTTTCAGATTGCAGATGTCGGAATAACTACAGAGATGATTGGGTGGATTCAACGATGGATCAGTAGGACTAGATGCTCATCATTATAAGTTATCGACTCATTAACGCATACTGTGCCAAAATATGGAATCGTATTCATCGTTTTGTCATTAAAAAAAGTTTGTAGGTACGCATTAAACATCTCCTTGTTCATGTTTTTTCCGTAGCAAGTCCAACAATGGAGATATTTGAAGAAATGAAAGTTAAGGTCTGAGATAGAAAAATCATATGTGGGCAATGAAGACATTTCAACTTACAATACTTAAAGTATGTATGATACAAAAAAATTGTTGTGAAGATAATCAAACGTCGCTATACTGATGCCCACATATGTATCGTTTGAAGTCTTACCTAGAGGCTAGGATGAGAAACTTTTATCAACCTTCACTTTGATCTGATGATCATCGTATGAAGAAATTACTTTTAGAATCTATATGAACTATACAGAGCCTTCTTTGTTGATGGAATGTCAATTTTTAAATTCTGTGTTTGATGGTTGTCTTGTCTCACTATCCCGATTTTTTTTAGATATAGGATGATTTTCATCGAGATGCTCAAAAGCTGGCTACGTCATCATGATTCTATTACTGGGATCATTGATAAATTAGTTATCTTTTAGTGGATCCATACATGTATAACGTATCAATCGGACTTATTATTCACATACTCATGTGTTATATTGGATTCCGCCCATAAAATTTCGTGGATCAGGAATATCTCCATTAAATGATGCACCTCGAAAGTCAAATCCTGGATAATCCTCTTGCAATCTTTCAAGCATCATCTGTTTTCTCATATTCTCGAATGTTATGGGATCCACTTTGTTCATTTCATAAGGACTGACTGTTGCGGCTTCCCATGTTTCTCCTACATCCACAGATGTAGAACAAGATTATGATACTGATGTCAGATTGAAAATAATCAACGTAAAACGTAAATAACTTTAAAAAATAGTAATTTTTACCTCGATGAGCTTTCACAAGAATGATATGAAGCATCCCAGCTGTAAGATACCACGATGATTCACCTTTGTCAACCGTTGAGTATGTAGGTTCATCTATGTACAATCGATCATGACCTTTAAGACCTATTCTCAGTCGCGATGGTTGTATATCAACGATAAAGTCTGAGGCCTTTTTATCCTTGGGTGTTGTGATAAACACATTCACATCTGTGTTTTGAATAAGGGACATATGTTGTCAATGGTGAGTGTCATGGTTCCATACAACAATAAAACACAATCTCTCATTTATAATTACCTTCTAACGATTGTTCCCACTCGTACACTGTTTTACCATTACATTCATAAACATATCGTCCTTCTTCAGATCCCATTTTAGTAATCTTCTGCATTAAAACAGGATGCTCGAGTTCACTCCCTGCTGCTGATCTCACCACCGACTCAGGTTCTTCAATATCTTGACACTTTATTTTGTCGACGCTCATTGTTCATAGACTAAAAGACGAGGAGGAGGGGGAGGCAAGTGTTGTTCCTTAAATTTAAGGACTTCAGTTTCATTACAGAGAAAATATGCAGTACCCCAGCACCTGCAATCTACATACTATAGGTAGGTACGAGTTCTGTAGAAGTAGGAACCAAAAAATGTACACGATGATGCTTTACAGTAAAAGCCAATAATGGAAGTAGAGTATAAGAATCAAGTCAATCGCCTCATTTCATTGAATCAAGAATTTGCAACTCTTTCAGAATCGGGAAAGGAAATACTATCAATTCTACAAAAATTAGAATCTGAAGCAGATACTTTAAACACTGCTTTGAGACAAAGCAACTCATCTAGATGGGGTAACCGTAATCAGTCAGTATTACAACAAAATAATGAGCGTCAGCGACAAGGAAAAGTAGACAGTTCCATCAATAAAATTATTCCACTGAATGATAGCGATGATGGTCAATCGTTTAATTTAGAGACTGAAGCAAATTTCCGGGAAGAAGATGAGAGTGATAATGATAACTCGTTTAATTTACAGACTGAGGATGGTGATGCCGATGCTGCTGCCTTGAAACGATTAGAAGATGCTCTTTTCTGCGATGACCTTGATACGAACTCGGATGAAAGTAGTGCGAGCTAAATAAAGGGGACTGTAGAAGTTTAATATTTTCCTGAGATGTACGAAGGATTCAAATATATCCGCTGCTTGGAAAATTCCGTTACGTTTTGAAAGTCTGGTGGATATTTTCGATCAATGACTCTATCCCGAGCAATATTTCTTCTCTTTAATTTATTTACACTTTCGTACAGTAGATATTTAAAAGAATTTCTTCACCAATGATAGGTTTAGGAAATAATCGATTTCATTAATTATTTCTGAAGAGCCATATTGCGATAGTATAATAACAATACTTTAAAATCCAACTGAGTTCTATGGGAAACTTTTTTTTTCTTTAATGAGCTTCATCAGCAGCACGAGCAGTCCTAATGTAGTAAAACAGGATAAACATATGTATTGTTTATGAATTTTTTTCTAATCAAGAACAACCTAACTGAAGCGGCTAGAAAAATAAGAAATCAGTAAATGAAACGTACTTGGATGAGATTCCCCAGATAGGATTCATATTGTGGTATCGCATGTATGCACGTTGGGCAGCTTGATATTCCGGGGACATGGTATGAGGAAGTTTTTCACCACGCACTATATTCGGAAAGGGTAAAAAATAGTATAAGATTCGGAAAATAATCGAACGATGAAGAAGGTAGAGAAACTACTCCTCTGTTATGTTCAGGATAACCAAAACGTACAGAGTGGAAGATATCCAAGGGCACCGAACACAGCTATAGCACCAGCGATCACACGACCTTGAGGCATCTTAGAGAGTTGAACCACCCATCGAGGTCCAACGTCTCCACCAATACCGTAAGATGGGCGGTTCAGAGATGTTCGAGGACCGTAGGGAGGTGGTTCGTACCAAACTCGGACCATTTCGGAAAGGGATAATTGCTAAATAAATGTGTTAAAAAAATGGTGACGGTATTAAAGCTACTGCGTGTTTTCCGTGCTTTCTGCGAAAGTACAGGAACAGTGGAAGGTGCGCACACGCACACAACCCAGCTCTACAGAACATCGCGCGCAGGGGAGTGAGGAGTGAGGAGTGAGGAGTGAGGGTATAAAAGTAAAAAACGGGGTACAAAAAGGAGGAAGTTGAAGGAAATAAAAATAGTGCACGATACAGGATACAGGAGGCAGGCAACGTCGAGAGAGTGTACATAACAACGGTAACAACATATTATGACGATTATGGTTAAACCATGATTCTCGGGACGACCAAACTGTATCTGCAAATTCCAAGTTGAATGTGATTAATTTATGAATATGATAAAGAATAAGATCGACATACTACAACTATAACTACGTATCCATCGAATGGTTCAAACTCTGATATTTTCTTCTGTTTGTGGACTACTGATACCGTTTGCTCAATCCTATGTCCAACATATACCACAGGACCCAAGGGTTGGTTCGTCAATACAACGCACAAAAATACATGATCAAACAACTTGTTTATATCATGCTTACAGAAAACTAGATGATGGTGATGATTATGACGATGAACTTGAAGAAAAGCCAATTGACACATTTGAATCGTTTCAAGATTATACATATGATGTAGGGGACGAGGACAGTTATTATTCAGAGTACATGCAACTTGAAGGTATCATAAGTGATATCGAAAAGGTTATTGAACCTAATGACCTCAGCGAGTATTTCTCTGTGGGTATGTTTGATCCAGATGATCATAGCATAGATGAACGGACGATGGAACAAATTCTTTCTCTTCCTGATGATATTGAACAAGATGACTTGGAAGATCTTGAGAGGTTATTTGTGGAACAGGGCTGGGAATTGTTAGACTATGATGAGAGTGGAGGTGTCACTACATTTGAAAGACCCATAAGACAGAATACCAATCAACCAACTACAAGTAGGAAGGTTCCATCACCACTTGAAGAGGCACTTCTAAAGGGTGTTGTTCCTGTTGACGCAGGGGTCGGTAGCTTGACACTACCGGGGGATTATGGTTTTGATCCTTTAGGCTTCTCCAAGCAAGATTATTTTAAACAAACTCAAAGCTTAATTTTGAATTTATTGCCACAATCACACGACTATGATGATGAAGAGCTTGTTGACTCAATTTCATCGTACTCAGACCTTCAACGCCCTTCAGCCCTCATTCTCCGTGATTACAGAGAGGCAGAAATAAGGCATGGACGTCTAGCTATGCTCGCTTCTTTCATATGGCCACTTCAAGAGATAGCAGATAGACTTTTTATACCAAATACCTTTGGAAGCACAACGTTCATTTATGGTGGACCAACACTTCCATTTTTTTCTCTATTCATGACTCTCATGATGCTTTTGTTAGGATATCTCGGTAGGTTGACATCTTTATCTATTTATCAGGAAATAATATCAAGCTGAAATTTTTCGTATAATCTGTATTGCTATCATCAACTTTGTATGCACATGTCATATATTACAGATGTGTACGCGCAAGCAATTAAAGCTGAGTATACTGGTAACGCGTTTCTGCCTGGTGAATGTTTCTGGGATCCACTTTCTATCTTAGAGGGTGCAACTGATGAAACGAAACGAACCTTTCAAACTAGGGAGCTTTTCTTCGGTCGGGTAGCTATGGTTGCTGTATTATCGTACATTTTACAGGAAACGTTAACACATACTCCGCTGATATCTCTGCCGTGGAATATCGCACTATTTGAGCCTGTTTACGAAATACCTACAATCCAATCTTGGTTAGATTCAAACTTTGGGGGCATTGAAGTTCCATCTCACAATGACGGTTTCAATATAATAGAAAACATGGAGCTAGAAGGTGACTAAGAGCGCCTTTTCTACTGATGATAATGGTAACGTTTATCCAAATATATGATTTTACTTTTTTTCTTGCCGCTGCCGCCGTCGCTCTAAAGCTGCCTCAGCTTGTCGTTTGAGCATATCCAGTTTCTCTGATTTTCGTATAGAATCCGATTGCGAGATGGAAGCATTATCATGGTCTTTCTCGACTGATTGTTGAGCTGCTTGAGCCTTCAAGCTTTCAATTCTTTCGGCTTTCCGTTTGGCTTCAGCTACCGCAGCTTCGGCTACTTTAGCTGCAGCTTCTGCCTCCCTTATCGCTCTTTCCATTTCGTTATCAGTTACTGTATAATCATCAGATTTTTTCTCCAAG
>Ga0169931_10013264_pt1 | contig 11275 bp, 11 predicted proteins | sample Kivu_15m_20L_FD_129675 | JGI IMG/M metagenome (GOLD analysis project Ga0169931, IMG submission 129675) | Freshwater microbial communities from Lake Kivu, Western Province, Rwanda to study Microbial Dark Matter (Phase II) - Kivu_15m_20L... | ecosystem: Environmental > Aquatic > Freshwater > Lake... | reverse complement strand
CTAGTTCTGGCATATTTGCTATACTGTAAAGCATGAATACAATCCGACCCAATCTTCGAAGATGCCTGGGACTGCGATGGCGATGGCTTCAACAATTCAATACAGTGAGTTCACGCAGCAGTCCACAAAGATCAAACTCCAACCCAATCATAGCCGGCTCGGATATTCATGATTACATTGCTCAACTTGTGAATGTGAGTTATAAAATCTTAAACTCATTCAAATACACCTAATGATTACTTACATATACAAATATGTCTATGAACGATAATTATAGGAATATGCCGGCAAGGCTCAAACGTCTGTTTCTTTACAAACACTCATGAGAACAGGACGAGGCGAAATGTTCCATCATTTCATGTTTCAGAAGAATGAATTTTTTACTGATCATATATACAAAACCACTGCATCTGAGCGAATGTTAATACAGGTTCGTATTTTCCGCATCATGAAATAGTTTATGAAAAAAGAAATCTTCTCTCCTCTCTCTAACTCTACTATCCCATAAAAAGGTGGCATCATTCATACAACACGAAATGCCTATTCGACTAGCTCATCGCATCAAAGATTTAGATCAAGTTCCACTATTAAAAGATATGAAATCTGTACAAGCTGTAAAAGATGTTTATATAAGTTCATTCTTAACTTTGATTCGGGAGCCGATGATTGATACGATAGAGCAAGAAGCATTATTTGCACGAAAATTGGAACTTTTATACGAGCGACATTCTAGTATCTTAGTACAAATGGCGAAAGGTGCATATGAACTTCGCGAAGGAATCAGGAATGGTTCCATTCGAGCCCAGCAAGTCCATGCAACTCGTCATCCGTTGGAGGAGGAGGATGACGATCCAGAATCCATCGTAAATGAACGCTTGCATGAATGTCAATCATTTCTGGATCGATTTTATATGAGTCGCATCGGTATACGAGTATTGGCAGGTCAATATTTAGCTCTGAGACAACCACCCTTGGAGGGATATGTAGGTTTAGTCTGCCAACATACCTCGCCCTACGACATTGTTAAATTGGCTGTGGGTGATGCTACCTTTATGTGCATCAAGAAGTATGGCGATGCACCAAATGTTATGATTAAAGGACGATTGGATCTGACCTTTGCTTATATACCCACACATTTACATTACATTTTATTAGAATTGTTAAAAAATGCCATGCGAGCCACTGTGGAACATCACGGAATCAACAATCCCGATGGTTGGCCACCCGTAATTGTGGTTATTGCCGATGGTGTGACGAATGAAGATGTCGCGATTAAAATATCTGATGAAGGAGGTGGAATTTCAAGACGTAACATGAATAAGATTTGGACTTATTTGTTTACGACAGCAGATACTTCAGTTCAAGCAGCGCTCATGTCGAATGTAGCAGGTTCAGGTGATCACAGTGTGGAAGCTCCTATGGCAGGGTTAGGATTCGGACTGCCCATTAGCAGAGCTTATGCCAAATATTTTGGCGGTGACTTGAGTGTGATGAGTATGGAAGGATATGGTACAGATGTATTTCTCCATTTACATCGTTTAGGAAATTCAAAAGAACCCTTACCAGTATGAAATTGAAGCTTTCTTGTCCCTTTAGCCTTTATGACTATTACCTGTTCGATGGAAGAAAAGTCGACGAATCGAATCCATGACAAGTGACATGATGACAAGAGTCATAGAATAGAAAATCATAATGGTAAAGGACTTGTAGATGGAACAAGTCATAGTATTTATAGTCAGGTTGATGAGTCCAGTCATTAAATTGGCGAGTATAAAGATAAAGAGACCATGACGATTGATTGATTCAAAGATAGGTGGACAATGTGTCTTGATTTCGGGTATATCATGTGTAGGATCCTGATTTTGAGATCCAGATGCCATTGTAAAGACAGTACTAAAGAAGAATAATTGCAAAGTATTCTGCGCCATTACCCAAAGAATATAAGTTGCATTCGTTGAGCGTCTCGAAACAGGTATATGTAAAATACTTGTGAGGAACCAATGAAGCGTCCACAAAATACTAGATACAGATAGAAATCGAGCCTCTAAGGGGTATCCAATCTTTTTACAATCCCAAAGACAAAAGGAACCAATATGTTCACTTATTAAAAATAAGCATAGGTATCCGACACATCCTAAGATACCTTCACGATTGGCCAAGAATAAGTTATGGAACAAGAGTATCCCATGGGCGTCGATTTTTGTCACTCTTGTTCTTGAATCTATGGTATGTGACAACCATCGAGGTGCTTGTTCTATAAATACTTGTCCTCCATGAGAAAGAAAATATTGATAAAGCAATAATAAAAAGATAGGAAAGGAAGTAATATATATCCTGAAGATGTAACGAATAAAATATGCTGTATTCAATACAAGGACTAACGTGAAGAAGAAATTCCAATGAATTCCATATTCAGTGTCATGTTCAGGATATTCTAAGCCCTTGTTTGACAAAAGACGAATGAGTCCTAAAAGAAGTAATGGTATAGATCGTTGATTGAATATTGCCATTAAGAATGTTTTGAAGTCAGTTAATGACGATGCAGTAGTAGTAGCAGCGTCACTAGTCATAGAATGGCTATTTCTATTATGAATACCTTTTGCAAAAGATGACACAAGAGCTGAAGAAAAAATAAATGATCCTGTTCCCAAGTCCATCAAGCCATAACCATGAGTCTCCGTTTTTGCATATCTACGAGGAAAGATTTGAAAATCCACAGCTAAAATGGCTATACAAGTCATGTAAAGAACAGTAGCTCGATAACAGGTTATTACAGGTTGTCGATAGAGTAAAAGGGGATGATTTCTAGCATGTCGTTCTCGTCTTCGTCCAGAACTTAAAATCTGCGCTACTAAAAATTGAATGAAAAGGACACAAATTCCCCATGGAAGTAAGATAAATGATTGACTCCACACCATGGGTAAAAGAATAGTCATATATTCGAGCACCCTATGGAGAAAAAATGCTTGAGATGATGATAATGCTGATGATTGAATGATGAATCTCGAACGACATTCCAAATAGAAAAAGACACCAATAGGTGCAACAGAACAGAGTATCACATTTTCAAAAGGGCTAGTACCCGTATGTCCAGACACAAACGATTCCTTTTGTTGCTTGAAAGAGGATGAGGATGAGGATTGTATCGAAGAATCATTATACGAATATATATTGTTCACATCATATTTTAAACGATGGAAGGTGTAAGCAAACACGGTCGTAGTCAAAACGTAATTTAGCCAAAACATGATGAGACAGAAGACTGTATCAACATACAATGTTCTTTAAGAATTTATTATTAGTTCATTGGAGTTTGAATATAAGTCAATCTTATACCATCATCTTGGCGAATCTGTGTAAGTGTTCATTGTTCACCAGGCTTTTACTGTACATAGTCAACTGCTGAGCTGCGCTGAGATCTGAGACGAAAAAGAGAAGAACAGTTTTAACCCCATCCTCCCGTGCTTGGTTAAAATAATAAAAAATTACAAATCAACTCCGAGTCATGCAAAAGACGGAAACGACGGACGGTCGGTTATAAAAACAACAAATCCAACCGCACAACGAACAACGAACACAGCAGCCAACGTTGCAGCAGGGGATTAGATAACACACAAACTTGCTACATACGTCTTCGTCATCTTCTCTTTCATTTATAAGCATAGCTTTCAATGGTAAGAAAAATGAATGTTAAATATTCTCATCGTTTGAAATAAACTTCGGGGTATTGTTGAAATGGGCTGATATATAGGCATGAACAAAAAAACTATCGCAATTATGTATTTCGCCTACAACAACAAGTCTCTTGTTTATTATGACAACAAGAAACTTTCGAATGATATTATTAAATGTGTTGAAGACTTGATTATCTCAGTCATTGGGAATTCCCTCATTCTTATATATATTTATATTCATTGTTTTATTTTGCATTATTCTTTACCAACACATACACATTAGTCTGGTAAAGGAACGACACGTCGTAGAGTTGTTGCTGGTGCAGCAGCACCAGGTAGAAGTGCTACATCTAATATTTTACAATTTTATGCTGAAGATAGTCCAGGATTACAAGTTGGACCTACCACAGTATTGATTGCTAGTTTATCCTTTGTGGGTATTGTAGTTTTGTTACATATTTGGGGTAAATTTCGTTCATAGAAACACGAAAGGGTGAAATATGATATAAAGAAAAGAGAAAACCCTATTGTCTAAGAATATCATGTGGAAAATCAATTATCTACGTAGTAGAAGAATGGATACAATCGAAGAAAGTTTATAATACACCATTCTTATTATTATTGACCACGGATACTCAAACACGACCTCAAATTTATATATCCTGTACATATGTCGTTCTTTTATTTGATTCTGCAATTCATTCTGCATATTTAATGCATTATTAATCATCATCCCTTCATACTTTACGCTGTATCTATTTGGGTGACAACACGTACGCTTCTCGTTATTATTGCATGACAATTTCTTGAAACGTTCTTTTATCCATCGGTAACTATATACCATGCTCAGTAGCTTAATATCACCTTTGAAAATTCGTGAAAAGGCTCTACACGTTCATATTGAGCTACTTAACAACACTTGGCATACAGTTGAAGACTTGGGCTATAGGAATCGACTTCACTTGATGATAATCATGTTGTTGTCTGAATATCGCTTGGCGACAATTCTCCAACCTTAACTCTCATTGAAGAGTAGACAAACATCATGGGTATCAACTAGATTCAACTAGTCGAAAATTGCATTTAGTCATCTCCGATCTATGATAAATAGGCGCCATGGCGCAATCTGCATAAAACGCATCTACTCTCGTGTCCTTCTTTGCATGGAGCATATAATCGCCGCTGTATGTCGAATTTCTCCCTTTCATGATAACATTATCCAGAGATTCTGGATTATAATCCTTCTCTTACTTTTACAACAAGGATTAACAAGGAATTACATACATATTGATCCGCATCCTATTATATATTTTATTAGTTTCCGCTACCATGGTAGTCGTGCGTTAAACCCGATCAAAGCCAGTCGTGCACTACGTCACTGTAGGTAGTCCTCCTGTAGCACAGTAGCCTAGCTACTGTACATGTATGAAAGCTCTCGGGCGATTCCACGAATGAGCTCATTTCCTTTTTTAACAGATAAAGAAACCCACGTTCATCCTTATCAAGTCATGGACTCCTTCTTTAAGAATATTTTCAACCCCAATGATACTGCTAAAAGCAAACAAAGCGTTGCTGGACGTTCTCTTGGAGGGGCCAAGCCTGGAAAAGTAATTCGTATTACAATACCATCCCCAAACCCATTAGGATGTGGTATTGAGAAGTCCTCCGACGGTAAAGCCTATGCCATTATTGCCGATGTTATGAATGGGTCACAAGCTGAATCTGTTGGATTAAAACGTGGGGATATTATTTGTTATCCAGACTCACAGGGCGAACATGAAATCCTCTATGAACATTTCATTGAAATGGCGAAATCATCCACCAGACCCTTAGTCTTTGATGTACGACGAATCGATGGATCAAAACCTTTGAATAGTAATCATGATTCATCATCCCAATCTGCTGATGCCTATGTACGACGACAAGCCATGATTGAAGCAGCTGAAAATAGACAGAATGCCAATAGGTCCAAGTATACCTTGAAGAAACCGAGTTCATCCACCGAGACAGCCTCATCATATTCCAAGGATCGTAAATTGGAAATTAATGAGGATATATCTGAGGAAACTAGGAAAGCTATAGATAAGGCAAAAGTACTTGAAAATCAACGAGTCAATGTGCTAGGGTTTAATGTTTATGAAAGTGCGAAAATGTCCGGAGATCAAGGTCGACATGTGAAAACATCCGTGGACACATCCACATCGACTAGTACACCAATAATAAAAAAATCCAAAGGAAATATATCTTCGACATCATTAGAGAATATGAATCACTCTTCCATATCACCCAACGCTCGTTCACCTCTAGTCAGTATTGATCCATCCTTTGATTCGGTATGGGCTATCTTTCTATCCAATTCGGATACGTCTACGGACGAAAAGAAGCAAAGCGTTTCTATTATTCGAAAAGTCACTACGAACGCCTTGACGAAAGGTCAAAATTTAGATGATGATATGACAAGCTCCAAATATCGTCGTGTACGACTTTCGAATCCCAAAATTATGCAACATATTACTACTGTAACTGGAGCTGTAGACATACTCATGTCCTTTGGATTTATTTTATCTGAAGAGGAAGGTCAAGAGGGTACCTCCTTATTCCTCCCACCTGGAGAAGAAGGACCTATATGGATCCACGACGCTTTGAATGTACTGGAACACTATGAAAATAGCAACCTATAGGTCTATCGATACTATGTAACTAAGAATTTTGTGAGTGCTTATTGTTGTAATCAAATAGAAACTATAAATGCAATACTTATTAAATAATTTATAACTACATTCACTACTGAACAAGAAGTTGAGGTTCGAGTGGATTTTACAGATCGAGACTTTCATTTTAATCGTCTCCATCTCCCCAAGATTCTCCCCAATCATCTTCATCAACGACTGATGCTTCTTGAGACGTCGGAGAAGGCACTTTGACAGCACTGCTGATAGATGATGAATTTGATTCTGGTGGCGACTGATCGACATGTATAGTATTGATGGGATTCATTACAGTCTTCGCTGTTCCAATATCGATCTTTAATGATTGGAGCTCACTATTCTTTTTCTCCAAATCCGCTTCAAGCTCAAGAATTCGATTTTGTGCTTCAACATCCTTACATTTCATTTCATTTAGTGAAGTCATCAATATAGCATTTTGCTTATCAGTCTCCGCATTCCATTCACAGAGCTTTTGCATGTCTATTTTCAAATTAGAATTCTCCGTTGTAAGGGCGTCCGTGGCTCTGCTTTCACTACTAGCTATATCAAGGCTTTTCTGTAAATCAGTCTTGAGCTGAGAAATCAGTAGCTTGGCCTCTTCAAGGTCTCTTGTCACAGCTTCATAGAGTTCCTTGATATGAGCTTTGTCTGAAATAGACTCTTCTAGTTCAAGTTTTATCTGCTGAATTTCTTCTCGGTCAGATTGGACTCGTTGATGTAACGTCTCAATCTCTCTAGTTTGAGATAGGATCAAATCCTCATATTCGGCACTGTTGGTAGTTTCGTTTGGACCACTCGCTAAACTTGCCTTTAATGCTGCTATTTCCTTCTCCTTATCAAGTAATACAGCATTTAGACGCTGAATTTCATCATCGGATGATAAAAACTCAGTACTTGGTGACAAATATGCGTAGTCAGACGATGGTTTCGAGATAGAGGGTTTTTCTTGAGGAAGATCATCATCGACGTCAATGTCCTCGTCATCGTCACTACCCCAGCCAATATCCTCCTCCTCCTCGAATTCTTCACCTTGTGAACCATCCTTCACTGATTCATGATAATGACCGATATCATCATCGCCACTGTCAGCTGTATTTAATACAAAAGGAGGCCTGGAACCTCCGAAAAAGCTAAAAGTATGACTCGATCCATCAGCTTTCTCCTGAGCAGATATCTTTCCTTCCAGTAAAGCCCGTTTCTGTTCTTCTACTTGAGCTTGGTATTTCTCATATATGTTAGCCCCGCGACTGGAGTCTTTATGTGTTTGTCTCGTATCACTTTTCGCAGCGCTCTCTGCGGATCTAACAACAGTAGTATGTAAGACTTTCAAAGCTCCACCCAAAAGACTTTTAACGTTGGACACACCTCTTTCAATAAGTTGTCTACGTTCCTGACGGATGCGTTCTTCTTCGGCATCCCACTGTGTCTGAATCCGTTCAGGATCACATCGGTAGAAATAACGCTGCCAAAATTGCTCATACGATATAACTACAGGCACGAGGGTTTCAAAATGTTGTTGAACCATAGCATGGCTTTGAAGTATTGCGGCTATTTCATCTGTCTTGGATTCAATATCAAAACTGGATAAAAATTTGGCCGCCTCTGTATCTTCCGCGATCGTCTCATCATTTTCTTGAATTTTCTGAATATATTCTTCTTCTCCTGGCGAATCACTAGTTGTCTTTTTAGTGAATGAGACACTCAACAGATCCTCTGTGTATGTGTCCATCAGGCACATTCGCCGTTCTGCCTCATCGAGAGCCCATGAAGCTAGGTCTCCCTCTCCAGCGATGAGTAGGTTTTCATCTGTGTTCGTATGTGTTTCCTCGGTTCCCGTGTTGTAGAGAACAGGATTTTCGGCCTCAACAATTTTATTGTCTATGGAATGAAGGACTTTTGAGCTGTCATCTGCAACAGAGGAGACAAACTCTTTTAGATCGGATCGCAATGACGCCCACATGATGTCAAGTATTCAGCAGCTGCTTTCGTTATGAACTTCGGTTGTTCTCAAGCCGTGTTCGTTTTTTGAATGCCGTGTACAGTATGTAATTGAACGCACAGGAACCAGAACAGAACGCCATGAAACCCAATGGGTGTCGTATTTACTTATACATACCTATGTACTACATACCCTATGTACAGTATTGCTATGTATGGCGTATACAGGTCGTGCGCTTGGAGATCAGATCACAGTGGCCAGGGCGTTACACATAGAGCGTTAGAGCAGCAAGACGTATGACACATTACACCGACACAAGCGCTTTTTTAGTTCCAAGTTGACACTTAAGTAAAGATTCCCATTCATCATACTCAGCCCGCGCTCCTATCTCATTGACCCCATGGAACTGTTTGAAAGCTTTCGGAAGGGTAGTCATTTTGTATAAATAAACCTTTTTTGTTAGTTATCTGAGAGTAATGGTAACTTTGCAAAAAGATTTCAGAGTTACGTTATATATGAAGGAAGTGTTCCCCGCTACATTGTCCAATTCTACAATTCCTTTTCATCTGCCGAAGATCGGACTCAACAAGATTTCCAGTGAAGTATTTCATACAGCACTATGTAAATCCGGGTGGCTGTTATGTAATGAACGACAAAGCATAACGAGCATGGCAACTATTTTATCCTGATCTGTGTTTACAGCCTTTCCAACATAACATTTGGTGAACTTATTTTATAGTACTAGAATGCCTCGTGTTTCGGCTGCTGGTCACTCTCAACACTAGGTACATCATCACTTCTTTTCGCTTCAACTTTGTTGCACGAATCGTTTTAAAATTTTCTAACGCAAGATAGTCTTGGTATGTTCTTGCATGAAATTTAAGCCTTTCAATCGATGGAACAATAATACCTCCTACTTCTACAAAGCTCATTTTCATATCTTCGTTTTCATTTGCTGTTGCCGATGCAGCCTGTGAAGTAATTCGTCCCCGTGTCACGATGTACATTTGAATCATGTTTTCCATATAACCATATTTATATCTACTTTACTTGAATATGGAAAAGCTTATTCAAATGTGCAACATTGATGGCAGCGTCGTGACACGGGGACGAATTACTTCACAGGCTGCATCGGCAACAGCAAATGAAAACGAAGATATGAAAATGAGCTTTGTAGAAGTAGGAAGTATTATTGGTCCATCAATTGAAAGTCTTAAAACTCATGTGAGAACATACCAAGACTATCTTGCATTAGAAAATTTTATAACCAGTAGTGCAACGAACTTGAAGCAAAAAGGAAATGATGATGTACCTTTTTCAGCAAAAAATGATGGGTCAATGTATGGCTGGACAAAAAACACAGGAAATCGTATTGCAAGACCATGTTTAGATTTGAATATCATTCAAAAATTCACCATAATATGTACAATCAATATCATTCTAATGTGGAACATTCTATGAATCATAGTACCTGCATCAGTATCACAAGGGAAGCTGGCGAACATCGTAGATTGTATGGCCCCGTATTTGGTGGTGTAGGTTTTGAGATTCATGATGTGTGTTTCCTCCGAGGAGGAATAAACGCTCTGATTGCGTTTCTTCCAGACATCTGCGATGATGCTTGAATGGTTATTGTTGCCTATGAATGGACTGTCACTTTGGGGGTCATCGTCTCTCATCCTTCATATAGTAGAGTTCTTGAGCCCCCTATGAGAAAAAGTAACTACTTGCAGCTACATAGTCACAGGACAATAGCATCGGCATAGATTGATCTAATCTTGACGGATTGCGAGGGGACTTCTCATCGTTGTACTTCCTCATCGTTGTACTTCCATTTACTCATGTTGAGAAGAACGCTTCACGTTTCATTGAGATTTAGGTTTTTCGACTAAGTTAGCTTCGAACAAATACCCTAGGTGCTAGCTAAAAGCTACAACCACAGAGGGTTGCTGCATTCGAGTTCAGCCTGAGTAAAATAAGATTAGTTAAGATATGTTAGGATAATCAGTTAGACACAGGGAGTGCATCGGTATTCGCGTATTCAGCGAACACAATAACAATGCAGACCCCCATCGGGTTGCGTTCAAATTTGACCCGCTGTTTCTGCGATTATCCAAGCTTCTAACCATGAGCAATGCGGACCTCGCCATCTACACAGAGACGTAATTCAGAAACATACAATACCAAATGATCAAGCGGATGACTACTATTCATCTCTCATGCGAGATCCCTTCACTTATATGAAATCAAAATACAATCACTATCCGGTAGAATGTAGGAGATATACTCGATTATAAACAGAAGACATTTTACCCTTTGCTTTACGCTGCATGGACAAAAATTGTGTAGCTTGGGCATAGTCAAACGAAATGATACCACTTCTATCTCCTTGCAAGCGCTGATTAGAAATGATAGAAAAGAATCCGAAAAACTGTTGAGTGCTAAGAATAGTGAATACATGTACATTTTCAGCACAGTACATGATATCTAGCCAAGACATCTTTAAGGAACCTATGGAGAATGTAGCCTGTGAGTCCCCAAACTATGTGAGGTCCTCCAATATATATAGGAGCGTAACCTTCTTTATGAATCCACTGATCTGATTCTAAGATTGAGGAAACAGGGACAGTAAAGCACTCGGCTACTTCATCGGGATTAGGTTGAAGGTCGAGATTTTCTATATCACCAATGAAACAAACAACAGGCGTAACCGCAACTCCCACAAGATGATGAACCTCACCCCAATTACAACGAAGAACTCCCAACACAGTTGTTGAGTTTTCATGCAATCCATGAATTTCCTCGGCCATTTCTCTCAAGCATGTGGACACTATCGATAGATCATTCGTTGCGGTAATACCCCCAGGTAAACATACCTCGTCAGGATGTGCACGAAGAGTTTGACTCCTTTTCTCGAAAAGGATTGACGGAATCCCATGTACATTACACAACGG
>Ga0169931_10013263_pt1 | contig 11276 bp, 9 predicted proteins | sample Kivu_15m_20L_FD_129675 | JGI IMG/M metagenome (GOLD analysis project Ga0169931, IMG submission 129675) | Freshwater microbial communities from Lake Kivu, Western Province, Rwanda to study Microbial Dark Matter (Phase II) - Kivu_15m_20L... | ecosystem: Environmental > Aquatic > Freshwater > Lake ... | reverse complement strand
GGTCAGTGGAAAGAAATGATTGAAAACCGCGAGCCAATCGGTCGTCCGCGCCAGATATACACAGGCGCCACCAAGCGGGATTTCATCGCCATTAACAATAGATAATTATCAAGCCCCCGCACCGCGGGGGCTTTTTCTTTCAAATTAAAAAATGAGTCATACAGAAGCATATGTCCGATACTCTGCCCAAGGAGGCATCGGAACCATTGAATTTTTTCATCCCATGAGCAATTCCTTACCGGGAAGTATTTTGGCACAATTGGCTGCTGCGGTGGACCATGCAGGTCATGACGATTCAGTTTCGGTCATCATCCTGCGGTCTGCAGGAGACAAAGCTTTTTGTGCGGGAGCCAGCTTTGACGAATTGGTCTCCATAAACGATGAGCAAACCGGCCACAGGTTTTTCATGGGATTTGCCAACGTCATCAATGCCATGCGCAGGTGCCCCAAATTCATCATCGGGCGGGTGCAAGGGAAGGCTGTGGGCGGAGGTGTGGGATTGGCTTCGGCTGTGGACTATTGTTTGGCCACCTCGGCATCAGCCGCCAAACTGAGCGAACTGGCGGTGGGAATCGGCCCATTTGTCGTAGGTCCCGCGGTAGAGCGCAAGGTGGGTACATCGGCATTCAGCCAAATGGCTATTGATGCCACTCGCTGGTTTGACGCTTCATGGGCACGCGAAAAAGGCCTTTACGCAGATGTATTTGAAAATACCGAATTGATGGATGCAGCCATTACAGCGTTGGCCGAGCGTCTTGCCGGCTCTAATCCCGATGCCATGCGAATGTTGAAGCGTGTGTTCTGGCAAGGTACTGACCATTGGGACCAATTGTTGGCTGAACGGGCCGGGATGAGTGGCACCTTGGTGTTGTCTGATTTCACGCGAAAGGCCATATCGAAGTTCAAAGCCAAGTGAGGCTGCTAATCGGTATGACTAATTTTGACCGCATGAGAGCGGTCTCAATTTGTACCTTGATGGCAGTCATCATTTGGGGTTGTCAGCCGTCAACACGAATGGATGCTGAAATAGAACTGCCTAATGAAGAACCCGTTTCAGCCTATGCCAAAGGCTTTTTTATCGAGCCTATTGAAGACGGATACAGCGTGCGATTTGCCAATAGCTCGCTGCGAGATTTGCCACCCGCCCGCTTTGTGCGCAGTAAGTCAACGGAGACTGCAGAAATCCACATTCCTCTGCAACGCATTGCCTGCCTGAGCACCACGCACGCTTCTTACTTGGCTGACTTGGGCATGGCAGAAAGGATTGTAGGGATAGGCTACGCAGAGGCCGTATTGGATCCACGGTTGAGAATGCTAATAGACACAGGGAAAATTCAAAACATCACCAATGCAACCGGCTTGGATTTGGAGAAATTGGTCTCACTCCAACCCGATGCATTTTTAGTCTATAGCTATGACTTTACGCCCAACGCACTGATTGAAAAGGCGGGCATCAGCGTTATTCACATTAACGAATATGAAGAGCAAAACCCATTGGCACGTGCCGAATGGTTGAGGCTGTTTGGTGTGATTGGAGATTGTTTACCAAGAGCCGATAGCCTTTTTGTCAATCTTTCGAGAAGTTACGAACAGTTGCGCCAAAGTGTTTTTAATCAATCATATGCACCGTCTGTTTTGACGGCCAGCTATTATGGTGGTCAATGGTATGTGCCGGGTAGCGAGAGCTTTGCTGCCAAACTGATAGCCGATGCAGGCGGAGTCTATCTCTTTCATCATAAAGAAGGGGAAGGAAATGTTGCAGTGTCATTCGAAGAACTTTATTCAGCTGCATCTCAGGCCGATTTTTTTGGAAAAGTTGCCTCTACCGATAGTGACAAGCGTTCTTCTTTTTTTGAAGGGGACAAGAGACTTGAGAATTTACCTTGTTTCAAGCAAAACAAGCTCTTTCTGTGCAATACGCGTTCAGCTGATTATTTCGGAAAGGCAAGTACAGAGCCCCAAGTGTTGCTGGCTGATTTGATCAAGATTTTTCATCCCACCCTTCTACCTAACCATAGTGGGGTCTATTTCAAACCGACTCAACCCTGAGTCCGACTCATGCAGCGATTGTCCAAAAAAACGCTTTTGATGGTGTCCATTGTGGTCATCGGGTTGATGTGTTTTGCAGGACTGTTGGTAGGCACCGGTTCTATAGGGTTTGGCCAAGTTTGGAAAGCTTTGTGGGACGGCTCGGATGCTACGGTGACATTCATTGTCCGGGAGTCGAGGTGGCCGCGTACAATGGTGGCGGGGTTGGCAGGTGCAGGGTTGGCCATGGCAGGACTGATGATGCAGACTTTTTTCAAAAATGAACTGGCCGGACCTTCTGTGCTGGGCGTGAGTTCAGGAGCCTCCATGGGCGTGGCACTTGTAATGTTGGCCGGTGCGGGCAGCTCATGGGTTGCGGGGCAATGGGCAGTTGTGAGCGGTGCGGTGGCGGGCGCAATGGCTGTCCTTTGGCTGGTGCTCGCAGTGTCGAGGATTTTTCAAGAACAGGGTTCGCTTTTGATATTCGGGTTGATGCTTTCTTTTGTTCTGGGTGCGCTGGTATCGGTGATGCAAGCCGGGGCCGAGGCATGGCGGATTAAATCTTTTGTGCAATGGGGAATGGGAAGTTTTGACGTGCGGACAGGCCATGAGACTTGGTGGGTGGGTGGTGCGTTAGTTGTTGCTGCATTGATAGCGCTGTCCACGCTCAAATGGTACAACGCTTTTTTGTTGGGCAATGAAAATGCCCGCTCATTGGGAGCTCCGTTAGACCGAGTGCGGGGATCCATGTTGTTGTCAGCCGGGCTGCTTACGGGCGTCATCACTGCGTTTTGTGGACCTGTGGCGTTTATCGGGTTGGCCGTGCCTCACCTGGCGCGCGGGTTCTTTCGCACCTCTGACCATGAGGTGATTTTTCCGTCTGTATTGTTGATTGGTGCAGCCATCGGCATGTTTTGCGACTTGATTGTTCGAGCCGAGTTTTTCGGAATGCAGCTGCCTCTCAACGCAGTCACCTCATTGGTGGGAGCACCTATCATTATTTGGGTCATCGTGCGCAATGCTAAAATGAAATCGCTTCTGTGACATCGCCCACACTTCATATCAACCAATTGGTTTGCGGGTATAAAAACCCTGTGGTGAGGGCTGAGGATTTCCGCTTCGAGCCGGGGACTTGTACAGGCATTTTTGGTGACAATGGTTCAGGAAAAAGCACTTTTCTGCGCACTTTGGCCGGACTGCAACCACCCTTATCAGGTAGCATATTGTTGGATAAAAAAGGCCTGGACGAGCTATCTCACAAAGAAAGAGCCCGAAAGATTTCTTTTCTCACCAGCCAATCACCATCGCCTCATGGGCTGACAGGTCGTCAAGTGGCGGCTATGGGCAGGCTGGCGCACACGGGAACTTGGGCACGACCCCGGAAAACTGACCGCGACCACATAGACAAGGCGCTTGAACTAACCTCCACCCTATCCCTGGCCGAAAAGCGGATGTCTGAAATGAGTGATGGTGAGCGCAAACGCGTCATGCTGGCCCAATGCCTTGCACAAGACAGTCAAATTATTCTGTTGGATGAACCATTTGCTTTCTTAGATGCGCGGGCCAAAAATGCCATCCATCGCCTGTTGGTGGACATTGCCATAGAACAACGGAAAACCATCATTCTGAGTACGCACGAGATAGGCATTTCGCCTCCCTTGCTTCACTATTGCTTGCTGATAGACCGCGGAAAGCTTCACCATTCTGACGCAGCAGGGGTGGTGCGGCATTTTGCTTGACTATTGCTAAAAATTGCGGAATCGGCCAAAGACGCCCAAAGGCAGTTTGACTCCGCTTTTGGCTTGTAGATAGAGTTCTCCGATTTCAAGGCTGTCTTTGGCTTTTTCCTTGAGCAGATTTTCCAGCACGATGGCCGAAAGTCCCAACGAATAGGCATTGACGATGAGGAAATGCTTGTCCGGATTGAGCAATCGCAGCACAGCGGTGTTGAGTTCGTTGATCATTTCTTCCAACTTCCAACGTTCACCATTGGGGCCGTGTCCAAATGCCGGTGGATCCATGATGATGCCGTGGTATGTGTTGCCCCTTCGGGCCTCTCGTTGGGCAAATTTGAGTGCGTCTTCGACCAGCCAACGAATGTTGTCCAAGCCCGACAACTTCATATTGTCATTTGCCCAATTGACCACCTGCTTCACCGAGTCCAAATGGGTGACATCGGCTCCGGCCGAGCGGGCGGCCAGCGATGCCGCACCGGTGTAGGCAAAGAGGTTGAGAAAACGTGGTTGGCTCACCCCGCTCTCGCGAATCGCACTGTGGATATAGTCCCAATTGACGGCTTGCTCAGGGAAAACACCCACGTGCTTGAATGCAGTTAGGGCCAAGCGCAGCTTGATGATGCCATCGGCAAGTGGATAGCTGATTTGCCATCGATCGGGCACATTGGCGGTCTTTTTCCAGTCACCTGAAGCACTGCCTTTTTGTATAAATCTTACTTGGGCCTTTGCTTCCCAGTCCTTTTCGGACCACACCGGGCTCCAGACAGCCTGTGGTTCGGGCCGAATGGTAGTAACCGTTCCAAATCGTTCGAGTTTTTGGAAATTTCCGCAATCGAGCAGCTCATAGTCGCGCCAACGGTTTGGGGTGAGGAGTTTCATGGGCGCAAGGTAAGGCGGGAGATGAAGGGGTTACTTTCTCGATTTACGGTTTGAACGTTCACTTTCCCACTAAATCAGTTGATTTCTTCCGTCAGCTCAATATGCCGATTCTCCTATATCTCTCGCGTAAGCCTCTCCACCCATTTGTATTCCGAAAGAAATTCCTTGGCAATCACGCGAAGGACAGTGTAGGCAGGGATTGCCAGCAACATGCCTGTGATACCCGCAAGAGTACCGGCAATGAAAGTAACAGCAAAAATCTCCAGCGGGTGGGCAGAGACACTGTTGGAGAAAATGACGGGCTGGAACACAAGATTGTCACTGAGTTGCATCAGGGTGAAGACGGCAGCTACCTTGAAGGTGATGGTGGTGAGTGACTCGAAATCACCGGCATCCAAATGGGCCACCACAGCGATGAAAATGCCGACCAGCGCTCCAAGCAATGGGCCAAGATAGGGAATCACATTGAGCATGCCGGCCAGAAAAGCAATGAGCAGCGCATTCTTTATGCCTATGATGGTGAGGCCAAGCCAGACCATCAATGTGACTGCCACAATTTGAATCACCACACCCACCACATCGCGGGTTAGCAAGCGCGTGATGTTGCGCTCAATGCGTTTGACCTTCTCAGCATGGCGGGCCGGAGTGAGCAGCATGACCAAACGTGCAGGCATGCCGGGGTCTTTGAGAAAGAAAAAGGAAATGAATGCCACCGAGAATAAAGCCACAAGCATTGATGAGACAGTGCCAAGAAGCTCACCGAAGATATCGGCCACTCCACCGAAATTGAACCGCGCGGAGGTCTCGGCTATGAGAGCATCCATGGTGATGGGTTGGGAGATAAATCCATTTTGCAGAAGCCAAGCATGAGCATTTTGGATTTCATTTTCCAAAGCTGCCGACACACTCAATACATCCAGCCCCGCTATGATGCGTGACTGTTCCAAGATAAGTGGGGTGAAAACTGCCAGAAGACCAAACGCGGCTGAAATAAGCAAAACCAATGTAAATATGGCTCTCACAGAACGTGGCAATTGTCGACCTGAAATGGTCAATTTTCCCAATAGACCGACCAGCGGGGCACCCAGAATACCAATGAAAGCAGCGGTGCAGAAGTAGGCCAATAATACACGCGCATTCCACACAAGCCAACCAAGCAAAAGCACCACGCCAAAGGACAAAAGCAGCCTGAGTGCATCGCGGGCATTCATGTTGCGAAATCTTTTTTAGGATAGTGATAGCCGCGAAGTGAGGCTATGCCGGGCCCCAAGGCAAACCAAGAATCCACATGCACATCCAAAATGGCAAGTCCATTGGTGGGCATGTCCAACGCCTCTCCGCTCAGGTATAACACTAAGTGACTGAGGCCCGGATTGTGCCCAATGAGCAGCACGCGCTCGGCATCTTCAGACAACTCACTGATTACCTGTGCCAAACGAGAGCCGGGAGCCTCATAGATTCGCTCATCGCGGATGAAGGTAATTTGATCGTTTTTATATTCGCTCAGGTGATATTCGGCAGTGTCGAGGGTGCGTTTGGCGGGGCTAACCAATATAGTATCCGGTGCGCCATAGGTGCTATGGAGCACAGCGGCCATTTTCGGAGCGTTTTCTTTGCCTCGCTTGTTGAGCGGACGATCAAAGTCTTTGATGTCCGAGTCGGACCATGAGGACTTGGCGTGGCGCAAAAGAAAAAGCTGCTTCATCGTGTGTCGCTCTGTGCAAGAGTAGTGGCGCAAATAACGCCAATTTCACTCTTGCGTAATATTAAATTCAACACCCTACGGGTATTGGATTAATACACCTCCACACGAACCGCATAGAGTGAGTTGGCCTTGAGTGGAAGGAATGCGGGATAGATTTTGGGCAGATTTGCATTGCGATATCGCAGTTCGTATGTGCCTTTGGGGAGGTCAAGCTGAAAGGTGTATGGAATAGGAATCAAATTCATAACCGACAAACTCTTGCGGTCGCAATCGGTTTCCAGCATGAGGTCAAGATATTTTTTATTCTCTTCTTCGGAGATTTTCCAATAGCCCATGATATTGTCATCTTGACAAGTCACCAAGAATTCATAGAAAGTAATATCCAAAGTTTGACCTTCAGGGAGACTGTATTTGGGGTAGAAATGCACTTTGAGATTGAGCAATCCCAAATCTTCGCGGTTCACATTTTGAAAAGAAAACGGTGGGGTGACTTCGCGCTTCAAATCGGATTGGGTAGGCACGATGGAAAATCGCCATGATTCAAAGTTGAGGCTTTCGTGCATGGTTCGCGGGCCGGCAGTTCTTCCCCACGTTTGGGCCAGTTCCATGTGTCTTCGTGCATTTTTCTCAGTCAGCACAAAATCCAACACCGGACCATCGAAGCCATCATAAGTTTGGCTGCGGGTGGTGTGCACGGTGCCTTCCACCCAAAACTGCATGCCATAGCTATCGGGTCGGTCAAGATGGGTAAAAGTGGTCCAATGCTTTTTGACCGAAGTCAGTTTCCCTTCTTGGTTTTTGAGAGAGACCGTTAAAGCCAAACCGGTGGTGTCGTTTATCCAATCATTGTCAATCTTTGAGAATCGGTAGGTGTGTTTGAATCGGACCACATCCATCGGTTGCTCCTTTTTGTCCATGTCAATAATATAGCTGAGGCTTTCGGACGCACCTTTAGTGAAATCAACCCTCGTCTCCTTATTTTCAAATTTCAAATGAAAAACACGGGCGTCAGAATCTGATGCATCGGCCACATCGCCCGGTCTTGAGCGGTTTCCAATACCAAGTTGCAACTGTCCGTCTTTTACCTGAGGAAAAAGTCGGTTTTCGGGTTTGTCGGTCCATCCTGTCACTTTCTTCAATTCAGCCTCTGACATAGGGCGGCCATCAGCATGCAATTCCAGCGTAAACTTCAGTCCCGGCTCGGGCAGTTGACCCGGCTGAGCCACTGATTTGACAAAAAAGCAAAACGAGAAGAGCAAAACGACAATCCCGCGCATGAAGAAAGGGTTTGGACTTTGTGCAAGGCAATGATATTGCCAAAAAGCAACCGTTGGACCCAAAGATTTTGGCATATCGGTCATGTGAATAATCGCAGCTAAACAGGCTCTCATTTCACCGTTCAATCAATGGCTTCATTCTATATTAGCCGCCTATCTTCTCAACCATGACCATCCCCAAATCGCCTTCTATCCTTCAGAGTTTTCTGCCCATCATCCTGTTGGTAGTGATGTTGTTTATCAACGTTTGGTACTTTGGCGAAGACAGTAGCTCTGGCTACAATCAAATGGCCCTGCTTTTTGCTGCTTCACTATCGGGTGTTATAGCATTGTTGAATAAAAAGCGCTGGACCGACATCCTCGAGGGCATCACCGAAAGTTTGCACTCAGCCTTGGGCGCCATTCTCATTCTGCTGATGATAGGGGCGCTGGCCGGTACTTGGCTTATCTCGGGTGTGGTGCCCACCATGATATATTATGGATTGAAAATCATGAATCCCACTTTTTTCCTGTTTGCCGCGTGCCTGGTGAGTTGCATTGTATCCTTGGCCACGGGCAGTAGTTGGAGCACGGTCGCCACTGTTGGGGTGGCTCTGCTGGGCATTGGTTCGGCATTGGGGCTGGAAGAGGGCTGGATAGCCGGAGCCATCATTTCGGGTGCTTATTTCGGAGACAAAATGTCGCCCCTCAGTGACACTACCAATTTGGCACCTGCTGTGTCGGGTGGTGAGCTTTTCAGCCACATCCGCCATATGGTTTGGACCACAGGACCCACCATCGTCATTTCGCTTTTGGTTTTTCTCATTGCTGGTTTTTTTGGATCGGGCGAGGCTTCGCAGCAGGAGGTAGAGGCATTGCTGACGGGCCTTTCATCCAAGTTTTGGATTTCACCCATGCTGCTGTTGGTGCCTGTAGCGGTCATCGTTATGATTGTGAAAAAAATGCCTGCTTTGCCCGCGCTGTTCTTTGGGTCGCTGCTGGGTGGGGTGGTTGCGCTTTTTGCCCAACCCCAAATAGTGGCCGAAGTGTCAGGCGTGGCCGATGACTACACCCGGGCTTCTTATGTGGCGCTCCTCAAAAGCATGGCCCTCGAAACCCAGCTTACATCAGAAAATGTCGTGCTGCAAGACCTGCTGGAAGCAGGCGGTATGTCAGGTATGATGAACACCATTTGGCTCATTGTCTGCGCCATGACTTTTGGCGGGGTGATGTTTGCTGCCGGCATGCTCCAGTGCATCACGGGTGAGGTGCTGCGCTTTGTCACCAACACAGCCTCGCTCATCGGAAGCACGGTTCTCACCTGCATTTTCTTCAATTTAACGGCTGCGGATCAGTATTTGGCCATTTTGGTTCCGGGTAAAATGTTTCAAAAAGCCTATGCCGACCGCGGCCTCAAGCCCGAAAATCTATCCAGGACATTGGAAGATGCCGGTACCGTCACCTCGGTATTGATACCATGGAATACCTGCGGAGTGGCCCAAGCGGGGGTGTTGGGTGTGGCTACGGCCACTTATGCGCCCTATGCCGTTTTCAACTGGCTAAGCCCGATTGTCACTTATTGGTTTGCGCTGTGGGGGTGGAAAATCAACTACATAGAAGAAGAACAAAAACAGGCCTGAATCGCTTTCTCACCCATCCATGGCCAAGAAAAAAGCAGCAACCGCTGCTCAAATTCAATTAGCAGTAGATCAAGAACCCGGCTTTATCGAAGTCTTGGGCGCACGTGTGCACAACCTCAAAAACATCGATGTCAGTATTCCGCGAGACAAGTTGGTGGTCATCACCGGACTGAGCGGATCGGGCAAATCATCGCTGGCATTCGACACCGTTTTTGCTGAGGCCCAGCGCAGGTACTTGGACACCCTCTCGGCCTACGCCAGACAGTTTATGGGCTCGCTGGAGCGCCCTGATGCCGACTCCATATTGGGCCTCACCCCTGCCGTGAGCATAGAGCAAAAGACCATCAGCAAGAATCCGCGCTCCACCGTGGGTACCATCACCGAGATTTATGACTTCCTGCGTCTCCTTTACGCCCGCGCTTCGGATGCCTATTCCCGCGTGTCGGGCAAAAAGATGGTTCGTTACACTGATGAGCAAATAGCCACCCTTATCACGCAGCGCCATAGAGGCGAAAAACTCCTGCTGCTGGCCCCGCTGGTTCGCGGCCGCAAAGGACATTACCAGGAACTCTTTGCCACTATCCAAAAGCAAGGCTATTTGAAAGCCCGCGTGGATGGAAAAATAGTAGACATGAAGCCCGGCATGAAGCTGGACCGCTATAAAATCCACGACATCGAAGTGGTCATCGACCGCGTGATTCCGGAAGACAAAGACGCCCAACGCCTGATAGACTCCATCCGCAAAGCCCTGCAAGTGGGCAAAGGCAACATGATGACCGCCCCGGCAGACAGCCACGAGGTACGCCACTATTCGCGCCACCTGATGTGTCCAACTTCGGGCGAAAGCTATCCTGAGCCGGAGCCCAATCTCTTCAGCTTCAACTCCCCTTATGGCGCTTGCCCCTCGTGCAATGGGCTGGGCGATGTGACCGAAGTGGACGTAAACAAAATCATCCCCGATCGCAAAAAATCCCTCCAAGCCGGAGGCATAGCCCCACTTGTCGACTCGGGAGGTGGGTGGTTCTATCGATTGATCGAGGGACTTCTGGCCCAACGCGGCTACGCAGCCACTACCCCTCTGAGCGATATCGAAGATGAGCTCATCATAGAAATCCTTTATGGCACCGAGCGCACCATTCGCATGACCACCGACACGGGCAGCAGCTACAACACCCGCTTCGAAGGGCTCATCAGTTTCATTGAGCGCCACGCTCAACTGAGCGAGTCTCCCGCCATCCAGCGCTGGGCTGATAGCTTCATGAACCGCCTCCCTTGTCCGAGATGCCAAGGAGCCCGCCTTCGTGAAGAAGCCCTTTACTTTCGACTCAACAACAAAAACATCGCTGAACTGGCTGCCATGGACATCAATGTCCTCAGCCGGTGGTTCACCGGGCTCGAAGCACATCTGGATGAACGCCAAAACCTTATCGCCCGCGAACCGCTCAAAGAAATCCGAGCGCGTCTCGGCTTTCTGCTCAATGTGGGCCTCGAATACCTCACCCTCAACCGCAGCGCCAAAACCATCTCCGGTGGCGAGGCTCAGCGTATACGACTGGCCACTCAAATTGGTAGTGGGCTGGTGGGCGTCACCTACATTTTGGACGAACCCTCAATTGGTCTTCACCAGCGCGACAACCAGCGCCTCATCAACTCGCTCAAAGACTTGCGCGATGCAGGTAACACCGTCATTGTGGTGGAGCATGACCGCGAGATGATGGTTCAAAGCGACCACCTGATAGACATGGGCCCCGGGGCGGGCATACATGGTGGGCAGGTTGTGGCACAAGGCCCTCCCGATGATTTGGTCACCGAAGGTGCACCAACAGCGCGCTATCTGACCGGTGAGGCTTTTATCCCCATCCCCGCCAAACGCAGAAAAGGCAACGGTAAAAAACTCGAACTTATCGGAGCCACGGGAAACAATCTGAAGGATGTTACGCTCAAGGTGCCTCTGGGCACATTCACCTGCATCACCGGGGTCAGTGGCTCCGGAAAAAGCTCGCTCATCAACGGAACACTGTGGCCGGCTCTC
>Ga0169931_10013262_pt1 | contig 11276 bp, 8 predicted proteins | sample Kivu_15m_20L_FD_129675 | JGI IMG/M metagenome (GOLD analysis project Ga0169931, IMG submission 129675) | Freshwater microbial communities from Lake Kivu, Western Province, Rwanda to study Microbial Dark Matter (Phase II) - Kivu_15m_20L... | ecosystem: Environmental > Aquatic > Freshwater > Lake ... | reverse complement strand
TTTACATACTTTTTATTTCTTTATATTAAAAATAGAATATATATATTAACGATAATATAAAAAGATGAAAACAATTTAAGGATACACATATAAAGTATCATAATACATCGGAAAAGGATATAGTAGTACAGTTCATAAAGGTATAAATGATAAAAATGGATAGCAAGTAAGTATTAAAGTTATCTAAATGGCTAAATTATAAGATCCTATAAATCAAATGTTGTTACAATTATAAGTATCAGCTTTAAAAGCACTTAATAATTCAAAACATGTATTGCATCTATATGATGTATATGCAACTAGAAATAATACATATCTTGTTACTTAATTATGTTAAGGTGATCTTAATATGATTATTAAATAAAGAAAGACATTGCCATATTATTAAGTTGTAGAAATTATGAGACAGTTGATTGTTGGATATTATGATATTCATAAAGCTGGGTTTATACATAGAGATATTAAACCTGCTAATATATTTCATAAAAATGGGGTATATAAATATGGAGATTTTGGATTTACAATTCCGTATAATGATATTAAACTTCATAAAAATTATAATGTTGGATCGCCAGTTTATATGCCGCCTTAAGCTTTAAAAGAAAATAATTATAGTATTAGTTGTGATATTTGGGCAATAGGAATTATATTTTTTCAACTTTTGAAAGGTGTTGTACCATGGAGAGCTATTTCATAACAAGTTTTATATGATAAGATCATTTCTTAGCCAATATAAGGTTTAAGCCTTGGTCTTCCTTCAGTAGCAAAATAGTTTTTAGCACAAGTATTATGTCTTGATTCAAATTTAAGGATTTCTCCATAAGTTTTGTTGACATGGCCAGCAAAATTACAGTCAGCTCCTATTGACATACGTTCGATTTCTCCAAATTTACATAGAAATCCAACTAATGTACTTAGATAAATAAATATTAATACAAATACAAATACAGTATTTAATGATAGAAAATCTGGAGTTTTCTTTACTCATAACTCAAATTGTACTAAAAATATTGAATAAAAACATATAAATCAATTTAATACAAATCTTCAGGTTCCTCAAATCAAAAATCAAGGAAAATAGTCAATTCATATTGTCAATATAAAGAATTAAGCTGAATAATCTAAATAAGCACTATTATATGCCACTAATTCAATTAATTATATTTAATTTTTGCATAGAATACTTAAATTTATTCAGTATGCTGCTATTTAATCATTGAAAACTTTATAAAAAAGTGTAGTCAGCTAACTTTATCGTTAAGTTTAAAAATTAAATATGTTATTTTTGAATAAAAATTAAAATGTCCAAAATAAGATTCATGGATGGAGTTAATTTATTAAAAGTTAAAAGTTTTAACAACTTTTGGGTAAATTTAAAAAGTGTTCAAATAAATATCGAATGATTTATGAAGAATAACATGGCATTTCCTTAAATCAAAAAGATGTTATGTAAGCAATAAATATAATTTTGAGTAATACTTCTGAAAAGTAATATAAGCCTCGACTGATTGTGGCTGCAGATTATCTAATCACTCTCTTTCAGCTTATTCATCTTAAGAATAAATATGATCCAGTCGAATTTCTCAAAATGTCTAAAATTGATTTAATAATGCAAGGAGATCCCTATAGTGTATGTCCTTAACATTTATAAAAAGTCAAAAAAAAGTTAATATTAATAAGTCCATGATCAAATATGTATTTTTTGAATATCATTTGTATAAATTTTTGATATTAATCATCACGTATTCTTTGACTGCAAAAAAAATCAATACCTTTAGTAGGGAAATAATTATAAATAATAATAAATCATTTTTCTGGATTTATTAATGGTATCCACATTGACTTTACTGCTCTGTTTCTGTCTGGCTCCTTATAATTTACTTTTACTTTAAATAAAATCCGAATAAAAAAACAAATAGAAATTGATAAAATTGCATGAAAATTATCAATCAATTATGATATATTAATTATTAATGATCAATTTATTTAAATCTATAAATTATAGCTTGAATTTATTTATATTAACATTAATTATTATTATAATTGAAAATAAATATATAAAGAAAAGCTTTAATTATAAGAGTTTTTGTAATCTATGAAGATTTTATAACTATGTATACTTGGAACTTATGAAAAATGATATATATAATAGTAGTATCAGTAATTAAAATAAATATGTATAGATAAGTAATTGTTTTTATCAATTAATATTTACAGTTTTCTTTAATTTTATGATTTTCTATATTAATTATGAAGTAAAACATAGTAAATTGTTGTTTTAATATAAAAATATATAAAATTATCATAAATTATTTAATAACTGAAGAGTTTATCTCTTTAAAAAGTTTAAAAAGTAAATTCAAATAGATAAAAATAGTGTAAAAAGTCATTAAACAATCATTTTTATGATAACTATATAAAATTTGATTCATTTTAATTAATAGCAATGATAGATTTATGTTTGATAGATTGAGCTATATTTTTTATATTATAATTAATTAAATAATAAAGTAAAAAAACATGCACAGAATTCAAGAAAGAAGATAAGATATTTTAAATATTTAATACAATCAACATAAAGGATTAACCTTTTCATGGAACTTTAGAGGACTTTCAAATCAAAATGTTTATTTTAGACATCTTTTTGTTTTTAATAACAAAATAACCCCATTTTTAGATAAAATGTTGATAAATATATTCTCTAAGATCAAAATAGGAGATTTCTTTGCAATTATGATAATTAAGGACTTAGATACATAAAATATCTAAGAAATCCAATGGATTTAGAAAACCTCCTTTAATAATATTAATATAAGTTAAATGGACAATAATTTCAATAATTCGTTCAATAATATCGAAAAAATGCTGTAATTTATTGGAAAATAAACAATTGGTTATAATGACCCAGTAATTGTTACTTTTTGCCTTTAAAATCAACTCGATTCAGTCCAATATAAACAATTTATTGAACAAAAGAGAATCAATAATTAATATCCATATTTTGTTAATTTTATATCTAATTTTGAAGAACATAGCATATCGGTCTCTGAGGGCTTCAATGATATAAGTCTCGTTGATTAGAGCATATGTTAAATATAAAAAATTTACAAAGCATTGAGTTATTAAACAGCGATCTTAAGTGCGACTATTGAATTATAAACCTAAAATTTTTCAATTAACAACAAAAACGGTGACCTATGGAAGAACATCGATTTTAATAAGTTAAAGCGATGCTATTATGGGCCATCTTTGCATTATAAACAAGATTTTATTTAATTTGTAGACGAATTGAAATTTAAATAGGACAACAATATGCATATGACTATAAAATTATAAGTTAATTTATATTCAGGCAAGAAAATTACATCAAATAAAATAATTTTCCTTAAAACTAATAATATGAAGTCCTATATGATGACAAAAGTTATAGGGAATTAAAGCAAATATACATTTTAATTTGCAAAAATGATCAGGTCACGTACTCAACCTTTCTGTAGTACTTCTTTTTTATTTTATACTAAGTTAAAGACATAGAATAAGACTTAAAATATAAAAAATTGACTTATGATTTTTAATGTTTATATATTTTATATATTACCAAAATTGAACTTTTTTATTTTTTAATACAAATGATAAACCAAAAAATAACTATATAAAAAGCATATACATATAGAACATATTTTGATCTTGTTAGTTATAGCGATTTTTGTGATGTGTTTTTTTGATGGTCTGTATGACCTTTAAGATGTTAATAAAATTATAAAAAAATTTAAAATTAATAAAATCAATAATAGTCAATGGATCGATTATTTTTCATCAATAATACATGTTATGTATGATTTTTGTATCATATTTTTTATACTATAAATATATAATCAATATCAATCATTATTCTTGATCTTCTTCATCTTTTTCTCGTATTATCTCTCTATCATTTCTTATTAATTCTAAGCAACCGTCAACTAATATTATAATTGCTTCCTTTTATCCCTTAACTTGTTTAATTAATTAGTCAACTCTTATATATTTTGTTATTTTTATTATTTTATACTTGCTAATTTTTATACCTTGATCTATGTAGATCGGATGATCTCTTATATCTGATCAGTTTTATGTCGGATCATTTATTAAAATTTCTATCGTCTTTATCGTTATTATCTTTAGAGCTTGGCGATGTTGTCGTTTAATTTAGTTTTTGTTTATTAAAGTTTAGATATTTATTTCTTTTGTTTTTAGATTCTTTATTGGGCTTCTTTTATCTTCTTTTGTTTTTATTTTAAATTTATTATCTAGCTTTTCATCTTTTTTGGTTATCTTTATTCGAAGGCTTTTAAATTTCGGTCTATTATCTTTTTTATGCCTTTGAGACCGCTTAAGGATATACGATTGCCGTTTAAGGATAACTGAATAAGAATATGATTTTTTTGTAGGAGATCTATATAGATTTTTTAATATTTTTAAGAGATATAGTTGTCTGAGCATTTTAGGTTTTTTAGCTAAGGTAAAGAATTAATGTTTTAGATGATGTGCATAAAGCCTTTATCTGATATTTTACATCCATTAAACTATAGTCTCTCAATAATTTAACCAGCTGGTGACTATATAAAAAAGTTTATCAATTATATAATACCCTAATCACCTAGTAAATTCTTACTTAAATATAAATTTTTTAGGTTTGTATAGCTAATAACAGTAATTAGTGGTTTTATACCATCGGCTGTGATTTAATTTGCAGAAAGATTAAGTACTTTTAGATTCTGCATGTTTTTATTCATAAAATTAAATATGTTTTATAGTAAAAAGACGCCTCGATCAGTTATGTCATTGCCTCTCAAGTTAATATCTTATATTAATGAACTTATAGCGCCTTAAAAGAATGTCTCTACACCTTATCCAAGTAACTAATTGAATTCTAAATTGATTTTTCTTAAATTTTTATTAGTCTCTACATATTTTCTTAAAGTAGGACCAATCGATGATTTGATAAAGTTTTTGCCTATATCTAAAGATTACAGATGAATTGCATTCATAAGAAGATATTAAGCTCCTTATGTTTTTATCATGTTTTATGATATTGTTAAATATTTTAATTGTTTATTCTTCTTTAAAGGAATTGACAAAATCTATGCTCCGTTTATGCCGATGTCATTATCTTGTAGAATAAGTGTTTAGATGGATTTATTTTGTAAGAGAACTGCAGCAAGACATCTTGCTCCATCTATTCCAAATGAGTTTTTTCTTATGGAACCTTATTAAATGCCAAGGTTAATATACTTCAAATTGACATTTTTGATGAGTTATTCAAGTATAAGTGATAGCCCGATTTAACTTATCATATTGCTTGCTAAATTTATTATTTGTAGTTTTGTACTGCTGATTAAATTCTTGATAGCATGCATGCCATATTCAGATATTGAATTATCTGCTAAATTCAATTAAGAAAATCTAAATTGATGATTGATTACTGATTATTTTATAATATGCTGATGAGTTTCATGATTGTATTGACGCCTAATCTCATTGAATTTAAGTTTAATATATGTGGAAACTTTTTAGAATTTAGTTTATTTAAGCTTTATTTGAACATTTTAGCTTTTTAGAGATCAGGTTTTTATCCTGTGTCTTGGCATCTTGAGAAAAATATCTCTGAAATATAATATTTGATTACATGCATGAAATTATTATTAAAAGATAGAGTTTATGTAGCGATTATCTTGATGTTTTTAGTTGGTGGGCGTTTTGTTTTTCATTTATTTTATTTATTATTATAAATTTTATATCATGAAACAGGAGATAATAAAATCTTTAAATAAAAATAATAAAAATCAGATCAAAAAGTTTTTATATCGTTACAGTCTTATAATATTGTATGAAACTATCCACATATTCCACATTTTAGTCTTTAATTACCTTATAACTATATTTTTTTAGAGCATTTATTTGCTTTATGACCAATTATATGACAAAAATTACAGACATGATAATTTACTTATTTTCCTAATTTAAGAAATAACTATTTTGATCCTTAAAAATCTTAATCGACAAATGATCTTGGATGATGATTGGGACATAAATTGCCTTTTTAACAAAATCCCATGACATAATTCCAACAAAGTTTTCTTACAATATGTTTATATTTGCAATTATCTCCGTAGATACAAAAGCCCATATCATAATTTGGACAACTTTTAAAAGTATGTCTTAGCTGGCAAAATTCTCCTTTTTCACATTTTCCTTTTAAAAAATATTGGCATGTTTTAAGATCATGCATGTAATTACACTTCATACCATATGAACATTACCCAGTATTCAAAAAAGAGACACAAGGTTTGACTTGTTTTCTATCATGAGAATATTAACAAGTATCAGCTAATTTGCATTTTCCATGAATAAATCTTTTGCAGATGCCGTTCCTTGTAAGAGAAAAATTTGATATTTTAGATGGTCCTGATGATCGAGATTATGGGGTTTAGCTATGTTATGAGTATTAAGGATATTATTTATCTTTCATTATGTATCTTCGAAAAAGTATTCTTATTGTTTGCTTCTAATTAATGATAATTAACTTATAAAAATGGATCAAATTAAGATGAAAAATTAATGCCAAAAATAAAAAGATAAATCTAAAAAGTATTATAAAAGTTAATTCTAATTCATTTATTGATCTATTTTTGCTCTTTTCAAATTAATACTACTTTCATAATAAATATACTTTTAATATATTTACGCTATAAGTTAATAATATATATTTAATTAGATGAAAAATAAATAATATAGCGTAAAATATAAAATAATATCCTTAATTCTACTCATCTCTCTTACTTCATATTTTATATTCACATATGATTTCTCATAAATAATAACAGTTGATGATGGAAGAAATTTATTTACGACGAGTACTGTAAGAATGGATTCAGTTTCGAAATATTGTAAAAAAACATAGTATTTAATAACTGATTAACAACGACAATCATATGAACAAAATCATAAAGCTATTGAAACTTTTCTTAAAGCAAATGCATCTCTTTTGTTTCCAGCTTTTAAAAATCAGCAATGGGGTGATATTTTCAGATAACTTCAAGTCAATGGGGCAGGGACTTTTGTTTATATGGCACCTTTTGTTATAGGTTTAGTGTTGTTTGTATTAGCAATACCTTGTATTTTATGTTGTTGTGTATGTCCTGAAACATGCCCACCAGCTTGTTGTAGAAATAAGAATAATCCTAATTATTCAAACGGGTAGTTGGCATGTCCAACTATCTTTGTATTAGTACTAACCCCATTAATAATCGCCGCTGCAATACCTTTGATGACAAATCATGGTCCTTATTTTTAAGATTTTAATTGCTTAGCATCAAAATTTGTAGATAATTTTGCAAATGGAAACACAACATCTAATAAGTTAACATTCTTTTCAGGTTTAAAGAGGATAAGAACATAATTCAAAGATGTCTTTTCGCCGAAGATTAATGATGTACAAGGATAAATCGCAAAGTTATTACCAAGTGCTTCTTCAATTATGGATAATACTATGACTAGTATAAATAATGCATTGGATCAAATGAAAGCCATGCCGAAAGGTGGAACAGATTTCAATCAATTTACACAAACATATACTACGCCACTAACTTAATCAACCAATACAGGTACATTAAGTACATTACTTGGTCCACAAATAGGTACATTTGGAGTGCCAACAACACTTTTAGGTAATTTATATGAATATATAACACAACAAATATATGATAATATGACAACTATTACAACTGCTGCAACTAATGTTCATCCAAAACTTGTTGTTGGTGATATTGGTGCATAAATAACGGCTATGGATGCAGTTTTAGCTAAGGTATAAAATAATATTATTGATATAGGAGATAATTAATTTAGTCCTGCTCAATCATTTTTAGATCAATTTGATTCATATAATATTAAATATTCGATGTATTTCTATGGTCTTATTATGGGGGTATCAGTGTTAGTTCTCTTTGGAGTTATGTTTTTAAAATGCTTTGGTTTCATAAAATTTAGATTCTGTCTATATTTCCTTTGTTTGATCATATTCCTTATCTGTTTAGTAACATATTTATTATCTATAATCTTTTCAGTAACACTTCCAACTTTATTCTATACATGTGAATACTTTAAATCTACCTTTTCAACACCAACAAAATGGACTAGTACTATTATAGATTTAAAAGGAACTAGTAATACTGAATTAGCTAATCATTTTGCTCAATGTTTTGGTGGATCTAATGATTTTATAACATATGTCAATCCTACACTATCTGGTTATATAACAAATTTAAAAAGATCAGTCTTTAATTCAAAATAATATAAATTTAATGATATGACTATTCAATTAAATGCTAAATTATTAGCTATGAGAAGTCTTATTGATAGTGCAGGGCAAGGTAGCATACCAGATTTTGATGTTAATAGTAATTTAGGAGTTTTATAAATTAATAAATTTAATACAATTGCTAATAAATCACTTTTTACTACTGATTGCCCAGCATCAGGTTTTAATATCTTTTATCAAGATGTTTGGGTTCCAGGGGTATCATCTGCTTATCAATCATTTGTAAGTTGTATCAATAAAACTTCAATAGATGCAACAACATGTGGTACTAGTCTTCATAATACTGCGACATGTCCTTTTTCTAGATGTATTCATGCATTTTCGATTATTAGTCAATATTATAGGACAGGAAATATAGCTAATCTAGCACCAAATTCTAATACTAGATATGGAACTTGTGCCACTTTTAATTCTTTTATGGCTAATTTTCATACTAAATATGTTCAACCTGTTACAGATAATATTGGAAATTCTGTTGATGATGCAGCTGATAGTACTAAATTGGCTGGAAGATTTGTAATAAACACAAAAACTCCAGTTGAGGCTTTAAGAACTCAAATGAACAACAATGTCGATCCTCTATTCAATTATGTATATGGAAATCTTACAGTAACTCATGGACTTCAATCAGTTTTTAATATCGACACAGGTGTTTTAAAAGGACTTGACTGCGGTGCAATTGGATAATCAGGAAGAGATATGAAATAATCTCTTTGTATAACAAGTTTCAACAAAATCTTTATAGCATTTGTATGTGTAGCCATAATATCTATGGCAAGTTTTTGTCAAATCTGTTGTCTAGTATGTTTCAATGTTCGTCATTACATGAAATAAAACTAACCTTAAAATAATAAATTGATTTAATAAAAAATAAATAGAATGCATAAGATGACTAAAATTCATCCTCTTGATGATGAGACAAATGTTGATATAAAAATGATGTCATGATTTTTTATTTATTAATATTAATAACTTTAATACATAATCTTTTTGATGATAATTATGATAATGATATATGATCAATTGATTGTTTATGATGCGTATAATCTATTAGGCCACCATGAATATAATCCTACTCCTATAAGAACCACTGCATTAGTGACGGCTGCTGCTCTCTTTACAAGTGAATGTGAATATGAGTTATTACATTGTATTAAGAAATATGCTTGTGTAAATGTTTTTAATTTCATTTATCCTTTTTATTATATGATTATAATTGTTAATATATTAAATTATAAAATATCAAATGAATCAACAAAATAATTAACTAAATATTATACTTTCTAATATAAAATAAAAAAGTCGTAAATATATATAGGTTTAACAATATTCTAAAACTCAAATATCAATTACAAATCATACTGAATATTAAAATAATGATGAATAATATCTAATAAGAAGATCTGATTTAAAAACCATAATATAAAAATTGACCCATAAATTAGAATAAAGATTATACTTATTATAAGAGAAAGAAAAGTAAAATAAATAATGTTTTAAATTATTGAATAAAAATGAATTACTACTATAACAGTATAAATTAAAATTTTAAAATAAAGAAAAGATATATAAGAAAAATATATAAGAGTTAGAATATTTATATAATAAATAGAAAAAATAAAAAGAATTATTGATGATTTAATATAATTGGGCTAATAATAAAAATATAGAGCAATTAAAATAGTTAGAGAGGCTTAAAAAATTGACAAGATAAGGGAATTAACTGACTTATAGAATTGTCAATAAGAAAAAACAACAGAATGTTGATAATAAAGCTGTGTCTACACCTAATCGATAAGATGGTCTTTCTTTGGATAAATATGTAGTTAAGTATAGTTAATCTGTGGCCAGTCATGTTCAATCAGATATCAATAATTTAAATTCTTAAAAGAAGTGGGAATAAAAACTTAAAAAAAGTATAAATTAAGCAGAGAAAGATCATCTGATCGGCTTCGATCAGACAGTTAATATTATTGATAAAGATGAAATTACATCAAGGGATAGATTGATAAAAATGTTAGGATAAAAATGTATAGCACTTTAGAGTCAGATAGAAAAGATCATGAAAAAATATTTAGGATAAATTAATATTACTTCTAATAGTAATTCTAATAAAAATTCGAATAGTAGGCAATATATGACTTCTGAACCAGAGTCTATCTCGCCTTTTTCGCATTATAGTTCAAAATAAGGTCTGGCGTTGAAGGATAATTCTAAATAACTGTTAAATAAGAGAGATAGCTTTAAATAAGGTCTATTAATCAAGTAAAGCTCTCAATAAGCCTTATTGATAAAGGAAAATATGAAATAAGGATTGAGAAGGAAGACTAGTTAAGTTTAGTTATCAGGGGCATTTAAAATTCAAGAGTAATAAAATTTTTGATATTTACTGTATATAAATAATTATTTTTATCAAATTTCATTATAAAAGTTAATCAATAAAAAAGATATAATAAATGATTAAAAATCATTAAATAAAAACAATAATATAAAATAAAAAATTAAACATTATTATCTATACAAGTATTCTATATTATATATTGAATATATAAATCAACATTCTATACTCAATTTAACATCAATGCTTAACAAAGTTGAATAAAAACCATTTAATCTTAACTTGATATAAATTCTGATTATGACCTTTTAGACATGAGTTCTTTCTAAATTTGTAATTAGTTCATATAAATTTATATCTTTTTTTAATATTTCTTATCAATATTTTATTAGCCTTTCTATATCTAGATAGTTATTGTTTGATTCATTTTTTATTTAAGTTATGGCAATTTCTTTTAGAGGATTCTAATAGCTTATGGGATGACTGTACTTATCATGGGTGAAGGTACTAATTTCTTATGGCAATCATTAAATTTTTTAGTAATGACATTGATATGATCTTTATTTTTTTTGTTTT